>ENA-UONW01000173-UONW01000173.1-human-gut-metagenome-genome-assembly--contig:-CS52-NODE-173-length-102913-cov-14.669574_pt1 | contig 102913 bp, 104 predicted proteins | sample MGYA00242463_ERZ724010 | MGnify/ENA metagenome assembly ERZ724010
GACGGCTATGCAGCTTTGGTTGGCGGCATCCACGGCTTTTCTACCGATGCCAATGCTCTGGCAGCAGGCGGCAAGGGCCTGGGCACTATCCCCCATGCTTTGATTGCTTCCTACAAGGGTGACACTGTTGCTGCTACCGAAGCATTTGATAAATATGTTGATCCGTCTATCGCACGTATCGCTCTGGTTGACTTTGACAACGACTGCGTAAATACTTCACTGGCTGTGGCCTGCAAGCTGGGCAAAAAGCTCGCAGGTGTGCGTCTGGATACCTCCGGCAGCATGGTAGACAAGAGCCTGTGGACTCAGATCGGTACCTTTAAGCCGACCGGTGTTTGCAAGGAGCTGGTTTGCAACGTTCGCCGTGCGCTGGATGCCGAAGGCTTCAACCACGTTAAGATTATCGCTTCCGGCGGCTTTGACGCTGAGCGCGTAGCAGCGTTTGAGGAAATGGGCGTACCGGTTGATACCTATGCAGTAGGTTCTTCCTTCTTCGACGGCAACATCAACTATACTGCTGATATCGTTAAGGTTGACGGCAAGGACTGCGCTAAGGCCGGCCGCAAATACAATCCTAACCCCAAAATGGAGCTTGTGAAATAATTTGCAACAATGAGGTTGCAGTGCGAAAGTACTGCAGCCTTTTTTGCTATCCAAGCTAAGCATGTACCATGTTGAACCAAAAGTTATTTAAAAATCTAGCTAGAACTACAACGTAAAAACAGGAGAATATAGTGTCGTGAAGGGAATAAAAATTACAGCGAATGAGTGTCTGGAACCACATGCGGGCGCATCCAAGAAGCAAGTCCGTAGGACGATGCTGATTGGTTTATGCGCGCCATGCGATAGTGTCCCAAGAAGCAAGCTCACAGAGCGTAGCTGATTGGTTTGACACGAACCGCTAAGGGGCGCAATGTCTGAGCGCTACTCCTAATTTTTATAGTAGCATTTGTCAGCATAGCGCGAGTTTTGCGCCGCTTCGTCTTGGTTCCACACGAAATGAGTGGCCGTAATTTTTGCTGACCGAAAGGACACTAATTCTCCGAATATAACCCACTTTATAATATTTTTCGTATCAAAGTAAAGGAGATTAAGCGTTGTATAGAGAATAAACGTTACAGTGAACCTCAATTTTTGCTGACCGTAGAGATACTTACTCTCCGAAATACAATATCTTTGTAATATTTTTCATCTACATAAAAAGGAGAACCCACCATGTCATTGAATACAACTCCCGCTGCCGAACGTGTGCACATAGGCATTTTCGGTAAGCGTAACGTCGGCAAGTCCAGCCTTATCAACGCCATCACCAGTCAGGAGCTTGCCATTGTCAGCGAACAAAAGGGCACCACTACCGATCCCGTATATAAGGCTATGGAGCTTTTGCCCCTCGGCCCCGTAATGATTATCGACACCCCTGGCCTTGACGATGAAGGCGAACTGGGCGCACAGCGCATTGCCAAGGCACTGCAGGTGCTTGGTAAGTGCGACATCGCTCTGCTCGTTGTAGATGCCAGCGTAGGCCTCAGCGAGGCGGATAAAGCACTGTGGCAGCAGCTGCAGGCGAAAAAGCTCCCCGCCATCCTCGTATTGAATAAGGTAGAGCTGTTAGACGAAATGCGCCAGGCACTGCTCACCATGGAGGCCATGAAGCTCACGAAGCAATGCTTCCTCGTCAGCGCCCTTGCCAACCGCAACATCAACGAGCTGAAGGAGGCTATCGCCGCTTTGCGCCCGCGTGAGGTAGAACGCCAGCTGCTTGGCGACTTAATCAAGCCCTGCGACATCGTAGTGCTCGTAACGCCGATTGACAGCGCCGCCCCCAAGGGCAGGCTCATCCTGCCGCAGCAGCAGGTACTGCGCAACGTGCTCGACAACAAAGGCATCGCCGTAACCGTGCAGGAAAGCGAGCTGGCGGAAGCACTGGCACGCCTCGCCTTCTCGCCAAAGCTCGTCGTAACCGACAGTCAGGCCTTCGGCGCAGTCAGCAAAATTGTGCCGCCCACCGTTCCGCTCACCTCCTTCTCCATCCTCATGGCGCGCTACAAGGGCACGCTCAGCGCAGCCGTGAAGGCAGTGCGTGTGCTCGATACAGTGCAGGATGGCGATAAGATACTCATCAGCGAGGGCTGCACGCACCACCGCCAATGTCAGGACATCGGCACAGTAAAGCTTCCCGGCTGGATTCGCAGCTTTACCAAAGCTGAGCCTGAATTCTGCTTCAGCAGCGGCACGGAATTCCCCGAGGATTTGCCACAATATAAGCTTGTAGTGCATTGCGGCGGCTGCATGCTCAACGAACGCGAAATGCAAAGCCGCAGCGAGCGTGCTGCAGCGCAGAACGTCCCCATGACCAACTATGGCATTGCCATTGCCTATATGCACGGCATTTTAAAGCGCAGCGTCGCTCCCCTGCCGGATATCGCCAAGCTGCTGGAGTAAAGCAGCTGAACAGGAGAAAGTGAGGGTATGAACTATGCACAGCTTTTTATATTATTACCTGATCTTCATCAACTGCACCGCCTTTGTCGTCTACGGTGCGGATAAAGCCTTCGCCAAGCTGCATAGCTGGCGTGTGCCGGAAATAGTGCTGCTGGTTTTGGCAGCGCTCGGCGGCAGCGCAGGCGCATTTATCGCTATGCAGCTTTTCCGCCATAAGACACAGCATTTGAAGTTCATCTTCGGCGTACCGCTCATCTTCTTCCTGCAGATGGCACTCATCAGCTATTTTTTCTATAAGGGCTGAGCGCTCTCTAAAAACCGTACAAACCGTACAAAACCGTACAACCCCTTGCTGCATAAGGCTTTGAGGCTGTACGGTTTTATTTGTTGTGTACGGTATTTAGTTGTCTAGACCTTCTCCAGTAAATCCTCAATATTACAATAAAGCTGTTTGGCTATTCTGGCAAGCGTTTCTGCCTGCGCGCGGTTAATATTCTTCTGTCGCTGCTCATACTGCTGCACAGTGCGCAGCGGAACCTCTGCCAGCTCTGCCAGCTCCCTTTGCGTAAGCTCTGCCTTTACACGCAACAGCTTCAGGTTCGTATCCTTTTTCACTTCTTTATAAAGCTCCGTCATCTTCTCCGTAAAATGGCGGATATCCATCTCGTGATAAGGATTGTAGAGGCTCTGCACAGTTTTAATAGGTACGTAGCGGTTAATCTCCGTAAAGCTCAGCGCCGTCTGCCACTGGTAGTAGGCCAGCGCCCAGCCTGTCCAATATTCCTCACTGCGGTTGACCGGATAATCAGGCTTAATGCGCTCCTGCGCCAGTCCCACGTTCTCTAAAACCGTATAGGCAAGCTCCACGCCAGACATACCTGCGAGAATAGTGAAATCCCCCTGCTCGAAGCGTCTGGCGATACCGGAAGCGAGAAAAAGCTCAAAGAATTCGCTGATGTCATAATGCAAATCGTAGACAGCGAAATCCAGCATACGGGCAAGAGCTGTGCGCGCTTTATCAAGATATAGCTTATCGTAGGCGTGCATCATCGCTTTTCATCTCCTCGTCCATAATCTGTGTAATATAGATATCATCGCGTTGGCGCTTGTTACGTTCCGTGCTGAAATACTCACGGCGGGCGCTCTTGTCACGCTTATTCTTCTTATCGAACCATTCAGTGTGCTCTGCCAGCTCATAGCCTGTAAACTTAATCAGGGAGAAGGCTTTACGGCTCTTCAGTACGAATTGCTGCCCCAGCTTCCCCAGATGCATGGCATTGTTCAGTTGGCGATAAGATATCGTACCGTTGATGAAATCCTGTGCAAAGGAAAAATAGCTGTCATCCGCACGATAACCGATTATAGCATCATAGGCAGAGTAATCGACCTTGAAGTTTTCCAGAAGATAAGTCTTCGCTTCATACGCAAGGCCTGAGGGCGTGTCGAATTCCCTGTTCTGCAGCAAAATCGTCAGCCAGTGCAGGATGCAGAACTGCTCTGCATTCAGGTTTAGAATCTTTAAATCGCTGCAGTCCAGCTCATAGCAGTTGGCATAGCCATTCTGGTTGGACGTTGCTGCCCATTCCTTTGCCATATTGATATCCTCGGTGCAGTAAAAGCCGAGGCCGTAATCATTATATTTTTTGCCGTAGCCATAGACAGGCTTTTGGATAATATCCTTAGAACCATGATATAGTTTGCGCAGCATAAGGCTCACCTCTTTCTTCTTTTATGTATATTATACTCCTGTGGGAGTGGTTTTGGCAAATACTCTGAATATATGATAACGCTCTTGTGTAGTCTAAAACCGCCTCTCATTTTCAGCGTATTTGAGGCGTTTTTGCTATTCGTGTAGTTTAGTGTAAAAAAAGCGCATTTTTACACGAATATTTTAGGGAACTTAACACTTTTCGACACATAACAAAAACCGTACATGCGCAAAGCCTTGCCCAGCCTGCGTTTGTACGGTTTTGTTGTCTTAAAGTTGATGCTCTGACACATTATCATTACTTTTATCAGAAAATACTCATTCTGCCAGGACCTTAGATGCTACCATATTTTCTGCAATCAATTGCTTGGATAGGTCCATAATATTTTCATCAACAGCATGTTCTTACAGTTCCGCAATCTTTGGCAGATACTTTTCTTCAAAAGCGCGCAACACATCAAGCAATCTTTCGTACAGATAGCTCATACCCTGCTCCCGTAGTTTTTGCGGGATGCCGTAGTAGCATTCTGCTACCGCACCGGTGATTGCTGCCAGTGTGTCGCTGTCACCGCCGATAGAAATAGCATTACGGATAGCATCTTCATAGCTTGTCGACTCAAAGAAGGCCATCAATGCCTGCGGTACGGTATTCTGGCAGGTTTCGTTGAACATATAGGAATCGCGGATACCGTCGAGCGTGAAGTCCATAGGATAACAGTTGGCATTAATATAATCCCTGATAGCTTGCATAGTTGCGCCCTGCTTGGCCATAAATGCTGCCACAGCAGTTGCCTCCGCTCCCTTGATGCCTTCCGGATGGTTGTGCGTCACGTCCGTCACCATCAGCGAAAGCTGTTTGACCTGCTCTAGGGTATTCGCAGCATAAACAACACCGCTCACGCGCATTGCCGAACCATTACCATAGCTGTTATAAGGCTGCGGGTCACCAAAATAAAGCCAGCAGGAAAAGGTTCTGCCATAACCGGCATCAGGATATGCCTCACCAAAAGCACGCATTTTTGCTACAGCCTGCTCGCGCAAATCGCTGAAATCAGGCTTGCTCTCCAAAAGCGCCTCACATAACGCTAAAGACATTACGCTGTCATCTGTAAAAAAACAATCATTAGTCAAAAATTCAAAATCCTTCGCTTTATAATTATCCCATTCAAAACGTGAACCGACAATATCGCCGATAATTGCACCCAGCATTGTATACGCCTCCACTTGTTTGTTATATGTATATTATAGCATAATTGCTGCGATATTTCTTGTTATATACGTATATACGTGTTAAAATGAGTTTGTAAACAGATAAATTTGATAGTTTTTTAAACTTTTCTTTTATATTTTTATAAGGAGTTGGTCGTATTGGAATACTTGGTTATCAAAAGCAATATTACTGAGATAAAATGCGATGCTGTTGTCAATTCAGCTAATCAACATTTAATTAAAGGCTCTGGCATTTGTAAATCAATATATGAAAGTGCCGGGGAAGCAGAATTGGATAAGTATTTAGAATGCGCTGATGGTCTTGTTGAAGGTGAATGTATTGCAACACCAGGATTTAATTTGCCGGCAAAATATATTTTTCATGTTCTCACTCCCAAGTATTATATAAAGAATGATATAAACATAGAAAAATTTAGTCAGTGCTATGCCTCTATTCTACAAGCAGTAGAATACTATCGTTGTGAAACAATAGCCATTCCATGTATTGGCACGGGACATCATGGCTGGCCGTTGGATTTGTCTTCTAACATTGCTGTAGATACTTTATATTGGATTATAAATGCAGATGAATCGCGTTTTTCTTTCTTAAAGCAAGTTATTTTTAGTTGTCCTGATTGGCAGCATTACTTAACTTATAAGGGATTAATAAATTCAAGAAGACTATAATAAGACGCTGACTATCCCTTCATGGCTTAATATTGAAACGCTCTGCCAACCTTGCGGTCAGCAGAGCGTTTTATTGTGTCGGTATTAAGTGTTATATATTTTATTCTTCCCTCGCCTGCTTTGAAGATGTCCATAAAGTATATTGCACTAAGATAAGTATACCAACTAATACCATAGCTAAAGCTAAATACGGACTATCAAGCAAAAATAAAAGAAGAATTAATCCTGTTGGCGCCAGATAATTTTCATAATCTGGATGGTTTCTGTAATAATCTATGTTGCTTCTCTGCTTATCAGTCCTATTGTTTATAGTTTTTGCCTGATAACGGATTGCCCACAGATCATGTAAATCGCTGATATCAATAAGCAAGAACCCGAAAAAGAACGGAAAAGCAATTGCGAAAGCATAAAAAGCAAAAGTATAATCAGGGTGCCACCAAAGCTTATTTGTTACTAGTACAGACGCGATCAAAAGCATCATGCTGTAAAACCAGATTCTAAATATAAACAGTATGTTGTAATAAAATTTCTTTAACAGATGCAGACTTTGGGGCCACAATATCCTTTTATCCATAAAGTAATTTCTGCGTTTAAAAAACAACAGAAAACATGCTACGCAAATGGCGTACAACCTTACATCTTGCAGGACAATCAGAAAAAACATAACTATATAGATTATTATTTTTTTGCCAGTTTCCGCTTCATCGTCTGTTTTTTCCTCTGGCTCGCATTGTTGATATGTATTTGCAACCTGTTGGCCATTATCATCCAGGTAATTGACCATGCTTTCCGGATTAACGCTTTCCTGTGCAGTATTCGGGAAATCTTCATCCGCTGAAGCAAGAGGGACAGGTGGAGCATCCTCAGTCTTATCATCACTTTCATCTAATACTTTCTTTAGTACCCCGGATTTTTGCATAGATGCACCAACGGCAGCAGGAGCAAGCAGCAAAACAAAAGCTAGTAATCCTGAATATAAACCATATGTTGCATATTTAATTGCACCTACAACAATAGAGAAGAAAACACATGCCCCTACTGCTAGCTTGGTACGTTTATCGTAAAGTGCGTGCAATATTGTGACTACAAAGAAAAGATATAAATATATCTGCCATTTTTCCATGTGCATGTCCTTTTAAAATACCATTCTCCGCAAAGTCTTAAGGATGTGTGGCATTTTTCTTTCATATTTTTATGAAGTTGCTTAGAATTGGTACTTTACAGGCTCATTACGGCTTGTGAAAGGATCAAGGATATCAATGATTAAAGAAAATATCCGTATCACCTTTTTGTACAACATCTGAAGCATTAACAGTGCCTAGGGACATAATTAAAGAAAGTCCTAATCCTAAATCTAAAATCTTTTTCATCTTATACTTTCCTCTCTATATTTCTTTTTTTCATTTACAATTATTGTATAAGCTTTACATTTTAATTATTCGCTATGAATATAAATTTCCCTGCATATACCGCATCATTATTTCTCCTTCTTTATCTTATGGTTACAATGAAAGACAAGGCCCTGCTCAACCTCTTGTTGAAAAACGGTTGGGAACTGACTAACGTCTAACCCATACACCAATACAAAAACCGTACATGCGCAAAGCCTTGCCCAGCTTGCGTTTGTACGGTTTGTGCAGTTATGTACGGTTTTTGAGAATAGCCAAAATATACGCATATAAAGCTAAAGAAACGCTCTGCCAGCCTTACGGTCAGCAGAGCGTCTTATTGTGTCTGTATAAAGCCTCAGCTTATTTGAAGTAGCTTACGCCGGACAGGAAAATCTTCTGATCCTTATCGCCCGCAATGTTGCGGAACAGGCCAGGAGCAAAGCGCTCGCTGTGGCCCATCTTGCCGAGGATACGTCCGTCGGGGCTGGTGATGCCTTCGATAGCATACAGGCTGCCATTCGGGTTGAACGGAGTGTTCATGGTAGGTACACCCTGAGCATTTACATACTGGGTAGCAACCTGGCCGTTAGCGAACAGCTCTTTAATAGTGCTTTCCGGAGCGTAGAAGCGGCCTTCACCGTGAGATACGGCAACTGCATGCTCTTCGCCGGGCTCGCACAGGCTGAACCACGGAGATTTATTGGAAACAACTCTGGTGGTAACGAGCTGGGAAATATGACGGCCGATGTTGTTGAAGGTCAAGGTCGGTGCATCGCTGGTCATGTCGCGGATATCGCCGTACGGAACGAGGCCGAGCTTAATCAGTGCCTGGAAGCCGTTGCAGATACCCAGCATCAGGCCATCGCGGTTCTCCAGCAGGTCGCTGATAGCTTCCTTGATGCGCGGGTTGCGGAACATGGTAGCGATGAACTTGCCGCTGCCGTCAGGCTCGTCACCGGCGCTGAAGCCACCGGGGATCATAACGATCTGGGAGTTGTTGATATATTTAACCATTGCTTCTACGGATTCTTCGATAGCAGCAGCGGTAAGGTTGCGTACGATGAAGGTGTTAGCTTCGGCACCTGCAGCTTCAAAAGCACGGGCGCTGTCGTATTCGCAGTTGTTTCCGGGGAATACGGGGATGAATACGCGCGGTTTAGCGATATTCACCGGAGCGGTTAAAGTCAGCTCGCTCTTGTACAGCGGCATTGCGATGTCAGCAGGCTCCTCTGCCTTCGGAGTGCCGTCCGGGAAAATTCCCAGCAGCGGCTCGCGGTATGCTGCAAAGGCTTTCGCAGCGTCAATCTTGGTGTCGTTGATGGTGATGCCTGCTTCGGCAGTGGTATGGCCGAGCAGCATGTAATCAAGGCCTTCGAACAGCTCTTCCGGTTCTACGCCGGCTGCCAGCTCGAGGACCATGCCGCCGGGCTGCAGAGTGAAGAGGCTGTCGGTATCGTGGAACGGTTTGATGAATTCAAAGCCAAGCTCGTTGCCCAGGCTCATGGTGGTTACCAGTGCAGCTACGCCACCCTCTTTAACAGCGGCAGCAGCAGCAATCTTGCCTGCTTCCATAGCCTTGTGTACAGCGGTCAGGTTTTCCTTCAGGGCTGCAAAGTCCAGTACTTCGGCACTGTTGCGCGGGCAGGACAGGAAGATTACCTTGTCGCCTGCTGCCTTGAAGTCAGCAGATACAGCCTTGTTGCCGTCGATTACCCCTACTGCGAAGGAAACGAGTGTCGGCGGAACGGTTTTATCCATGAAGGTACCGCTCATGCTGTCTTTGCCGCCGATTGCCGGCAGGTCCAGAGCATCGAGTGCGGTGAAGGCGCCCAGCAGTGCGCTGAACGGCTGGCCCCAGCTGTTGGCATCATGCAGTTTCGGGAAGTACTCCTGCAGAGTCAGGCGCAGCTTAGCAGGGTCAGCACCCAATGCTACGGCACGAACTACGGACTCGGTTACAGCGTACATTGCGCCATGGAAGGGGCTCCAGCAGGCAACGTTCGGGTTGTAGCCGCAGGCCATTACGCTGGCTGCAGTGGTGTTGCCATGCAGCACGGGGATGCGGCCTACCATGCCCTCGCTCGGGGTGAGCTGGGTTTTGCCGCCGAAAGGCATCATTACGGTGCCACGGCCGATGGTGCTGTCAAAGCGCTCGGACAGGCCCTTTTCGCTGCAGACATTCAGACGGCCGAGGTTAGCCAGCCATGCAGCCTCAAGGTCAGCAGCAGAGGTTACTTCGGCAGGAACCTGCTCGAATACGTTGTCCTCTTTTTCTTCGCTTACTACGATGTTGGTGTGCTGTGCAACGCCGTTGGTATCGAGGAAAGCGCGGGACAGGTCAACAATTTTATCGCCACGCCAGAACATAACCAGGCGCGGTTCTTCGGTAACGTCGGCAACAACAGTTGCTTCCAGGTTTTCTTCATCAGCATATTTGATGAAGGCATCGCGGTCAGCGGCAGCGATAACAACAGCCATACGCTCCTGAGATTCGGAGATAGCTAGCTCGGTGCCGTCCAGGCCTTCGTATTTCTTGGGAACCTTGTCGAGGTCAATAACAAGACCATCGGTCAGCTCGCCGATAGCAACGGATACACCGCCTGCACCGAAGTCATTGCAGCGTTTGATCATTGCGGTTACGGCAGGGTTGCGGAACAAACGTTGGATTTTGCGTTCGGTCGGAGGATTGCCCTTCTGTACCTCTGCGCCGCAGCTCATGAGGGAGTCAACGGTGTGCTCCTTGGAGGAACCGGTTGCACCGCCGCAGCCGTCACGGCCGGTTTTGCCGCCCAACAGCACTACGATATCGCCGGCAGCGGGACGCTCACGGCGAACTGCACTACGGGGAGCAGCGCCGATTACGCCGCCGATTTCCATACGCTTCGCAACAAATTTATCATGATAGTATTCCTGTACATGGCCGGTTGCCAGACCAATCTGGTTGCCGTAGGAGCTGTAGCCTGCAGCTGCGCCGATGGTAATCTTGCGCTGAGGCAGCTTGCCGGGCAGAGTTTCGCTGATTGGGGTGCGCGGGTCGGCACTGCCGGTTACACGCATAGCTTGATATACATAGGAACGGCCGGACAGCGGATCACGGATTGCACCGCCGAGACAGGTAGCAGCGCCACCGAACGGTTCGATTTCGGTCGGATGGTTATGGGTTTCGTTTTTGAACATTACCAGCCACTCTTCGGTCTTGCCGTCGATTTCGATAGGCACAACGATAGAGCATGCGTTGATTTCTTCAGACTGGTCAAGGTCAGCCAGCTTACCTTCCTTGCGCAGCTTTTTCATGCCGATTACGGCAATATCCATCAATGTTACCGGACGCTCGGTGTCTTCACCGTAAACCTCGTCACGGGCAGCCATGTATTTGTCATAAGCCTCTTGTACAGGCTGGGTAAAGGTACCGGGAACGATATCTACATCTTCAATCTGCGTCATGAAGGTGGTATGACGGCAGTGGTCGGACCAGTAGGTATCCAGCACACGGATTTCGGTAATAGTCGGCTCGCGGTGCTCTTCGTTGAAGTATTTTTGGCACCACAGCAGGTCATCCAGGCTCATAGCCAGGCCCATGGATTGACGCAGTGCTTCTGCTTCTTCCTTAGACATGGTCAGGAAACCTGTAACGGATTTTACCTTTTCCGGCTCCTCGCAGGTGCTGATGAGGGTTTCGGGTTTAGCCTGCTCAGCCTCACGCGCTTCAATCGGGTTGATGCAGTAAGCCTTGATTTTTTCTACTTCTTCCGCAGTCAGCTCGCCTTCCAGCACATATACCTTAGCGGCAGCAACCATCGGGCGCTCCTTTTGGGTAATCAGCTGGATACATTGTTCGGCAAAATCCTCGCGCTGGTCGTATTGACCGGGCAGCAGCTCTACGGCAAAGGCAGCCTCGCCTGCAGCCAGCGGCAGCTCCTCCTCTACGACATTGTCGACAGGCGGCTCGGACAGCACCAGCTGTTTAGCCATAGCGAATTCCTCATCGCTCAGGCCCATCACGTCATAGCGGTTAACAATACGCATACCTGTAAGATTGCTCATACCGAGGTTGTTGCGCAGGTCAGCCAGCAAGCCATGTGCTTCGACAGCAAAGGCATCCTTCTTTTCTACAAAAAGTCTTCTAATGTTACTCATATACACGGCCTCCAATGTAATTTTTTCGAGGTGAATACTTGCTATTTATGTATCTATTTTAACCAATACACGTATATGGTTATACTAAATAGATTGTAAAGAAATATATTGTCTAGGTAATAAACTTGTATTATTTTGACAATGTATTCCCTTGTAAAACCTGTTGTTTGTGACTTTATAGTGTCACATGCTAAGCTTCTATCACAGCAACGTGTTTTTCCGAACATTCCTGCAAGATGTGTCCATAGATAGCATAGGTGACCGCTATGCTGGTGTGTCCTAAGCGTTCCGTTATAAGAGCGATAGGCACATGCTTGTAAATCATGTTGGATGCATTGGTATGTCTTATTCCGTGGAACGTGAAAGGTCTAGTGATACCTGCACCTTTCCTAGTAAAATCCCATGTATGGATAAGACGCTGCTCTGCATAGAAGCTATCCTTTTTTCTATTATAGAAGATATATGGTGACTTGTCAAAGCTAAGGGGTTTTAAAGACATAAGAAGCTGTGTTGTCTTCTCAGATATTTTGATGGTGCGATACCCCGCTTGTGTCTTAGGGTATGTAACTATAGTTTTGTTGTTCTTATCCTTAGCTAAGGTTCTTTTTACAGATATTGTATTAGCAACATCATCAAGACAATCCCACGTAAGAGCTAACAGCTCCCCTTCTCTCATACCTGTTTCATAGGCAAGACAATACAGAGCATAGAACTGATACTTCAGCATAGGTTTCTCCTTGTGCTCCCATAGTGGCAGGAGGAAAGCCTTGATTCGCTCATGCTCCTCTTGTGATAAGACAATCACCTCATGCTTAGGTTTATCACTCTTTGGTGTCTTCTGCATTGAGGTCACAGGTGACTTTCCAATAAGGTCTTGTTCTACACACCATCTGAAAAAGAGCCTTAAGCGTCCTATATAATTAAGATAGGTATTAGTTGAATAGTTCTTTTGATGCCACTCTAAGAGCATGGTATCTATAGTATGCGTGGTAACCTTAGATAAAGCTAAGCCATTAGCTGTGTTGTCTAGGAGCTTAAGTACACGTCTTGTGGTGATTATTACAGACCCTGACATCCGCTGAGCTTCTAGGTGCTTAAGGTACACCTCACCTTGGTACTTTATTGTGTCTTCCTCTGCTTTTACTTGCAGACCTTTATCCTCTTTGTCTCTCTGAAGCTTCTTCAGCTTCTCCACAGCTTCTTTTTTTGTGTCTGCTGTGGCTGATAGCCATCGCCTTTTGCCATCCACAGGGTCTAATTCTACCCTAATACGCACTTTACCACTAGGGAGGGTTATTATAGACCCCTCTCCTTTAGGTCTTCTATGAGTGGTTTTAGATGGCATTATACTACCTCCTAACTTCAAAAATTGCCAAAAATTGTGAAAGGGTATATATAATATAGAGATTGATTGGTTTCCCCCCGTGCCCCGTGGTCTTTGGGTCTGCTGTCAAAATAGTATATACTACATTTGAATAGCGTACACAGCATTGACGTACCCAAGGTGTAAGTCACGTCCGATAACATATGTTATGTTAAATTTACCTTGTTTTAGGCATGAGATAAGCAAGCAAGGCATATATAACTATCTAGTTTTTATGGGGATATTGCGAACATATGTACATAACAGTGAACATATAGTACAGTTTAGGCAAAAATTAGACAAAAAATGTATCTGTATATATGCCCTAGGTAACTACCATAACCACTATATCTACAGTTCTTACTACATTCATTATATCCATGAGCTGCTATTGGTTGCATTACTATAGTTATCTATTGTTACCATTAGTTACTATTGCTACTACCATTATACAGTCACCAGCTACTATTATATATCGCTGCTGCGCTTATGCTGTATTGTAGCGTCTTGTTGCTCATGTATCCATTGTGTTATTAGTTGGCGTAATAACTCACTACTATTAATAGCCTTGCGCTTGCAAAGTTGCTGAAATTGTTGTTTAGTGTCGGTTGCTATCCTTAATCTAATATAGCTATCTTGTGGCTTATCTTGTTGCATGCTATGCACCTCCTATTATTTGTCTTCATTATATCATATGTGGCAACATGTTGCAAAAAAAATCTAAAAAGTGGTTAAAAGGGGTTGCAATTTGTTGCAACATGTGGTATGATATAACAAAATGGAACACGTTATAACAAGGTATAACATAACTACAGTGTTATAACATGATATAACAGAATGGAGGCAAAAATAAATGAGAAGACAACAAATAATCACCGCTGATGCAACACAAGTAAAGCGTTATGCCCAGTATAGTTTAGATGCTATCCGCTTTGCTGCTCACTGCGTCAATGACATGCTAAAAGACCTGCTGAAAAAAGACCTTAAAAATTCTATGGTGTATGTACACCAATGTCAATTAGCGGCATATGCTGCAGCTTATGCAGAAGTATTCGCAAAGGAGGTTGCAAAGCAATGAGAAGACAACAAACTAAAAAGCATATTGTAGAACCGGAAAAAATAGGCTACAAAAAACAAAATAACGGCAGCGGATACGCTATCAAAAAGTATACCCGACTGTATAACCGCTATTGGGGAGATTATACAGTAATAGTAAGTAACTACCCCTCTTTAAATGCTATGCACTTGTTTGGCAATCATACAGATGTACATCTCTACCGCTACTAATAAGTTTTTATCGGTACTACCGCCCCGGCGGTGGTACTCATTAAGAGCTTATTAAAACTCTTAAAACTAAATAATCTAGGAGGTAAATTATTATGAAAAATGTGTGTCTTATCCTTGCCATGTTACTCATGGTGCATATGACATGCGACGCTTGCGCCGTGGCAACCGCTGGAGAATGCGAAAGCTGCCTGAATGGTGAGCCTACTACCCTGCAATGTGTGGTACGTGATTTGTCTATGGGCAGCCTGAGCGGTGCTGCTGCTGACTTGGGACTGTTTAACCTTGCTGACGTTCTCTTGCAGATTGAGGAGGTGGCAAGTAAATGAGCTATGACGAAATCATGGGTGTATTGTCTACCATTGAAAATATTTTGCATGATTATAATTACCCTTATTATAAACATAAGGAAGCAGCAGATGCCCTTGTAGAGCTGCATAATATCTATTGTAATGCCTGCAACCTGCAAGATGACTATATTATGCAGAATACAGAAGAAGGGCTGATGCAGCTTTTACCCGTTGACCCATTGCAAGCCTTTTACGATGGAAGAGCCAGCAGCGACAATTATACCCCAAATGATACCTGGATTAGTCTAGACGGATATGCGCATATAGTATCCTGCACAAATAGCGGGTTGATTGACAAGTTTATATATTTGTCTGATATTGCCCGCTGGTTAGAAGACAAGGAAGAAGAAGAACAGGAGAGATTATTGGAAGAGCTTACAGAGCTTGCCAGTGACTACAACGAGGAAAAAGAAGACTAATAAACTTTTATCGGTACTACCGCCCCGGCGGTGGTACTCATTAAGAGCTTATTAAACTCTTAAAACTTAATATATTTATAGGAGGTAAAACATTATGGGTTATACAATCAGCATTAAAGTATACCCAAATGTATGAGATTAACAACAAACTAGCTACTTTTGGTAGCGGACTTAGTGCAACCAGCGTTGACGATAAGGGTGAACGCTGGAATGTATCAGTAACTACAGGTGACTTTAACACTAAACAGGCGTTTAGTGCACTGACTGCCGTGCTGGCTCAGTCTGTAGCCGTCCCCTACTACACTATAGACCAATTAACCAGCGACGTACAAAAACAAGTATGTCAGGCTGCAATTGACGCTAACATCTATTGGGACGTTTGGCAGGATGAGCGCAACCGCTCATTCAATGTTATCTGCGATAAGTTAGACCTGCAATGGGATACTGATAACTACGATAACTACTATGTAGAGGAGACAAGCAACGAGTGGTATGCAAAAGACATACAAGGTGCAAGCCGTGTTATTGCTTACATAATCAACCGCTGGGGTGACTTCAAAAAACCTATGTATATTGATAAGGATAAACATAGCAACTTTTACAAACTGTTGCACAAAAAAGATGCTGCTTTACCTCAAAAGTTTACTGAGGACGCAATGCCCACCGGATATTGTGCGGATTATTGCTTTTATGAAGCATACAAGGAATTTTTAGCCCTTGCACGCAAGCAACCGGCTACTATTACCCTAGCTGATTTTTGCGGCTGCCTTGCAATGGCGTTTGAAAAAGAGTATCAAGCAGCCTATGAGCAGGCAACCTCTATTGACTATGCTATGGAGTTTTTGTGTCAAGATAATTATTACACTTGGCACGGCAAGGATATAACGGATATAGTCAACGCCTATATGGTAGCAAAATAAATAGCTTTTATCGGGTACTCAGGGTAGCAAATATCCTGAGTATCTCATTAAGAGTTATTTTTATAACACTTAAAACTATAAGTTTAGGAGGCACAAAAGAAAAGTGAAAAAATGTTTGTCTTATCTGCTTGGGTGTCTTTTGGTATCCAAACATACAAATGAAGTACTTAAAGAAATAGCACGCTGGGCGGTAACCTTGTTTGTTGTCTTGTTTTTGTCCGTCGATTGGGATGCAACGCTGGATAATATGGGGGTGCTTAAATAATGCTAGTAGTTGACAAAAATACTACGCCCCTTGATTGGTTAAAATTTGAGCTGGAGCAGCAACAGCAACATTTGCAAGCGATGCAAGCTGTATATGCTGACAAATATGTCAAGAGTAAAAAGCAACGTACCCGGATGGCAAGGGCATTAAAAACAGAGATATACCGCCAGCAGGGACAAATAATAGGCTTAGAAGCAGCTTTAAATATTTTTGAGCCTATCCCCTTTTAATTAAGAGCTTTTAGGGCATACAGGCAGCGCCTGCGTGCCTTATAAAGCTTTTAAAGCTTTAATAATAATAATCTAGGAGGTGCTACATATGATTGTAACATTGCAAGACGGCACACGCCTAACAGTTACCCTACGCACATGGGACGGCTACAATTGGTCACCCGACATTGCCGGGGACGTGTTGGCAACGTGGCAACCTGAGACGCACGAGGACATTAAGTGGCTAGAGGATGACTGCGACACATTTAATGCAGGCGTAGACCTTGACTGGCTGGAGCATTGCCCCGGCTGTCAAGAGGTGACATTGGATATACAGGAGGTACAAGAGTAATGGGAGAGCATAAAAAGCAAGGCAAGACATTTTTTGTCACTGTAGACAAGCGCAACCAGCTTGCTATTCATCGCAGCCCTAGCGGACATTTTACCCACATTCGCTATTGCAATGGTGTACAAATGAGCAATGCAGAGCGCATTTTGCAGGCAGAAGCAGCCATGATAATGGGATTGACGCTGCCGGAACTGCTGGAAAAATTCAAACTAGAGTAACCAAAAACTGAACAGAGGTACGGACAAAACTGTACCTCTAATTTTTTGCACCCTTTTTCCACCCCTCAACCAAACGGAACGAAACGATGTTCGTAGTTATCGAAGGTCACCTGAGCGAAACGAAACGTGTTGTCTTGTGCGACGCACGGAGCGAAACGAAACGAGGGATGCCGGGGCAACCCAAGCTGACAAGGCAAGCAAGGTTGCTTTAAGACAAGCAAGGTTGCTTTAAGACAAGCAAGGCAAGCCAATGGTTACCAAAGACACAAACACCCAAGCACACATCAATGGGGCACAAACATGAAGAAGACCCATTATAACTAGGAGGTACTTATAATGACAAAAGAAAAATTGTTTGAAGAGCAGCTTATGCTGGAATCTTCTGCTAGACAAGATGGCTATGAAGCAACATGTGAAGCTCTCAGAATCGCAAAGGAAAAAGGCATGGTTGATACTGCCCTCCCTATTGGACAAGCGTTTTTTAATCACAAGGTACTCGCTGTCAAGGATGTCATGCTGCAATGGCTCACTAAAAACATGAAACCAAAAGCTGGTGTTAAACCAAACTTTATCTATATCTTGGATGACCTGAAGACTGCATTCACAGATGCAGAGGGCAATGTGGATATGGATGCTATTGCTAACACCTGCACAACTGTAACACTCTCCTGCCTTATAAATGCCCTTACAACAGGCTTGAATACAAAGGCAGCTTTTCTGAATAACGTGGGATTGCATGTTGGCTTTAGCCTTATGTATGAATATCAAGCCAAATGTTTTGAAAATTGGCTCACTACATTACCTAAAGAAGACAAAAACAAAAAAGCAATGCAAGGTATTGACAAGCGTATAGGTATCCATTACCGCTATGTCTACATGAAGCAAGCCATTAAGAAATGTGGTTACACCTGCCCCACGTGGGAACAAGGAGACAATGAAGGTATTATCAACTTAGGGGTAGCCTTATTGACTTTGACAGAAGAAGCAACAGGCTATTGGATGTCTGATTCAGATAGCTACACACAAGCACATCTTGTTCCTACCCCTCAATTCGTGGATGCATGGCAACGTAATGAAGAGAATATGCTTTATTATGCACATAAGTGTTATCCGATGATTATCCCTCCAAAACCTTGGGTAGCATATGATGAGGGTGGGTACTATGGAGACCTTGCAGCTTTCTATACTTTCTTACGTCTTAAAGGGGGGCATAACTCTTTCAGTAAAGGCTATAAAGCACGCCTTGCTCAGCTTGATACACCTGATGTCTATAAAGCTGTCAATGCTATTCAAGCAACACCATGGCATATCAATAAAGATGTTTTAGAGGTTATCAAGCAGTGCAAGGAGCGTGGCTATATCCCCTGTGGCAAAGAAAAGTCACACATCATGAGTACAGATTTAAAAGAATCTGAGCCTACCTCCTTACCTGAAGGGGCAACAGCAGAAGAGATTAAAAAATATAAAAAAGATAAGGCAGCATGGTGGAAAGGCTTAAAACGTCGCATTTCTATTATCAATCGTACAAATGCTATGATTACAGTTGCTGATAAGTTTAGTGTCTATGAAAATATCTATTTTCCTTGGAATATGGATTTTAGAGGGCGCATCTACCCTATCCCCTCTTTTAGCCCCCAAGGTGACGATATTTGCAAAGGTTTGCTTCTCTTTTCGGACACACCCCCTTGTCAAGACCCTAAAGATATTGAATGGCTTGCTATCACCGGAGCTAACCTTGCAGGTGAAGACAAAATCAGCTATGATGACCGCATCCAATGGGTGTATGACAATGAAGAAGTTATCATCGATGTAGCTAAAGACCCTATGGGTAACTTATGGTGGCTGCATAAAGACAAAAAACCTGTACAGCTTCTCGCATGGTGTCTTGAATGGGCGAAAGCTAAGCAATGGATAGCTGAACATGGCTCTATTGTCGGCTGGGTAACAGGTCTCCCCTATGCTCAAGATGGTACATGCTCGGGTCTACAACATTTCAGTGCTATCCTTAGAGACCCCATCGGTGGTACTGCGGTAAACCTTGTGCCGCAAGACAAACCGAATGACATCTATCGTTTGGTAGCTGACAAGGTAAATGTTGTCTTGAAGCAGGATGCTATGTCAGGCACTATTGATGAATGGGACGAAGAAAGGCTGAAGACTAAATTTGGTACAAAAACCATGGCGCAAATTTGGTTAAACTATGGTGTTAACCGCACTGTAACCAAAAGACCTACCATGACCCTTGCCTATGGAGCTAAGAAGCGTGGTTACACTGAACAGATTATGGAAGACACCATTAAGCCTGCTTTAAATGCTAAGACTGCCTGTGGTTTTACAGAGACCAATGCTTACCAATGTGCTATGTATATGGCTGAGCTGATATGGAACTCTGTGGGTGCTACTGTGGTACGTGCGGTTGAGGGCATGGATTGGTTACATAAAGTTTCCAAACTTGTCACCAAAAATGCAAATGTAGTGTCTTGGTGTACACCTCTAGGTCTCTTGTTGCAACAAAATTATTTAAAATATGAATCTAAGGTGATTAAGTTACGTTGTGCCGGAAAGAGATTCAGAGTATATGTCCCCCACCAAACAGGAGTGATTGATAAGACAAAACAGGCTAATGGTATCGCTCCAAATTTCATTCACTCTATGGATGCTTGCCATCTTCAAATGACAGTATGTAGAGCTAAGGATGCTGGTATCAATCACTTTACTATGGTACATGATTCTTATGGTTGCCCTATGTCTCAGGCTAAGCTGATGTATGAGATTGTTCGTAAGGCTTTTGTAGATATGTATACAGAGCATGATGTCTTGGAGGAGTTTAGACAATATCTGCAACCATTGGTGAATAAAGAACTCCCTGCTCCCCCTAAAAAAGGTGATTTAGACCTCAACATTGTATTGGACAGCAAGTACATCTTTTGCTAATGGGGCATAAACATGAAAGAAGACAATAGATAACTATAGTTTCCTATAGATTCTATAGAGACCTTTAAGTACCTAAGGTTATGTTATTAATGACTAATAATAACTTACCTAAGGTAACTAAAGCTCTCTATTGTCTTTATAGTACCTTTAAAATCCTTTAGGTAACTAAAGAAAATGCTAATGGGGCATAAACATGAAAGAAGACAATAGATAACTATAGTTTCCTATAGATTCTATAGAGACCTTTAAGTACCTAAGGTTATGTTATTAATGACTAATAATAACTTACCTAAGGTAACTAAAGCTCTCTATTGTCTTTATAGTACCTTTAAAATCCTTTAGGTAACTAAAGAAAATGCTAATGGGTACACGTAAACGAAGAAAAGACAACACGCTTTTCAAAATCTAAATCGCGCCGTTTCTATTCCCTTTCTGTGTGTTGTCTTTTCTCAATAATTTTTAAGGAGGTTTATTCATGTTAGAATCTGAAGCTTTTTGTGGTCAACTTATTAAGATTGCACATGGGGCTTACAAAGGCAGTGTAGGTATCATCTATTGCACAGCTTTCAATGCTGCCCGTGTACTTCTTGCTTCAAAAGAGGCTAAGGAGGATTGGGGGTCACTTTATTATGTTGAATATGCGGACATGGAACCATTCTATGCAAATACTATCCCCCAAGTTACACCCTTTGATGCTAAGGTACTTATTGATGCTAAGGGTAACTATCACATCGAAGATGCTTCTGCCCCCAACACAAAGTATTATGATGAACACTATGCATCCATGGTAGGCTTAGAACCTATTGAGCTGATGCAGCTTGTGTTGTCTCCTGCTGAATTTATCGGCTTCCTCAAAGGCAACGTCATCAAATACTCGATGAGAGCAGGTAAAAAGCAAGGTGAAGGAGCCGAAAAGGATATTGCCAAAGCTAAACGCTATGCACAATGGCTGCGTAAAGTTAACCCTTATGACACTCAATTTCTTATCAATCCAAAGGAGGACTAAAATTTGGTAAACATTAAATTCAAGAAACTTGACCCTGAAGCCACTATCCCCCAAGCAATGACAGGTGGAGCTGCTGGTCTTGATTTGGTTTGTCTTAACCGCATGGCGGTGACACCGAACCGCTGGTCTTCAAAGGCAGCTATCATTCACACAGGCTTGGCTATGGAATTGCCTGAAGGCTACTATGCTGAGGTTGTCTTGCGCTCCTCTACAGGCAGAGACACAAAACTCAGACTTGCTAATCAGGTCGGTATTATTGATTCTGATTATCGTGGTGAAATCATGTTGTATGTGGAGAATTTAGGTGACCATCTTGAAATCATTAATGCTGGTCAGCGTATTGCACAACTGTTGATTCACAAGATTGAAGAAGTGATGATTGAAGAAGCCACTGATGAGCTGTCTAAGACTGAAAGAGGTCTTGAAAGTGGCAGTACAGGCAAAGGTACTAAACCTGCTGTGAAGACAAGAAAAACCAAGGAGGTAGCTAAGGATGCCTAAGTTTAAAATTGGTGACAGAGTTAGAGTACAACCATATAGCTATAGGGATGAGATTACAGGCACTATCATTAACGTCAGGGGGCAGTATTGTCTTTATGATGTGGCATTAGATAAGCCTTTTTTAGAAAGCATGAAAACCTATCTTGCTGCTCCGGGTGAGCTTGCTCCTGCTAAGGAGGATAAGGCTAAGATTGTCTTCTATGTAGACCCTAAAGAACATGCTGTTCATTGTAAGTTTTTTGGTTCTATGGGTATGGTGGCTCATACCAAGGCTGTATGCAGCCCTGATGATGATTTTGATTTTCTGACAGGTGTTCAGATTGCCCTGCAACGTATGCTGAAGGCACAGCATAAAGAGCTGGTACTTCCAGCACTTGGTAATGTTAAATTTATTGATTTTAAAAAATAAAGGAGAATAACAAACATGGCAAAGAATGATTTTGCACAAATTACAACCCCTGCTGGTGAAGCGGTGTACCCTAAGCTCCGCAGCACCGAAGTGTTTGATGGCGAGGATACCGGAAAGTATGTCTGCGGTATCAAACTGTCCAAAGCGGACACTGATAAGCTGATTCAACGTATTGAAAACGAATGGGAGATGGCTAAGAAGTCCCCTGACTTTGACGGCAAGCGTTATGGTCGAAACTCTGCTCCTGCCCTTGGTTTCCATGAAGACAAAGATGGTGATATTGTCTTCAAGGCTAAGACCAATGCTGTTATCAAGACCAAAGCTGGTGATGTTATCGAAAAGACTATGGCTGTTTTTGATAAGAAGGGCAAACCTATGGATGACGAGATGGAGGTAGGTAACGGCTCTACCATCCGTCTGTGTATGCTTCTGCGCCCCTTCTACGCTTCTGCTACTGTCTATGGTATCCAATTGCTCCTGAAAGCGGTGCAGGTACTGAATTACGTCGCTCCTGCTGCCGGTGCAGTATCTGCAGATGATTGTGGCTTTGATGTAGAAGAAGAATTTGATGAGGATAAAGTGCCCTTTGCTGATGAGGGTGCAGACTTTTAAAGCCTATGGCTATTAAATTCAATCGCAGAGGTGGCTTTTCCACCCTCCATAAACCCTATCGCAGTGGGTTAGAAGACCGCCTAGCGCAGCAGCTTGAAAATGCAGGTGTACCTAAGGTGTACGAAAAATACTCCATCGCCTACGAGATTCCTGCCACAAAGCACCATTATACCCCTGATTTCATCCTGCCTAATGGTATTATCATCGAAGCCAAGGGTATCTTTGAAGCTGCTGACCGCAAGAAGCATCTGCTTATCAGACAACAATATCCAAATTTAGACATACGCTTTGTATTCTCCAACGCTAAGACAAGAATCGGTACAGGAGCTAAGACTACTGTGGCTGAATGGTGTGAGAAGCATGGTTTCCAATACGCCAGCCGTGAGATTCCCTCTCGCTGGTTCAAAGAGACTATGAAGGACACCAATGGTCTTGTCCTGCGTGGAAAAGGTGAGCGTATTGTCACTCTTTAAATTCAAAGAGCGCACTAAGACCACACAGATATGTGTTGTCTTAAGAAACCTAAAGGGTAAGCGCAAACGTGAGCTGTTTAGGGAAGCTTACAGACAAGGTGAAGTTGACACAGGCTTTCACTTTATTGTCTTCAATAATGGTCTTTTTGAGACCGACAGAGAAATAAAGGCAGTTGCCGGATATAACCTGCCTGAATGTGAGACTTCTGTGTATGTCTTAGCTGATACGCTGGGACGAAAGAAAATATCCGATGCTCAGCAGTATGTGCTGAATGAGCTAAAGGTACAGTATGATGTGCCTATAAAATTTATTACTGACGAGGTGTAACTTATGGAGACACATCAACCCTGCCCTGCTTGTGGCAGTCATGATGCCTTAACCATATATGAAGATGGGCATAGCTATTGCTTCTCATGTAACACCTATTTTCGCAGCAGCAAGGAGGAGAAAAAATTGTCAAGTGGATTAAAGAAACAAGGTCTGATAGACCTACAGGACATGGTGGTCTCCCCCTTGCCTAAGCGAAAACTGACAAAACAAACCTGTGCTAAGTATGGCTACTTTACCTCTAAGGTGCATGGTCAGCCTGTGCAGGTTGCTTGTTACTATGACGATGATAACAAACTCTTAGGGCAGAAAATCAGATATGCTGATAAGACCTTTGAAGCTAGAGGTTCTTTTAGTGAGCGGTTCTTTGGGCAACATCTGTTCCAAGGTGGCGGTAAGAAGCTGGTGGTGACTGAGGGTGAGATTGATTGTCTTACAGTCTCGCAGGTACAGGGCAATAAATATCCTGTTGTGAGCATCCCTACAGGTGCTGCTAGTGCTGCTAAAGTCTTCAGAGCTAACTTTAATTGGCTAGAGAGCTTTGAGGAAGTCATTGTCATGTTTGATATGGATGATGCCGGACGTAAAGCTGTAAAGGCTGTTAGTGGTATCCTGTCCCCTAACAAACTTAAGATAGCATGGCTACCTTGCAAAGACCCTAATGAGTGTTTGCAGGAAGGCAAGGCTGATGCTGTTGTTAAAGCTGTTTGGGACGCAAAGACATATACCCCTGCTGACATCATCAAAGGTGATGAGCTGTGGGAGGTATTGTCTAAGCATGAAGAATCACTGAGCTACCCTTTACCTTGGGACATCCCACTGCAAAACATGACTGATGGGTTGCGAAAAGGTGAGCTGGTAGTTATCACAGCAGGTACAGGTATAGGCAAAACTACGTTCGTTAGACAACTAGTCTATCATCTTGGTACTGAATGTTACTGTAAAGTAGGTATGCTTATGCTGGAAGAAAATGTTAAGCATACCGCCAATGGTCTTGTGTGCCTTAAGTTAGGAAAACCTGCCCATAGACCTATCATTGACAGTGAGTACAAGAAAGCCTTTGAAGACATCATGGATAATTTTGTCTTCTATAATCACTTCGGCTCTCTCGAATGTGAAGACCTCTTGCAGACCATCCGTTACATGGTGACAGGTGAGCAGGTGGACTTTGTTGTCTTAGACCACATTTCCATTGCTATCAGCGGTCTTGACATTGAAAATGAGCGTAAGGCTACCGATGTACTTATGACGAAACTTCGTTCGCTCGTGGAAGAAACAGGTGTAGGCATGTTGGTTGTCTCTCACCTGCGCAGAACTGATGGCACTCCTGCTGAAGAAGGTGGAGCACTTTCCCTCTCACATCTGCGTGGTTCACAAGCTATCTCACAGCTTTCTGATGCTGTGTGGGGTCTTGAAAGAAACCAGCAGGATGAGGGCATGAAGAAGAACCTTGTGCGTGTCAGGGTGTTGAAGAACAGATATAGCGGTGATACAGGTATCGCCGGATACCTTGCATATGACAAGGAACATAATATCTTAAATGCTGTAAAGGACTTATCAGAGTACGAAGCACCTGCATGTCCTTTTGATACTGATGAAACAGAGAAAGGAGATTTTTAGATGTTTGAAATCTTAGAAAAGCTTATTGATTGGTGTACTTCCCTGCTGTCTTGGTTGTCTCGTAAGCAGGTTGAAGCTGCTAAGGCTCGCATCAAGAACTGCAATAGTATGATTCATAGTGCTAACAAAGCTAAGATGGTATACTTGCAGAAGCATGAAAAGACAATCAATGCTCTTGAAAATGAGCGTGAGCGTATGGAATACTTCCTGTCGCAAGATACTGTGGAGCTGTAAGCTATGCTCTACTTTGATATTGAAACTGATGGTCTGCTGGACAATGTCACTAAGGGGCATTGTCTAGTAATCATCGACGAACAGAACAACATCTCAGCTTACAGACCTGATGATTTTAAAAAAGGAGCTATGCGATTAATCGCTGCTCTGAGGGATGGAGAAAGCATCTGTGGTCACAACATCATTAACTATGACTGTGCTGTTCTAGCTAAGCTCTACCCTGAGTTTCACATAAAGAGAGAATGGAGACCCCAAGTCTTAGATACCCTTGTCCTCGCACGTCTTATCTGTGGCAACATAGAAGATACTGACCACGCTAGAGTGCGTAATGGCACACTCCCTGCTAAGTTGCTCGGTAGACAATCTTTAAAGGCATGGGGGTATCGCTTAGGGGAGCTTAAAGGTACGTATGGTGAGCAAGAGGATGCATGGGATTCTTTCAGTGAGGAAATGCTCTCCTATTGTGTGCAGGATGTCACTGTCACCAAGAAGCTCTATACATACCTCATGAAGATTGGCGCACCTGCTAAGGCTATAGAGCTAGAGCATCAAGCACAATGGCTGATGTCTAAGCAGGAGCGGAATGGTTTTGTCTTTGACTTAGAAAAGGCAGAAAAGCTGAGGGAAACCTTAGAATTGCGCTATGCTGTGTTGTCTTCTCAGCTTGTGAGCATTGTGCCACAGATACCTGATAAGGTCTTTATACCTAAAAGAGATAACAAACGCTTAGGTTATAAAGCAGGTGTACCCATTCAAAGATATAAGGACTTTAACCCTAGTAGCAGACAGCAGGTAGCGTGGGTGCTGGAGCATCAATTTAATTACCTGCCGGAAAATGAAGACTGCTATGAGGATGAACGTCTGAAGATTGATGGTGATACCTTTAAGTTTATTAAGGGTGACGAAAATGCCCCACAAGAATTAAGAGACTTAGCTACTGTCTTTGAGGAATACCTTATGGTGGCTAAGCGGTTAGGTCAGCTTGCCACAGGTAACCAAGCGTGGCTGAAGCATGTAAAGGCTGATGGTAGAATCCATGGCAGCGTAAACCCTTGTGGTACAGTAACAGGACGTGCTACCCATGCAAACCCTAATGTTGCCCAAGTCCCCCACGTAGGCAGTCCCTATGGACAAGAATGCCGGGAGCTGTTTAGAGCACCTGAAGGTTGGTTTGAGGTGGGTGTAGATGCCTGTGGCTTGGAGCTTAGGTGTCTAGCACACTATCTTTATCCCTATGATAAGGGTGCATACGCCCATGTTATCTTGAATGGTGATATACATACACTGAATCAACAGGCTGCTGGGTTACCCACGAGAAACGCAGCTAAGACATTCATCTACGCCTTCCTGTATGGTGCGGGTGATAAAGCTATTGGCAAACAGCTTGGTGGTGACGAAAAGGTTGGCAAACAGATAAAGAATAAATTCCTAAAGGCTACCCCTGCTATCAAGATGCTGCGTGACGCTGTCAAGAATACACTCGTGGTTGAGTACCACGGAAAAATTAAAGAATGGAAACGTAAATACTTAAGAGGGTTGGATGGCAGACATCTCCATGTGAGAAGTCTACATTCAGCTCTCAATTTGCTTTTACAGTCCTGTGGTGCATTGATATGTAAAAAATGGATATGCCTATGGGAAGATAATATGATTAAAGCTGGCTATGACCATGGAAAAGATTTTCAATTCATGGCATGGGTGCATAAACTTCTCTCATTGTGCACCTTAAATTGTGTGAAATCAGGGAAAGCCTTATGGGTCAATCCTGAGCTAAGCTAGGAGGTTAGTTATGCGTGGTAAACCACTTGAATTGCAAAAATTAGAGAATGGTTGCATAATACCTCTCTCACATAAATTAAATAAAGATGGTTATTTCAGAACCCATGACCCTAGATACAAGGGTAAAGGACGTTCCCCTCTCATTATGTATCACAGATATGTATGGGAAATAAACAAGGGAGCTATTCCGGATGGTTATGAAATCGACCACTTGTGTCATAACAGAGCGTGCTGCAATATTGAGCATTTACAATGTATACCTATTGTTACTCATAAAATTAAGCATAACAGTACACGCTATGCTAACAGACAACAAACAGCTAAGGAATATTGGTTGTCTCATTCTGAGACTACAGGTACTGCCTTGGCTTCTTTATTTGGTGTGAGTTTTGGTACTGCTTGTAAGTGGATACGAAAATGGAAAGTGCAGAGACTATCCGAATCGGAGTAGGTATAGAAGGTGAGATTCCCTCTATTATCGAAGCGCACAACACTGTGAGCCACATACACAGTGATGATATAGTCCGACACTCCTAGTAATAGGAGAATACAGAAAGGATGAGGGACAGGTAGCTTGCAGAACTGAAGCTATTGCTGAAGAAGCTGTGAGAATTGCCCAAGAATCTATGAGACAGGCACAAGAATATTATGGAATCAGATGCCAATTAGATACCGAGGGAAAGATTGGTAGGAATTGGTTTGATTGTCACTAGGAGGTGTAAGAATGTTTAACATCCCTACTCTACTCTTAGTCATCTGCACCGCCTATACCCCTGCCTTTGATGAATGTGGGAAAACTGATGGTATAACAGCCAGCGGTCATCCTGCCATCGAAGGTGTGACTGTGGCGTGTGATGGCTTGCCGTTAGGTACTGAAGTTGTCATAGATGGGCACAGCTACATCGTTCAGGACAGGTTCGGTGGTGATTATGGTAAGACAAAAATTGATATTTTTATGAATACTAAAGCAGAAGCCTTTAGGTTCGGAAGACAAACAAAAATTGTGGAGGTAAAGCCTTATGTCGAAACAAAAGCAACCTTTTGTACCAAAGATTGGTCAGAAGGTCTATATCAAACGTCAGAACTCCTTAGGAGAGACTATCTATTTTGAAGGCGTTGTAAATCGTATCCGTGTGGAAGTTAAGTGTAAGCAAGGCAGCTTCATGACTGTTGCTTCTCCACACACCTTAGAGACCAAAGCAAAAGGACTTGTAGCAGGAGGTGACCTGTTCTAATGCCTACTGTTGACCTTATTTCCATGACCCCTAATTATATGACACTCTTGCAATGTGCTTGCAGACAGCCTTATGGCAAAGATGTTACCGAAAAGTCCATCAAGAAAATTATTGAGAGTGGGCATCTTAGTGTCTTGGAGCACTGCTATGCTTCCTTTTTGGTGACCTGTTCTGTGCGTGTCTTAGGGCAACTCACGAGACACCGCCACCTCAGCTTTACCTGTAAGTCTGCTAGAGGTAGTAGATTCGATACCCTTGTAAACCCATACACTCTTGGAAGAGTACCTTTAAGTGATTTTAATGTAGGACGTACTTATAATTCCGCTTTAAGTGATAAAGATACAAAAGAGGAACAGGCTGCCTACTTCCTGCCCCAAGGTGTTGAGACTTCTTTGGTAGTGACAGGTAACTTTAGAGCATGGTATGAATATTTGCCTAAGCGTTTGTGCAAGAGAGCCATGCCGGAGCATAGAAAGTTAGCTGAAGCTATTCAGAAATGCTTAGCGGATGCTGCACCTGAAATCTTTGATAAAAACTTTATGAACTGTAAAAACTGTACAGAAAGGAGTTGTGATTTTAAATGAAGTGGAGTGCTATCTCTATTTATGTCCTCTTGGTTATCCTGTTTTGCATCGTTTTCTATGGTCTGATTATTGGTGGTATCCTTGGTTTTCTCCACCTGTTGATGGGGGTATTTAATCTTGGCTTCTAAACCTTTACATCTGCTTTTTGATGCTGACATGATTGTCTTTCGCACATGTGCAGCAGCAGAGCAGGAAATTAATTGGTATGGTGACCTGTGGACACTACACTCTGACTTAGCAGAGGTTAAGGATGCTATTGACACAATGGTTGTCAGTATCACCGATAAAGTCCTGCGTCACATGGAGCATGAGGGAGCATATAACATTACCATGTGCTTCTCCAGCTACCCTTACTTTCGCTCTAAAGTCTATCCCCCTTATAAGCTCAATCGTGTAGCTAAGAGAAAACCTCTTGCCTACCATGACGCTGTTGAGTGGGTAAAGAAAAACTATAATGTGTTGTCTATCCCTAGCCTTGAAGCTGATGACCTCTTAGGTATCTATGGTACAATACCTTCTACCTCTACTGTTATTATTAGTGGTGACAAGGATATGCGGTCTATCCCCTGTCCTTTCTATAACTTCATTCAGGATACATTTCATAAGACAACACAAGAAGAAGCTGATTATCAGTTCCTGTATCAAACTCTTGTCGGTGATGCTACTGATAACTACAAAGGTTGCCCTAAGATTGGTGAGGTTGGAGCAAAGAGAATCCTAGACAAAGACTGCTCATGGGATGCCGTGGTGGCTGCCTACGAGAAAGCAGGTTTGTCTGAGGAAGAAGCACTGACACAGGCAAGGGTTGCTCGTATTCTCAGATATGAGGATGTCGATAAAGACTTTAAGCCTATCCTTTGGACACCCAAAGGGTCACAAAAGAGACAATAAAGTAAAGGGGCATATAAGCGACAATGAATATTAATATTGTATCTAATAAAGGGGATGATGGAGAAAAAATACCATATGTAAACCCTGTAATTTATGAACATTTAGAGAAAGCCTACAGTCTTGGTAGCCTTATGACACACAATGCCAAAAACAACGACGAGCTTATTGGATATATTAGGGGCGTTATGGATGTGCTGGGGCATATCAAGGCTATGGCTAACTTGAATGACGAGGAGTGATAAGATGTGCTGGAAGATTAAGACACCCAGCGTAAACACTGATGTATCTGCATCCTCCTTAGTACCGGAAACCAATGCAAAAGACCCTGATAGTCCTGAGTATGGTGGTACTGCTGATACCTTTAACAAGAAGAAAGGTAGACAACAACTGACGATTGCTCGCAATGGCGTATACAATCCCACACAGTTGTAGAGAGGAGGAACGATGTGTACTAAGAAACCAAAAGTAGAACAAGCTGCTCCTGCTGCTGCCCCTGTTGCAGCACCCTTGAAGATTGATAATGTGGCTGAGGATACCAAAAAGGAAAATCCGAACGCTAAGACCAAGGGTAAAAAGAAGCTTACCATCACTCAGATTGGTAGTGGTACAGGGGTGAATCTTTAATGGCAGAGACAGCAAAAGCTTTATATGAGCGATTGGCTATTGAGCGTGAAGTTTATATTGATAGAGCTGAGGATTGTGCAAAATATACAATCCCTTTTTTATTTCCTAAAAAAGAAGCTAATGGTACTACTAAATACCCTACGCCCTATCAAGCGGTAGGTGCAAGAGGTGTCAATAACCTCACGTCAAAGCTGGTATTAGCTCTGTTCCCCCCGAACACACCCTTTTTCAGACAAGACATCCGAGATGATGTCCTCAAATATTATGAGAGCAAACCCGAAGACAAACAAGAGATAGAGCAAGCATTAGTACAAAGAGAACAAACGGCTCAGAAATACTTTGAATCTTCGCAGATGCGTGTCTCCATGGAGGTGTGTCTGAAACAGCTTATTATAGCTGGCAATGCTTTACTGTTCTTCCCTCCTAAAGAGGGTGGCATTAAAGTCTATAAGCTGAATAGTTATGTAGTACAAAGAGACTTTGTAGGACACCCTATTCAGATGATTACCTGTGACAAACTTGCTATCAATACCCTGCCCTATGAAGTCTTAGGACAACTAGATATTGATTTGTCTACCAAACGTGGTGATGAATTGGTTGAGGTCTATACACATATCACCTATTCATCCAAAGACAACAGATATTATAGTTACCAAGAGATTGAGGGTAAGCAAATTGATGGCTATGAGCAGTCTTTCCCTGCTGATGTTTGTCCTTGGATTCCTGTCCGTCTCTTTAAGATGGATGGTGAACATTATAGTCGCTCGTATGTTGAGGAATATATTGGTGACTTAAAGACCCTTGAAGGTCTCTCTAAAGCCATTGCAGAGATGTCTGCTATTGCTGCTTCTGTAATCTACCTTGTGCGTCCTAATGGCGTGACGCAACCTAGCAAGATTATGAAGACAAAAAATGGTGGCTTTGTAACAGGTAACAAGGAAGATGTTACTTGCCTGTCGCTGGACAAGACACAAGATATGCAGATTGCTAAAATGACCGCTGATGCTATTGAAAGCAGGTTGTCTTATGCCTTCATGCTAAATTCTGCTGTCCAAAGGTCAGGAGAGAGGGTAACGGCTGAGGAAATCCGCTATGTGGCTAATGAGTTGGAAGATACCCTTGGTGGTATTTATTCTATCCTGTCACAGGAATTACAATTACCCTTAGCTAACACACTTTTAAATATCCTTTCCAAAAAAGGTGAAATTGCTGATGTCCCTAAAGATATTGTGTCTCTTGCCATAACTACAGGCATGGAAGCTATCGGACGTGGACATGACCAACAGAAGCTTACTGTCTTTATTCAAGGCATTGCTCAGATTCCTGATGCAGCGACTGCTGTGAATTGGGAAGGCGTTGCTCGTGCTTGGGCAAATAGCTGTAATCTTGATACCACAGGTCTGATTAAGTCTGCGGAACAGATTCAGCAGGAACAACAACAGGCACAAATGATGGCAATGGCACAGGCTGCTGTACCTAACGCAACCAAAGGTGCTATGGATGCCATGAATCAGCAAACACAAGGAGGTAGTGAATCTAATGGCTGATACTGAAAATCAAAATACACAGGTCAATGAAGAACCTAAGGAAACACAAGCAGATATTACCGATACTACTATTGTGTCCAATGGTGAAGTAATTGATACTGCTAAAGATGAAGGTGGCAAAGGTGAGGAAGAAACCCCCACTGATGAAAAAGACACCACAGAAGAAAAAGAAGACAAACCTGCTGAGGAGCAGGAAGAGTACCAAAAAGCTAAAGGTGAGATTGAATCTGCCAAGACTGAGCTGGAAGGTAAGGGCATTGACTATGCTGCCTTAGAAGCTGAATACAATGAGAATGGTGGCTTGTCTGAAGATAGCTATAAGCTGTTGGAAGAAAAAGGCTACCCTAAGGCTCTTGTAGGAGCAGCTCTCGCAGGTTGGCAAGCTAAGGCTGATGCTTTTGCTAACAAGATTATTGAGGATGCAGGTGGTATCAATGAGTACAAACGCATCCAAAAATTTGTGCAGTCACAAGGTGCAGGAGCAGTCAATGCTTTCAATGCCATTGTAAACAAAGATGATTTGTCTGTTGTGTCTGCTTACATTGCAGGTGTAAAGGCACAGATGGTAGCGCAGCATGGCACTGCTAACCCTACTTTAGGTGGTAGTGGTAACGTGGGTAAATCTAAGGGCTATACTGATGCCAATGAGATGATTAAAGCTATGAGCGACCCACGCTATGGTAAAGACCCTAACTATATGCAGGAAGTAGAACGAAAAGTCGCTGCTTCTAAATTCTTTGGTTAAGACACAAACGTCAATCCCCTCCCATAAGCGGAGGGTTATTTTTTTTTATTCAAAATTATTAAAGGAGTGATTTAATGGCTGATATGATTATTGCCAACCCCGGTCTTGCACAATCTGATAAAGGCAAAGACCGCTTAGGTTTATTTCTGAAAATGTTTACCGGTGAAGTTCTCACCGCTTTCTCTCAATCCACTATTACCGGTGGTCGCTTCTCTGAGCGTACTATTGAACATGGTAAGTCTGCTATCTTCCCGATTGTAGGTCGAGCAAAAGCTAAATACCTGAAAGCAGGTAAGAACTTGGATGACCTGCGTACTCCCATTGAACACAATGAGCGTACTATTGTGCTGGATGGTCTGCTGACCTCTGACTGCATGATTTTTGACCTTGACGAAGCTATGAACCACTTTGAGCTGCGTTCTAAGTATTCTAAGGAAATGGGTGAAGCTTTGGCTGTTGCTCAGGACTGTGCTATCTTGGCTGAAGTAGCTAAGATGATTGTAGAAGACAAAGAGAACCTGCCTACCAATGCTACTACTGGTGTCAAAGGTACTGGCAAGGGGCTGATTGTCACCGAGACTGTGGCTACTGCTGACTATGGCGAAACTGAAGCTATGGGTGTAGCTATCTTTAAGGAACTGCTGAAAATCAAGACCAAAATGTCTGAGAACAATGTTCCGCTGGCAGGTCGCAACTGCTACATCAAACCGATGGCACTCAACGCACTTATCGCCAACAAGGACATCATCAATAAACTGTATGGTGCTTCTATGACCATTGAGGGTAACAACCCCCCGAAACTGATTGGTTTCGATTTGATTGAAGCTCCTCTGCTGACCGAGGGTGGCGTAGATAATGAGAATGTTATGCAGGGTGATGGTCATGTGTTCCCTACTACCTACAAAGACACCTGCCAATTCATTGTGGCACATCCGTCTTCTGCTGGTATCCTGACCCTCAAAGGTCTTGGCATGGAACATGCTCGCCGTCCTGAATATCAGGCTGACCAAATTATTGCTAAATATGCAAAAGGTTTTGGTGGTCTGCGTCCTGAAGCTGCCTTCATGGGTGTTGTAACTCAGGCTTAATTTTAAATTACTAACCCTAGGGGATGGCGTATGCTGTCCCCTATTTTTTCTAAAAATGAAAGGAGATACCAATGCAACTAACAGCATTAACTGAACTTGATGCAGTCAATAGTATCATTGGTACTATTGGTGAAGCTCCTATTAACAGTCTTGAAGAACTGACAGATGTGGATGCTATCAATGCCATGCGTATCCTGCGGAATATCAGCAGACAAGAGCAGTCCCGAGGATGGACTTTTAACAAAACACCCCACTTCACCCTTAACCCGGATGTAGACACAAAGAAGATTCCATGGAACAGTAACTACTTGTATCTTAAGGATAACCATGGTGTTAAGCTCGTTCGACAGGGTGACTATGTGAAAGACCTGTTCAAAGACACCCTAATCTTTGAACACCCTCTTGATGTAGAGATGGTGCTTTATCTTGACTTTGAAAACTTACCGGAGCAGATGAGAAACTATATCTTAGCTAAGGCATGTTTTGTCTTCCAAAGCTCCTACTTTGGTGATGATAGTCTGACCAAGATTACCCAGCAGGAGATTGCTGAAGCATGGCAGCATCTGATGGAATTTGAGGTAGACAATAATAACTTTTCTATGCTGGAGCATACCTATGTTCATAAGCTGAGATTGAGGTGAGATTATGGGATTGATTAACCAAGACATAAAAAACCTTGTTAGTGGTGTGTCTCAGCAACCCCCTATCCTCAGACACCCTGAACAGTTAGAGGAACAGTTGAATGGTTATTCTAGTGAAGCAGGTGGCTTACAGAAGCGTCCTCCTACTATCTTTGAAGCTACCCTAGGTAAGAGAGGTAATGCAATCAATAAGCCTTTGATTCACTTTATAGACAGAGATACTAATGAAAAGTATATTGTTATCTTCACAGGCGCAGGTATTGATGTCTTTGACCTACAGGGTAATAAGAAAACTGTAACTATGCAGGAAGATATTTCCTACATTTATACACAAAGTCCACGCAGTAATATTAAGGCTATTACTATTGCTGATTATACCTTTATTACCAATACAGCACAGAAAGCCAAAATGTCTGATAAAGTGGATGATATATCGTGGAATACTCAGGGATTACTTGTAAATATTAAGAGTGGTCAGTATGGCAGAACGTATAAGATTGTTGTAAATGGTGAAACTGTTGCTAGCTATGAAACTCCCGACGGCAGCGACAAGTCCCATACAAAGATGATTAACACTGATGCTATTGTAGAACAGTTAGCTGAACAAGCAGTTACAAAAGAGTTTGTGGTTACTAAAGGTTCTTCTTGGTTGTATTTAAAGAAAAGTGCGTATACAACCGAAACAGGGGAAACTGTGACTATACAACCGGGTACTACTGTTCAGCAGCAAGAGGATAGATTTAACGGCTTGAATTATGATTATCTTTATATCAATAACAAATATATTAAAAGACGTACTCCCTCTACTGTGGTACGTAATTTATATAAAATTGTTGTAACTATCCCTAAGTTGTCAGTGTTGAAAAAAGATGCTGATATAGAAGCATACAATAAAATGAAAGCAGAGATTAATAGATGTGAAGCAGATGGTTGGAAGGTTACAGTAGCTGATAGTGTGTTAACAGTTTATTCTGGAAATAGTCCGACTTCATCCGTAACAGAAGCTGAGGCTTATACTATTGAGTGGCAAGAGGAAACCAACACATCATCTTACAGTGTTGCTAAGTCTTTGATTAATACTGCTGTTGTATATGATGGCTACAATAATCAAGCTGCTTTCGGTATACTAAAATCTGTGCAGAAGTTTACTAATCTTCCTGCTACTGCCCCTGATGGTTATCTTGTAAAGGTTGTAGGTGAAGAAGGCAGTAACACTGATGACTATTATGTTAAGTATAGTGCGGAAGAAAAGGTATGGAAAGAATGTGCTAAACCTAATATGAAAAACCACTTTGATGCTTCTACTCTCCCTCATGTGCTTGTGCGTGAAGCGAATGGCACTTTTACTTTCCGGAGAGCCGAATGGGAATCTAGGGATATTGGGGATGAGGATAGTAACCCTCTCCCCTCTTTTATAGGACAGACAATAAATGATGTCTTCTACCATAGAAACCGCTTAGGCTTCTTAAGTGGCGAGAATGTTATACTCACTAGGAGTGCCAACTTCTTTAACTTTTGGATGACTAGTGCAACCAAGGTGCAGGATACAGACCCTATCGACTTAGCGGTCTCTGATAATACCATTAGCACCCTCTATAATGCTGTCACGTTTGATACTGACCTTATCTTATTCAGTCAAGAAGCACAATTTATGCTCTCTGCTGATGGTATCTTAACGCCTACAAGTGCTAATCTGTCCCCGGCTGTTACCCACTACGAAGCTAGTCTTAAAGCTAAGCCTGTCAATGCAGGACGCAATGTTTACTTTGTAGCTGAAAGAGCTAAGTATACTACTGTGCGTGAGTTCTTCACCGCAGCAGACAACACAGATGCTAAGGATGTTCAAGACATAACATCTCACGTTCCTAACTACATCCCTAATGGTGTCTATAAAATCATACCTTCTACTGTTGAGAATGTCATGCTTTATCTTACTGAAGGTGATGAGACCGCAATGTATGTCTATAAGTATCTCTTTATCGACAGCCAGCGTGTACAGGCTGCGTGGTCTAAGTGGGATATGCAGGGTGTTGTCTATGGAGGGCAATTTATTGACAACTATCTTTATCTGATAGTTGAGCGTAATGGTTACTATTGTTTGGAGAAGGTTTCCTTTACCATTAATACCACTGACTTTGATAGTGAAGCCTATCGCATCTTGTTGGACTGTAAACACTCCTATCAGATTCCTGCTGATTGCTATGATTCCCTAAAGGATGAAACTACAGTAAATGTAAGTGACATCTTTGGAGATATATATGAGCAGGACAGACAATATAGTGCTGTTGCTTCTGATGGTACATATGCTAAGGCTAAAGATGGTAAGCTGGCATTTATAGGTGATTATTCTAACCAAGTATTGATAGTAGGTCTCAATTATAATTTTAAGATTGTTATGTCAACTATTATGGTTAAGCAGTCTGATAATGGTAATACTCAGGCTCTCATTGAGGGCAGATTACAACTTCGTCAGATGTGGTTTAACTATGCTGATAGTGGCTACTTCAAAATAACTGTTGATATTAAAGACAAACAAGCCTATGTCTATGAATATACCTCTAGGCTCTTAGGTACTCGTTTTAATATCTTAGGTGCAATGCCTTTTACCACAGGTTCTTTTAAGTTCCCTATCCAAGCAAAAAACGAGAATGTAAACATTTGTTTGGAAACAGACACCCCACTTCCTGTATCTCTTGTAGGTGCAGGTTGGATTGGTAACTATCAAAGGAGGACAAGACTATTTTAAAAGTATCTAAATTAAACATTGTACAGCTCTGTGACTTTAGAGAAAACATGAGAGAGGAAGACAGACTAGAGTGGTATTATGCTTCAGGCTGTTCTTTTGGTCTCACACCTGTTTTAGAGTTGAAAGATGCTTTGTGTCTTTATGATGATGAGACACACAAGGTCTATGCCGTTGGTGGTATTGAAGCTGACTTAATATGGGTTGTCTGCACTACAGAAGTAGACAAGCACCCTATTAAGTTCTTACGTTTCTGTAAACCCTTTTTCAAGAAGTGGGTACAATGGCATGTCAGTAACTATGTATGGATGAAGAATATCAAACATATCAGATGGCTCACATGGTTAGGTGCTAAATTCTACAAATACAAAGAAATCAATGGAGAGCCATTTCAGAAATTTACTTTATATCCGGCAAAGGAGTGATGTCTTATGTGCAGTCCTATGGTGGCTGCTGGTATCAGTACAGGCTTGCAAGTAGCAGGTGACTACATGGGACAACGTGCGCAAGCTAAGGCAGCACAGGCTACCATGAACGCACAGGCTAAAGCAGCTATTACTGAAATGAATTGGAATATCATGGATTTAGAACAGCAGCGCACAGATGCCTTTGACCAAGCTGTTGTGGAGATTAGCAACACTAGGTTAAACTCTATGCAACTCAATAGTGGTGTAAAGGCTGCTGTGAATGAGACCATGAGCGGACGTACAGCTAACCTCATTGTACGTGCTGCCGAAGGCGATACCGCTCGTGCTGTGTCCTCTATCCAAGACAACTATAAACGTAAATCTAATGAGGTTGACCTGAATCGTGAGCGTCAGGTAAAATCCACTCACGAATATTTAGAGAACCTTAATGCTTCTGCTCCTAAGATGCCTAGTAGATTCACTAACTTATTGTCTTCTGCTGCAACAGGCTTGAATAATTATACACAAGCTAAGAATATTATGAATCAACAGAAGATTACAGGTGGTGCTGGAAAAGTAGCAAAAAATACTACTAAGACATGGATAGGCAACGCTCCACGTAGCGTCCACGAGAAGCTAGGTATTGGCAATGGTATTTACAGGAGGTAAGAAGATTGAGTAAAGAAGTACAGGCAGCGGTAGGTACTCAACGGCAGTTTGCAAAACAACCGGAGATGCCCTATGCGCTGTCCTTAAATAAATTCAATACATCTGCTGGTATCTCACAACGTACAGATGTAGATGCACAACGCTTAGCATCATCTTTAGGACTCCTTGGTAAGAATATCATGGAGGAGCGTATTGCGGATGAGAAGCGTACCCAAGACCAAGCAGTATTGGTCAACGCAGACAAACTCCTTGCAGGTAAGACACAAGAAGACCTGAAGAAGTTTGACCGCATGGCAGCTTTGCAGAACTCTAGTGATGAATTTGACTTGACAGATAACCGCTATGCTATGGCTGTTCTTGAAAAAGGTATTGGTAAGATGGCAAGCCAATATGCCAAAGAGCAATGGGCAAATGACCCTGCTTCTGAAAAGCCTAAGAGTGTCTCTGAAGCTGTCAGTCTTTTCAATAAGTACCTACAGGAGAACAGAGCTAACTTCAGTGATGATGGTATCTCCAATAAAGTAGCATTTGACCAAGGCTATTATGAGGGTGCTGTTCAAGACACAATAAAAATAGCTAATGAAGCTGACAAGAGAATCAATGATGATAAGCGTCAGAAGATGGTCATGTTAGGTTCTAGTGAGTTTCAAGACCTTGTGTATAGTGGAGCTAAGGGTGAAGACTTCCTCACTCGTGGCACTGAAGCATTACGTAAGGTGCAGTTAGGTACTAGAGATAGAGATGGTTTCATTAAAGCTGTTGCTCCTCTTGCTCAGATGATTGCTGACCAAGATTTTGATACGGCAAGATTGGATGCCTTAGGTGACTATCAGTACGAAGATGGTTTGTCTTTGAAACAGATGGTTAACCTCTATCCTTCCTATACCAAGATTGCAGATAATTTTAATCTGAGAGTTACTGATGATATTGTGTCTAAGTGTACACGCCCTGATGGTACTATTGACCTTTCAAAAGCTGAAGCATTGTTGTCTAAGTTACCTGCGGAAACTACAAATGCTGATGGTATTCCTGAAGCTAACCTGCCTATCTCGCAGGGAGACAACCCCGACTTAACAGACCTGTCCCCCACTATGAAAAGTGTATTACCTATGGTTGGTGGTGCTATCTATCAGTTAGGTTTTAAGGATGCACAGATTACTAGCGGTTATCGCACAGCAGAGCATAATGCATCTGTGGGTGGTGTGCCAAACTCAGAACATACCCAAGGTAATGCTGTGGATATTTACTTAGGTGACAATGTGGACGAAGCACAGGCAAATAAAGCATTGTCTTATTTTAAGCAATACTTTGGTGAGGTCTTATTCCATGATGCTGGCACAGGCAGACATCTGCACCTTGCTGATTACCATGGTGGCATGAAAGCTGCTAATCCTAAAGAGCAGTCTGCTGCTGCCTATAACCCCCAGCGTGTCAATAAGATACGTCAGGCTATCTATGCTAAACAGGCACAGGCTCAGCGTGTTAAGGCTCAACGTGATGCTGAGGAAAGAGACAGAATCAATATGGCTCTTTTGCAGACCAATGACCCAAGTGAACAGATGCAAATTATCAATAGCTCTAATTTACCGGAGACAACTAAGGCTACTATGATTCGTACCATCACACGTCAAGCACGGCAGTCAGCTAAAGGCTATGGTAATGATGCAGAAGCTAAACATTTTTGGTCATATGAAAATAGCTATCAATATATTAAAGATACTCAGACATATGCTGAGTGGTATAAAGCTTATCAAGACCCTGATGTTGATGGTGATTCTGATGAATACAAGGCTTTGCAAAAGAGAGCCAATAGAGCTACAGCAAGACTTAATGCCTTGCTAGAGTTTAAAAAGAAACGTGGGTATATCCCTAGTGAGCAGGAGACATCACAGTCTAATGAACCCCCTAATGATACTCCGGTGTTTTCCCAAAAAGACAAGGATATTGCTGAGATGAAGATATGGGCAAATAGTAACCCCAAAAATGCTGCTGGCATACCTTTAGATGAAGACCAAATTCGTGATGCTATTGATAAGTTTGCTATACGTAATGGTCTTGATGTGAATGATATTGAGGAGGAGGTCTTTGGTTCATAATGAGTATTATTGATGATTTAAATAAACTTGGTGATGAATCATATGGTGATTTACAAGCCAAAGGGCAAGAACAGCTCCAAAAGGTACAGCACCAAGGCTATAATCCTTTTGATGATTTTGGTGAAGCGGTTACCGAATGGATTGCAGACATAAATAAATCGGGTCAGAAGCTTGCTGTGGCTGCTGGTGAAGCCTATAAAACAGGTAATTTTGATGCTATTGATGATATGTCTTTACCTGACGTTGCTGCACCTTCCCCCTCTCCTGCCCAAGAAAAGGTTGCACAGGCTTTGCAGGATGCTGTGGATGATGCGCGCTATGTGGCTACCAAAGACCCCCTTACTCTCATAGGTGATGTGGCAGGTGCTGCTAGTCCTTGGATTCCTTTGGCTGTTCAAGTCCCTATCATGGTACATGAGATGCAGAAGGCACAGGAGATTGAAAATGCCCCTGAGATGTCTGACCAAGCCAAAGCATCCCTGCTCCCTATGATGGCAGGTACTGTGGCAGCTTCTGTGACACATGGCGTGGGTGGTCTTTTATCTAAGGCTGCCCCTAAAGTTTCTAAGGTTATGACTACACCTTTTGTGGGTAGCGGTATCGCAGCAGGTACAGTTCTTGCTATGGATGAAAATGTACGTAAGTATGCAGAAGAACACCCTGCTCGTTTTGCTGTCAGTCAGTTTCTGACAGATGCTGCTATTGGTACTAAAAAGCTTGTCAAAGCAGATTGGTCTGCTAAGACAACCCCTATCACGGATGCAGAGATTGTATCTGAAAAGACAAACCCTGCTACTGAACCTTTGGCTGATAAGACTAAAGTTGAGGAGACAAACAAAAAGTTAGGTTCTCCTACTAAAGAGAAGAATAAAAGGAAACGTAAGCATCGTAAACAACATCGTGAGAATGTATGGGATGTTGATAATGACTATGAGGAGATGGTTACACCTGCTCAGGTTACAAAGCGTGAACCTAAGACAACTGCTGAAAAAGCATATCCTGAACAGATGCCAGAACAACAAATGCAACAGGATGCTATTGCTAATCAGTTAGCTAAAGAGCATCTTGAAGCTAAGCAGACACCTGAAATTATGCAGGGTGCTCATGGTGATAAGCTTGAATATAGTAAAGATAATCTTTACCCTCATGCTGTCAGTGCAGAGGATATATGGGAAACAGCCAAAGCTATGTTCCCTATTCGTCCCGGTAGATTGGATTTAGCTGATAGTGATAGAACCTTAGGCTCCTTTATGCCCCATGGTAAAGGTATTCGTATCCGTGGTTTCCGTGCATGGTCTGTAATCTGCCATGAAATCGGACATGGTTTGTCTGATAAATTTGGTTGGGGTAAAGACACAGCAGTTCAAAAGGAACTCTATGATGGTGCGACTTCTATATGGCAGAGAGGAGAGTATGGTAATAAATACGCCCCGGAAAACTATGCTACCTATGTAGAAGAAGGACGTGCTGCCTTTATGAATGAGTATTGTGTTAACCCTGAGATGGCTAAGAAGCACTTCCCTCTTGCCTATGCTGAGTTTGAAAAGGCTATTGCAAGTGATAGATTCTATCAGGCACAGATGAATCTTTTAGGGCAACAGGTGCGTCGATGGGGTTCGCAGTCTGACTTCAGCAAAGCTGCTGGTATGTTTCATTGGGCAGACAAAGAGCTTGGCAAAAGAATTGATAAACTCATTGGTACTTGGACTGCTACTAAAAAGCATTTTGCTTGGGAGTATGCTGACCTTGACGAAAGCATAAGAGCTTATGAGGATAACCAAGGTGTAAAGATAGCTATGGAGAATGACCCTGCTGTCTTAGCACAGTATGCAAAGCAAGCAGGTAATGATACTGTTGGTTGTCTTCTGAATGGTAATAATCTAGGCACTAGAGCTGCTGTTAAAATGATGCAGACAAAATTCAATATTGCACTTAATAATGTTGTAGCTACTGACATCTTGAAACCTTTGGATGCACAAGGTAAGCGTGGTGCTGAGCTTCAAAAGTGGCTTGCAGAGACAGAATATAAGGATATGTATGAAGCCTTTAATACTTACCAAACAGCTAAGCATGAATTAGAAGTTATGTCAACAGGACGTAAGACAACACATACTCTTGAAGAATGTAATAAAATCATTGCTAAAGCAGAAGAACTGCCTGAAATGAAAGTTGCTTCTAACCTTTGGAAACAATGGAACGAGAATGTGTTGCGTATTGCTGTTGCTGGTCAGATTATCCCTGCAAAGGTTGCTAATACCTTTTTGAAAAAGTATCCTGAATATATCCCTATGTCTCGTTCATTTGAGATTGAGGGTACAAGTGACTTCTTTGCATCCCACAAAGCTATGACTGTTGAGGGGTCTGAACGTATCATCAAAGACCCTATGGTACAGGCTATGAAGAATATGCAGAGTATTGTCTTCAAAGTGGAACGCAATCGTGTTGGTCTTGCCCTTGCTGATTTAGCTAAGGGTGAAAATGGACATTTTCTTATGATGCCTGTAAAAGATGGTAAATACAAGCACGCTTCACAAATTATTACTGTCTATGAAGATGGGCATCCTAAATACTACCAATGTATGATGAAAGGTCTCTATGAAGCTATGACTTCCGAAGATGGCAATATGAGTGCTTCTAAACTTGACATTATTGAGAAAATCTCTCATGGCGCAGCAACAGCTTTACGTATTGGCTCTACTAGCACACCTATGTTTGCTACTGCTAACCTCTGCAAAGATATTCTTGAAGCAACTATTATGAACGCTGATGGGCGTAGTGCTTCTCACATTCCCCTTGTTGCTCCTATGAAAATCTTTTGGCAGGGATTGCAGATGCTCAATAGTGACAATACTTTTGGTAAACTTATCATCCGCAACAACAGAGAACGTGCTCTGCTTAGACAATACAAAAGAGAATTTAGGTCTAATGGTGTCACTATGTCCACACGCTTAGGCTCTATTGCTGAAATCAATAAAGACTTTAGGAAAATTGTAGACCCTAACATTAGTGATTCTGTCCTTGATAAAATCTTATATCCTATCAAAGTATTATGGAATTGGAATATAGCATATGGTGAAGCTATGGAACAGTTACCACGTATGGCTCTTTATCGACGTGCTAAAGGACGTGGTGCTTCTATGATTGAAGCTGCTATGGTTGCTTCTGACAGTACCCTTAATTTTGCGAAGAGTGGTACTACTGTTAAAACTCTTAACAGGCATACGCCTTTTTTTAATGCTGCTTTTCAAGGTACTTTAAAGACAGCTAGAGAGCTTTCTAAAAACCCTCTCAGTGTTGGTCTTGCTATGGCAGAGCATGTACTATTCCCTACCCTGTTACTGTGGTATTGGAACAAAGATGAAGATTGGTATAAGGACATGCCAATGGAGATGAAGAATAAAGCGTGGTACATCAAGATAGGAGATACTATCTATGATTATCCTAAACCCCCCTTTATCGGACAATTATCCGGTTCTATACCTGAGCGATTATTAGATGTTATGTCTGAGGGTGAAGATAAGCAGGTCATTGCTGATGCTGTCTATAAGCTTATCAAAGACCTTGCTCCTTCCGGTGCTCCTCCTATCATAGAGAAATTCTATGAATGGCAGACAAACCACTCTATGTATCGTAATCGTCCTCTTGTTGACCAGCGTCTTGAAAAGCTCAGTCCTAAGAATCAATATAATCAGTACACCTCTATGGTAGCACGTGGTATTGGACAGGCAACTAATCTGTCACCTATTAAGATAGACAATACAATCTATGGTCTCACAGGCTCTATGGGTTATACTTTTATGAATGTTGTGGATATGGTGGCTAGGGATAATATTACCCCCAGTAAGAAATGGACTGAGTATACTCGCTTTACTTATACTGAGGGTACAGGTACTTCTCGTAGCAAGGATGTATTCTTTGGTGGTCTTGATAAGTTGGAGACACAATATGCAGATGCCTCTTTTGAGGGTAGGAAGCCTAAGGTGGACAAAGAACTTAAAGGTATGCGTAAAGCTAGGGCAGATGCTATGAAAGTTTCTAAGGCTATCAGGGAGCTGTATGCAGACAAAACTATGGATGCAGACACTAAGCGTGCTAAACTTGATGAGCTGAATAAGAAACAAAATAGTATTTTCAGAACTGCCAATAAGAAATACTTAAATTACAAATATATACAAGTCCCAAAATAATGTGGTATAATACTTATTAGGAGTGATGCTTATGCAAAGATTTAAGATAAAAAATGTGGAGAAGTATTTAACTATCATTGTTTGGACGATGCTAATCTCAGCTGTATTTTGCATAATATTTGACATAGAGGGTTCAAAAGCTTTTGTAGATATTGTGACAGGAGGTTTTGTCTATCTTTTCTTTGGTAGTTTTGCATTTTGCATAGTAGTTATGATAGTCTCTTTTCTTTTTAATGCTATTTGTGAGATACGTAAAAAGAAAGACAATAAACTTATTGCTACTATATCTCTTATCCTTTTTCTTATATTCTTTGCTATTACATTTATTTTTGATAGTGGCATAGATATTCCCTATGCTCGCTTCTATGCTAGATAACATTTTCCCCGAGGTGATTCCAATGTACAGTTACTAACTCCATACCTATCCATTGTTGCTTTGCACGGACAATGAAAGGAGTTCTGTCCCATGGAATTAAGTGCTGATATTCAACGTGAAATACAGCAACAGTTTAAAAATAGCTATGCCCAACTTTTAGCGGACATAACTCGCATTTATGAGCAAGGTGCTATGCGTGATGCTCTCACCGGACTGTACAATAAGCAAGCCTTTGAGCGTGACAGTACCACTAATCACTTTGGTTTCGTTGGTATCCTTTCGCAGACATCAATGGTCTGAAATATACCAATGACCACTTTGGACACAGTGCCGGAGATAAGCTGATAAAGGACTTTGCAGCTAAGCTTAAGGAGACCTTTATCTCCCCTATTTATACCTGCTATCACATCTCGGGTGATGAATTTATAGTAGCTGGGTTCGATATTAAAATCCATGAGTTCCTTGGAAGTGTATTGTCTTTCCATAAATCCCTATGGGATAAAGACAACCCTCCCCTAGCTGCTTTAGGCTACTCTGCTGGTGTCTTCTCAGATATTGCGGAAATCACAGAATATGCCGAAAAAGCAATGTATGAAGACAAACAAAAATTTTATGATAATTTTCCTCAGATGAGGAGATAATAAATTGAATTGGTGACCGCTGGCTCTTTTAGAGCTGGTGGTCTTTTTATTTTTGTAAAGGAGATGATTAATATAGCTATTAAATTGGCAACCTCCATTACTTACACAGCGGATGGTTCTCAAACGAATTTTTCTATTCCCTTTGATTACCTGCGCCCTTCCTTTGTGCATGTGGCTGTGAATGATGCTGAGGTATCGGAAGGATTCACTGTAAGTAAGCGTGGAATTATGTTTGATACTGCTCCTGCAAAGGCTGCCCTTGTCAAAATTTATCGTAAGACCCCTACCTCTCGTTTGGTGTCTTGGGCAGATGCTAGTATCCTGAAAGCTATAGATATGACTATTGCAGAAGTTCAGCAGTTGCATATCTTAGAAGAAGCAAGTGATTGGTCTAAGACTAATTCTATTGTTCTTGATGAGGAAGGTAATACATGGCAGGGACGTAACTGTCGTATGTCTAATATAGCTGACCCTACAGAAGCACAGGATGTTGTAACCAAACATTACTTAGACAATGAAGAAGGTTCATTCACAGCAACTATGAACGCCCTTAAAACCAAGACAGAAGAAGCTGCAAGTACCGCAGAAACTAATGCCAAACAAGCACGTTTTAATGCAGAAAAAGCTAATTCGGCTGCTGTTAGTGCAGAGCGTGATGCTGCAACTGCTTTGAAGTCTGCAAACAATGCTAAGACTAGCGAAACCAATGTCAACGCCAGCAAAGAAGCAGCACAGTCTGCTGCAAACAGCGCAAGTAACTTTGCAACTGATGCAAGAAGTAGTGCTAATGAAGCCAAGAGTTACCGAGATGCTGCTAGTACCTATGCAACTAATGCTAAGAATTATAGTGAAAATGTTAATGTATTTATTCCTAGTGTGTCCTCTGCTGGTGTGTTAAGCTGGACGAATAAAGCTGGTCTGACCAATCCTGCAAGTGTGAACATCAAGGGTGCAAAAGGTGATACAGGTACTGCTGCGTCTATCACGATTGGTAGCGTGACTACAGGGGCAGCAGGTAGTAATGCAAGCGTTACCAATAGTGGTACTGCTAGTAATGCTGTGTTGAACTTTATGTTGCCCAGAGGTAAAGATGGCAAAGATGGTGGCATTACTGTTGATGCAGCACTTAGCGATACCTCTATCAACCCTGTGCAGAATAAAGTTGTAAAAGCTGCTATTGATTCCGTTGCTGCTAGTGTGCCTACTAAAGTATCTGACCTGCCAAACGATGCAGGTTATTTGACACAGCATCAATCGCTTGCTGATTACGCTAAAACGTCGGTGGCTAACACTTGGACAGCAGCGCAGACGTTAAACTTTTTGTCGGTATATTACGAAAAGTATCCTATATACATCGTAACAGGTACGAATGATACGCCGATTATATCTGCAATGATGTATAAGGCAACTAATAATTTCACACTTGATTTAGGTGCTTTGGCAATGAAAGTTGATAAGTCACAAATCTCTGTATTTAGTGCGTACTTTACAGCGGATGCAGACTATGCATTGACTATCACTAACTGTGGAACTGTTAAGTATATAGGGTCTGCATCTGATGTAGCTATTACAAGCTCCGGTTTGCTTTTAAACATTATGATGGTAAAAGATGCCAGCAATAATCTGACCAGCATCGTGCAAGCTAACAAGTTAGGAGGTGACGTATAATGGGACTTAATAGAATGATGATGGGAAAAGGTGAAGTAAAGGTTGAAGATGGTAGCAAGGATTGGAGTTATGATGAAGCAGATAATAAAACAATTTCTTTTACTGTTCCACCGGGGATTAAAAGAATCAAAGTGGTTGCAGTAGTTGATTCGGCTGAAGGTAACCCGGAAGATTCTAATTATGCTTCTATAGAAAATAAAATGACTAATAAAACATGGGGCGAAGGTTTCTCAGAATCTGATGAAAACGGAGAATTACAGGAGTATCAAAATATTGATTCCGTTGTAGGCGTAACGCCAAACAAAACTTATACATTGCTGTTTAATTGCTATTATACAAGTGGTGTAACTTTTTCGTGGGGGCAAGCAATAAATGACATGAAGCCTACAGTTGAAGATTATTAAGCAAAGGAGGAACAAAATGCAGACAAAATATAAATACAAAGAGAAAACCTATACAAACATCTACCCTTTGTCAGAAGCCTTAGGGCAGGAAGGTATCTTTATTCCTCTCTCCATCTCCGAAGAAGCACTTTGCAAGTTGGGTGTTGAAGTGACACACGAGGAAGAACCGATTGAGTATCTCAAAGAACGCAAAATCGAAACTTTAAAGATGCAACGTGATAAAGCAGAGGTTGAGCCTATTATCTATCAAGGTTACTCTTTTGATTATGATGACAAAGCAAGAGAGCGTATCAACGCTGCCATAATTGCTCTTGAAGTCACAGGTACTTCTGCCACCCTTACATGGACTACGGCAGACAATCAAGATGTGAAAGTAACTGCATCTGACCTGCGTGGTGTCATTGCACAAGTTGCACTGAGAAGTGACAAGCTCCATACTGCTTATAGAAAAGCTAAGGAAAAAGTTGAAGTTGCTACAACTAAAGAAGATATTGAAGCTATTGAATTAGTTGTTGAGTAAAAAGACAGGGTTGTTGTCTTCCCTTTAGGGGTTTATGGGTGGGCAGAAAGGATTTTTATTATGGAAAAGAATCGTAAAAAGGCTCGTGCTTGGCTTAAGTCCTCTGCTCTCACTGAGTACAAGGCAATCACAAAAGAAGCTAAGCTCACACCAAGACAACAAGACATACTAGACAAAATTATCATTAGTGACTACTCACAGCAAAAGCTTGCTATGGAGTACCACGAGGATGTGTCTTGTATCAAACGTGCCTTAAGACAAATATATGACAAAGTATATCTTGTTCTTTTCAAGTAACTTTATAGCCATTTAGTTACAACTTTCAATTCCTAAATTCATGTTATCATAATAGCAGGAGGTGACTAGTCACTATGCAATATAACATGAACCAAAACAAACTTATGCAAATGATGATGATGCAAGCCTTGAAACAGGTTTCCCCTGAACTGTTAGCAATGGTTGAGGAAGAAGCTCGTAAGCGTGGCATGTCTGATGAAGACATCAATGCAGGTAAAGCATACATCAACCAAGTTCAAAAAGGAGTTGAAAAGTAATGGAAATGGCTAATGCTGGCGTAGGTCTCGGTGATGCCCTGATGCGCGCCAAACAAGGTTCTAATGGTAATGAGATGTGGAATAACCCCTTTGTTTACCTTATCCTCTTAGCTGCCTTTGGTGGTGGCTTTGGTGGTTTTGGTGGCTGGGGTGGTAATGGTTCTGCTTTCCAAGGCACTGTAACTCGTGCAGAATTGGCAGATGGCTTAGACAACCAAGACATCAAAGCTAGTCTGCGTGGTATCCAAAGTGGTTTGTGTGACGGCTTCTACACTGTAGGCATGAACGAAAAAGAAACCGGATACAAAGTAGCTAGTGTTGGTGAGAGTATCAATCGTAACATTGATGCCCTGCGCTTTGAGGGTGCTGCAAACACCTGTAAGGTTACCACCGCCATCCATGAGGAAGGTGAGAAAACTCGTGCTCTGATTACCTGCAACACTATGCAAGCTCTGCGTGATAAGCTGGCAGATAAGGATAGAGAACTGCTCTATCTGAAACTTAAGTTACCTGCTACCACTACTGCTACTGCATAATGTTACCGAGGGTTGGCTAGAAGCTGACCCTCTTTTACTTTATTATGGAGGATATTATGGACAATGAAATTGTAAAGACAACCCCTCCTATTGGTGTCTCCACCCTATCCCTCATGGGTATCCCCCTGTCCGATTGGGTGTATATTGTCACCATTATGTATGTCTTGATTCAGCTTTGGGTCTTGCTGTATAAGACCTTTTTTAAAAAGGAGGAATGTAATAAGTGAAATTATCTGCTCATTTTGATTCTAGTGAATTTGCCTGTAAGTGTGGCTGTGGTGGTCTCCACAATGGTGCTGACATCAACCCACGGCTTGTACAGGTATTAGAGCGTATGCGTGCTATCATTGGTAAACCTTTGGTGCTGTCCTGTGGTTACCGCTGTCCTGCCCACAATGCTGAGGTAGGTGGTGTGTCTAACAGTCAGCATATCTACGGAACTGCTGCGGATGTGCAATGCCCTGATGGTGTTATGTTGCAGACTTTGTATGATGCTGCGGTAACTGCTGGTGCTGATGGTATTGGTATTTATAGCTGGGGTGTCCATGTGGATGTCCGTGGCTATCCTGCACGCTGGTAAGATTTATGAGGGAGCTTAGTCTCCCTCTTTTTATTTTTAAAGGAGGTCTGTATCAATTTGAAAATTAAGAAACGTGATGGGTCTCTCGTAGACTTTAATAAAGAGAAAATCATTAATGCCATCTCTAAGGCTGGCTTTGTAGCTTCAAAGACAAAAAACGCTATTGCTGATGTTGTTGAAAAGATGGCAAAAAAAGAAACACTAACTGTGGAGAAAATTCAAGATATTGTAGAAACTGAGCTTATGCTGAACTATTATCCTGAGGTAGCTAGAGAGTATGTGCGTTACCGCTATAAACGTGAGCTTATTCGTAATACCAAAGGTGCTTTGAGTGAAGTGCTTGAAATTGTCAACCTCAGCAACCAAGATGTGAATGAGGAAAACTCTAATAAGAACTCTGTTATTTTGTCTACCCAACGTGACTATATGGCAGGTATGGTCTCTAAAGAACTCTCTGAAAAGCTGTTGTTCCCTCCGGATGTAATGAAGGCACATAAAGAAGGTATCATCCATGTACATGATATGGACTATGCTATCCAAAAGATGTACAACTGCGCTCTGTTAGACATGGAAGATATGCTTCAAAATGGCACTGTAATCAATGGTACTATGATTGAAAAGCCACACAGCTTTGCTACTGCTTGTAATATTGCTACTCAGATTATGGCACAGGTTGCTTCTAATCAATATGGTGGACAAAGTGTGTCGGTAGCACATTTAGCTCCATTTGTCAATATCTCTAGACAAAAAATTAGAGAAGAATTTATACGGGAATTAGAGCATTTTGAGGTTTTTGATGATGGGGATGTGGGCACATCTTTGATGATTAAAAAAGTTGTAGAAGAAAGATTAAAGAAAGAAATCACTAAGGGTGTACAGACCATGCAGTATCAGATTAATACCCTTATGACATCCAATGGTCAGACACCTTTTGTTACTTTATTCTTGTATCTCAATGAAGCTAAAAATGAGCAGGAGAAGAAAGACCTTGCTATGGTGATTGAGGAAATCATTCGTCAACGCTATCAGGGTATTAAGAATGAAAAGGGTGCATGGATTGCTGCTGCGTTTCCTAAGCTGATTTATGTCTTAGAGGAAGACAACATCCGTAAGGGTACACCTTATTATTACCTTACAGAGATGTGTGCTAAATGTACTGCTAAGCGTATGCAACCTGATTATTTGTCTGAGAAGATTATGCTGGAGAACAAGAAGACTGAAGATGGTGTGGGTCACTGCTATCCACCTATGGGATGCAGAAGCTTCTTGACACCTTATCTTGATGAAAATGGCAAAGCTAAATTCTATGGTCGCTTCAACCAAGGTGTTGTCTCCATCAACCTTGTGGATGTTGCGCTGTCTGCTGGTAAAGACAAAAATAAATTTTGGTCTATTCTTGATGAGCGTCTAGAGCTGTGCCACAAAGCCTTGCGTGTAAGACACCAAAATCTTAAAGGTACAATCTCCAATGTCTCCCCTATCCATTGGCAGTATGGTGCTATTGCTCGTCTGCAAAAAGGTGAGAAGATTGATAAATTATTGGAGAATGGGTACTCCACTATCTCCCTTGGCTATGCAGGTCTCTATGAGTGCTGCATGGCAATGTTCGGTAAATCCCATACTGACCCGGCTGTGAAAACCTTTGCACTCTCTGTCATGCAACATCTTAATGATAAGTGTGCTGAATGGAAAGCTAAGGAGCACTTAGGCTATAGTGTCTATGGCACTCCTATGGAGACCACCACATATAAATTTGCTAAGTGTCTTCGTAATCGCTTTGGGGTAATTAAGGAAGTCACTGACCATGACTATATCACTAATAGTTATCATGTGAATGTCCGTGAACCTATTGACCCCTTCACCAAACTGCAATTTGAATCTGAGTTTCAACTACTTAGTCCGGGTGGTGCAATCAGTTACATTGAGTGTGCAGATATGACCAAAAACATTGATGCAGTCATGGCTGTCATTCAATTTATCTATGACAACATTATGTATGCTGAGCTGAATACCAAGAGTGACTATTGTCAGGTCTGTGGTTATGATGGCGAGATTAAGATTGTCACAGATAATGGTAGATTAGAATGGGAATGTCCGAATTGTGGTAATAGAGACAAAACCAAAATGAATGTGACACGTAGGACTTGCGGTTATTTGGGCAGTCAATTTTGGAATCAGGGGCGCACTGAGGAAATTAGAGACCGCTTTATTCATTTAGGAGGTGACTTCCATGGCTAAAAAGGTGTATATCGCTGATATTAAGAACCCCTCACTCACTCGTGCTATCCGTTTAAAATGCATGGATTGTGCAGGTACTTCTGATAACATCCGAGATTGCCATATATGCAAGTGTCCTCTGTGGTCTTTCCGTTTTGGTAAAGGAACTGCTGCTGCTATCCGTGCCTTATCTAAGACATATGATGTATGTCTTGTGGATACCAATAAAACAGATTACATTGAAGAATTAAAAGGTAAGAAGTTAAAACGCCCTCAGTAATGCCTGAGAGCCTATCTGAACATTTTAATTTTCTTGCCTATGTAATTATACCTATGGGAGTGTTTCAATGCTCAAATAGTACTCCCACCCCCTCTCAATCGTGTGAGAATTGATTTATGAATACAAAGGAGTGATAAACTATGCAGATAGATGAGAAACTGCTTGATAAGCTTGCTATAGGTGAAGTCAATGCTCTTTTAGAGGGTCTTGATGACCCGGAGTTGCGTCGCAATCCTGCTTTTCTTGCTAAGGTGCGTGAGTTCTTAAAGCAGAACAAATTACAGACTACCCCCGAAACGCAAGGGGTGCACAAGATTCAGAAGGTAGTGGAAGAGATTCCTACCTTTGATTTTGATGGGCAGGTGAGCTAATGTCTGAATGGACAGATGAACAGGTTGCCAAAGCTAAGGAGGACTTCAGGGTCTTCCTTTTTATTTTGTGGAAAATGATTGGTCTTCCTCCACCCACCCCTATTCAATATGCAATGGCACATTACTTGCAGTATCCCCCTAGTGACCGCATTATTCTTGAAGCGTTCCGTGGTGCTGCAAAGAGCTTTATTACCTGTGCCTTTGCCGGATGGAGCTTATGGAATAACCCTCAGATTAAAGTAGAGATTGTGTCTGCTTCAAAGGAACGTGCGGATGCCAACGCTGTCTTTATTAAGCGTATCCTTAATGTCTTGCCCTTTTTAGAGCATTTAAGACCTGATACAACCAAAGGTAACAGAGATACAATGAACCTGTTTGATGTTGCCCCGGCTGTCCCTGACATCTCCCCTTCTGTAAAGTCTGTTGGTATCTATGGTCAGATTACAGGCTCTCGTGCTGACCTGCTAATTGCTGATGATATTGAGATTCCCTCAAACTCTGCAACGCAGGTACAGAGAGATAAGTTAGGTGAAGCTGTTAAGGAATTTGATTCCATCCTTAAACCTAATGGGCAGATTGTCTATTTAGGTACACCTCAATGTGAGATGTCTCTTTATAATGAATTGCAAAATCGTGGCTATTCCTGCACCATTATCCCTGTTATTTACCCTGAGGATAAAAAGGCTCGTGATAATTATGGTAGCAGATTGCATACCTTTATTGCTGATGCTCTTGATAAAGACCCCACATTGGCAGGTAAACCTACTGACCCTTTACGTTTCAATGATGAAGAAATTTTTAAACGTAGGCTGTCCTATGGTAAAGCTGGCTTTGCCTTGCAGTTCCTGCTAGACACAAACCTCTCAGATGCTGAAAAATATCCTCTTAAAGTAGCTGACTTTATTGTGGCTGACCTAGATATGGATGAAGCATCCATGAAGTGGGCATGGGCAAGCGGATATGAACAGAGACTAAAGGATGTCCCTTGTACTGCCCTTAAAGGTGACTTCTTCTATGCACCTTTTGACAGGTCTAAAGAGACTGCTAAATATACAGGTACTGTAATGGCTATTGACCCCTCAGGACGTGGTGCGGATGAGCTTGCCTATGCTGTTATCAAAATCCTCAATGGTTACCTGTTCCTCATGGAAGTTGGTGGCTATCGTGATGGCTATGGTGATGATACCCTCAATATCTTAGCTAATAAGTGTAAGTTTTGGGGTGTGAATGATGTTGTCTCTGAAGCCAACTTTGGTGATGGTATGTGGGGGCAGCTCTTTAAGCCTGTGCTGAATAAAGTTCACCCCTGTACCTATACGGAAGTCAAAAACAACAAACAGAAAGAAGCTCGTATCATTGATACGCTTGAACCTGTTATGATGCGTCACAAACTCATTGTCAACACCTCTGTTATCTATGATGATTATAAGGTGTATGAGAATGACCAAAAGTATTCTTTAATCTATCAGCTCACAAGGCTGACTAGAGATAAAGGTGCGCTTGCTCACGATGATAGACTTGATGCTGTGACCATGGCTGTTGCCTTTTGGTTGGAAAGCTTAGACAGGGATGCTCAACAGGGTATTGATGAGCTTGAAGAAGAACAGCTTATGAAATGGTGGGATTCTGACTTTGGTATCCTACATAAAGAATATAATCCTGAGCTTGTTCCGGAACGCTATAGAAAAAGACAACCACAATTTGGAGGAGCTACTGTGGTTGATAACTTTTATAGCTAATGGGTCATATAAACCTGTGAAACTAATGGGTCACATACTCGATAAGAGTAGGAAAGGGACATTATATATACCTATAGATAACTATAGATACCTTATAGTTACTATAGATACCATATGACCTTATATGATTCCATATGTAACCCTTAGATACCCTTGGTACTATAGAGACTATAGATACCTAAGGGTAATTGTTATTATTACTAATAAACCTAATTAATAGATACTTATAGATACCCTAAGGTTTCCTATACCTCCTAAGGATTCCTTAGGGTATTTTTTATTATTACCTTAAATAACCTTCTTAAAGGAGACTATATACCATGAAAGAAACCTTAATGAAACTAAAGACCTTCTTCCTCTATGGTCTTTTAATATCCATCCCCCTGTTTGTCTTCTTGTGGTTCGTGGATACGCTATCCTCATCGTTCAATCCCGAATATAGACCGCTACTTGGTTTCTTGCAGATTGCAAACAGTCTGCTGCAAACCATTATAGGTATGTAATGCTATGTTTACCACGAGAACTAAGAATATAATCGCTCTTTTACTGAGCTTTGCTATTGGAGCTGGTTGCTGCTACTTATATCTAAGAGGAGACAACAAAGCTTCAGAACCCCTTCAGTCCAGCTCAGATTCTAAGGGTGGACTTTTGTCTACCACAGGAATCCATGCTGAGACCAAAGACAACCCTGATGATGAGGACTTGGTGTTGTCTAACAAATACGTCGCTGTTATTAATGGCGAGAAAGTGAGTGTGCCGATTGTTAAAAGAACTGCTGGTACTATTAATCAACCTGATAGCACTAGTGGCTCTGCTGATGATGCACCACCGGGAGTAAAGGCTACTGTAGAACAGACTGTAGACCTCACTCCTGTGTTGTCTAAACTGCGCCCCTCTTGGGAGCTGGGTGCTGGTGTGTCTTATGTAAATGAACGTGCATATGTTCCTATCTCTATCCAAAGGAACTATCAGGCTGATAAAGCACTAGAGCTTACTGTACTTGTAGATACAGATGGTAAAGCTAAGGGTGCTATGGTACAACACAAATGGCTGATAAAGTAAATCTTATAACTGCCCAAGAAGCAGCTAAGATTCTAAGACAAAATAAACCCGACAAGATTTACCTGCTAGTGAGGTCTAAATGCTTGTCGGGTTTCAAATGTGGCAAAAGGTGGCTTATAGATGAGGATAGTGTCTATAAGTACATCAATAGGTGTCTTCTGAATCAGTAGTGACCAAAATAGTGACCATGATTTGAAGAATGGCTTAACCATGAGCTTTACAGGCTCTAATGAAAATATTTTAACACACTTCGTCGTTTTATCCAATATGGATAGCGATAAATCTAGGCAAATTGGTGAACATTTTTCAGTTTTAGCTAAAAATAATTCGGAAAATCAGCTTTAATGCAAAAATGGCCACCCTAAAAAAGGAATGTTATTATAACGTTTATTATTTGGCAAACTCTTGGCTTACCTTGGCAATAGCTTCTACCGTAGCGCGGATATCAGGCTGTGCCAGTATGCCGCTGACTATGGCTGCGCCGTCAGCGCCTGCCGCGCGCACCTCGCGGTAATTGTCCGCAGTTACGCCGCCGATGCCGACAACAGGCAGTCCTTTGGCCTTGCAAATCGCCGCCAGTCCGTCCGTACCCAGCTTTTTGACGTCTGCCTTCGTAGCAGTGCCGAAGACAGCGCCGCAGCCAAGGTAATCCGCACCGCTTTGCAGCGCCGCTTTAGCCTCCGCCGGATTGTGCGCCGAAACACCGATAATGTAATCCTCGCCCAGAAGCTTGCGTGCCGCAGAGCAGGGAAGGTCGTCCTGCCCCAGGTGTACGCCTGCTGCGCCCACCGCCATGGCGATATCAAGACGGTCGTTGATAATCAGCGGCACCTTAAAGTTGTCGCACAGTGCCTTCAGCTGCAGCGCTTCGGTGTACATCTCTGCGCTGGATGCTGTCTTGGCGCGGTACTGCACCAGCGTCACGCCGCCCTCGAGCGCCTCACGCACGCAGTCTATAAGCGCCCTGCCCTGCAGGCAGCCATCGTCCGTAACCAGATAAATACTGTAATCAGGCTGTGTTTTCATCAGGACACCTTTTCCTCCGGCTTCAGGTTCACCAGATTCCACTTCGTAGTTACATGGTAAATGGCGTCAATCAGGCGTACCTTGAACATGCCGGGGCCGTCCTTCTTCTCGAGGAAGTTGGCAGCCAGCTCGGCGCTCTGGCCCATGATTACTACGCCCAGTGCTGCCGCAACAAGCATATCCTTGGTGATAGCAGCGCAGCAGGCAACTAAGGTAGTAGTCATGCAGCCGCTGCCGGTGATATCCTGCAGCAGCGGGTGACCGTTGTTCAGCACAACAGCCTGCTTGCCGTTGCTGATGTTGTCAATCGGGCCGGTGACAGCAAATACGCAGCCGAATTTGGCAGCAGCGTCTTTGGCGGTGCGCAGTGCTTCGCCTTCTTCAGTACCCTGCTCCATGTTGTCCACACCACGGCCGCCAGTCGCACCCAACAGCAGTGCCTGACATTCGCTGTGATTGCCGCGCACGATGTCAATATAGCCTGCGTTCAGCAGCTTCAGCGCGAAGTTCAAGCGTACGGTAGAAGCCATTACACCCACAGGGTCCAGCACTACGGGGATGCCCTTGGTTTTGGCCGCCTGCGCCGCACGCTCCATAGCAATTTGCTTATTGAAGCTCAGCGTACCGAGATTCAGCACCATTGCGTCGGCACCGGCGGTAATTTCGATAACCTCCTCCGGTTCATCGGCCATCACAGGAGAAGCACCTGCTGCCAGCGCAGCATCTGCACAGCTTTCCGCCGTAACATAATTAGTAATTTCGTGGATGACAGGTCTTACCTTACGCAGCTTGTCAACCAGCTCGCCAAAAGTATTTTTTAAATCCATTAGTCTAAGATACCAGCCTTTCTGTATAAATCAACAAAATGATGCGTCGGTCCGCAACCGCTGCCCAGTTCGATGCCATGCTCGATGGCTTCGGTAACGTAGGCCTTGGAGGCGCGTACTGCCTCCGGCAGCTCCAGCCCCTTGGCCAGATTTGCCGCCAGACTGCTCGAGAGCGTGCAGCCTGTGCCATGCGTATTCTTCGTAGGGATGCGCTTGCCGGGGAACCATGTTTCCGTGCTGCCGTCAAAGAGTAAATCATCCGCCGTGTTGCTCAAATGACCGCCCTTTACGAGCACAGACTTCGCACCCAGAGCAATAATTTTTTCCGCTACTGCGCGCATCCGCGCCTTTTCCGTAACCTGCATGCCGGTAATCGCCTCTGCTTCCGGCAGGTTGGGCGTAACCAGTGTAGCCAACGGCAGCAGCTCCTTAATCAGCGTTTCGCAGGCCTCCGGTGCCAGCAGCGGATAACCGCTTTTGGAAATCATCACCGGGTCCACCACGATAATGCGCGGCTGATAACGGCGCAGGCAGGCGGCAATCGTACGGATAATCTCCGGCTGCGATACCATGCCTATTTTCACTGCGTCCACACGGATATCGTCAAAAACGGCAGCAATCTGCGCTTCAACGATATCACAGTCAATATTCTGTACTGTGGTAACACCACAGGTGTTTTGTGCCGTAACGGCGGTAATGACGCTCATACCGAAGGTACCATGAGCGGCAAAGGTCTTTAAATCGGCCTGGATTCCTGCGCCGCCGCTGGAATCACTGCCGGCAATCGTCAGCAAATTCTTCATCTGCTTTTTGCCTCCTTTAATGCGCACTCAACGCGCGCAGGTATTTTCTTTGTTCTGTCCGGAATAATCGAACAGACCGTCGTTCTTTTCCTCCAACGCTTTGATGATATGATAGGTATATTCGTTGTAGGGAGTGGGAATCCCCAGCTCCTTACCCATCGCCATCAGAGCACCTGAGAACATATCAATTTCGGTGTGTCTGCCTGCGTCCAGATCCTGCAGCGTGGAATAGCGTACAGATGGCGGAACGGAACTGCCACGGCCGGAGCTTGCGGGACATTTGCTCATATCAATGCCCTTGGCGGCGGTGATAGCCTCCAGCTCACGGCGCAGACCTTCCTTAATAGCACGCATATGCTCGCTGTCCTGATAGCAGCCAAGACCTGCGCCAATCACAGCCTGCGGCAGATTGTTGCAGACGTTCAGGCGGAACTTGCACCAGATTTCTTCATTAATGCAATCCGTATGGCGGATATGGATATCGGCGCTGCGCATAAGCGCTTCAATCGCCAGCACACGCTCACTCTCAAACGGTGCCTGCGCTTCGCCGAAAACAATACCGATAGTTTTTTCCGGGTTGAAGCGCACGCCGTTGCCCTCGTGACGCGACGCAATCTTAATCAGAGCAGGCAGAATCTGCTTGCTGTCGACAACGCCAGCAATAATCTCCTCGCTGTCCACACCGTTCATCAGGCTCATGACAGTAGTATTGGGGCCTACTGCCTCACGGATGCTTGCTAACGCACCGGGCAGAGCGCCGTATTTTAAAGCGATAATCAAAAGATCTACGCCCTTGGCCTCTTGCGGGCTCCACACCTGCGGATGATAGGTAACGTTGTTGATGCTGCAGCCCTCGTCACGCAAACGCTCAGCACGGCTGCCTTCGGCGATAATGCCGAAGCTGATATCGGGGAGCTTGCTCAGTCCCCAGATTATATAAGAGCCTACGGCTCCTGCTCCCAAAAGTGCGACAGATTTTATCTCCATGCTTATCACTCCTTATTGCTTGCGAAGAAGCGCTGCAGGCCGGGGCGGAATTTATTCCGCGCAGGCTGTAACGCTCATTGCAGTAAAGCTAATTATACACTATATATTATAGCATATCGGGGCGCATAAAAAAACAGCAGCGAAGTGCAAGGCACGAGCTGCTGTGAAGAACGGGTGAAATTTATAATATTATGGAAGAAATTTTTATGCTATCAGCTTGGAGGCAAGCTTTTTATATCTCTCATTCAAGCAACCATTTTATCAGGTTTTTCTTTTGTATTCCATTATAATTAGCTTCGCCAAAAAGCTCGTCAAGTGTCAAAAGATATTTTGGATAATTATCCTGTACGCTTTGTAGCGGTGCCAACTCTCTTGCTAATGTATCAGGGTTTAACGTAGTGGCGGATATCTGGTAATATTCTGTCTGGTTGTTTTTAATGGCTACAAAGTCAACCTCACCTTTATCAATATCCCCCACGTATACATAATAACCGCGTCGCATCAGCTCCAGATAGGCAAGATTTTCTATGATATGACCTATATCGCTTTCTTTATTACGTATCAGGATATTGCGCATACCAATATCGACAATATAATATTTAGGCATATTGGTAAGTAGTTGCTTTCCTTTGATGTTAAAGCGCGGAGCTTTATATAAAAACAAAGCATCTACCAACCCCTGCAAATACTTCTCAACAGTCTTGTTGTCTATACTCTTGGCACCGGATTTTAAGGTATTCGCAATTTTGTTTATAGAAACAATATTACCGATATTATCAGCGATGAATTTTGTTACCTTATCTAATGCGTTCACATCAGTAATCTTCAGACGTTTTACTATATCATTGAGAATAATTGTATTATATACATCACGCAGATAATTATAAGCATCACTGTCAAAGCTATTGTAACGTGCCAGAAAAGGAAAGGAACCATAATTCAGGTATAAATTAAACTTTTCCTGTATGCTTATGTCAACATTTTCCGGAGCAAAAGAAGATACAAATTCTTTAAATGACAGCGGCAGCATCTTTAGTTCAACGTATCTGCCGGAAAGAACGGTTGCCAGCTCTCCGGACATAAAATAAGCGTTGGAACCTGTAAGATATATATCGCAATTATCTTTAATGAACAGGCTGTCGACAGCTTTTTGATATTCCGTGCAATGCTGTACCTCATCTAAAAAAATATAGTTTTTGCAGTCCTGCTGCAGGTGGTCATTTATATATTGATACAAAGTATGATAATCCCGTAAGGCTTCAAATTCCATTGCTTCAAAGTTGATGCTGATAATTTGTTTTTCATCTACCCCCTGCTTAAGCAAGTTCTGTTTAAACAGCGTAAACAGGGTTGATTTTCCGCAACGGCGTACACCGGATACTACTTTTATGATTTGTTTATCCTGCCAGCGACATAACCAGTCAAGATATTCTTTTCTTGGAATAAGCTGCATAGTTATCACCTCTTACTTATATTGTAAAGCAAACCTGTTATAAACGCAAGAAAACTTGGAACACATTCCAAGTTTTCTCTATTTTCCCTAAAAGTTTGGAATGGAATCCAAGCTTTAGCATTTTTTATATAAAATTAGGATTTTATTCCTGATTTTGAACATAGAAAAAACGGTATACCTTCGCATGCCGGAAAATAAAAAGCACCCACGTTAGTGAGTGCTAGGTTTTAGTGTTTTACTCCTCATAGTCCTCGTCTTCTTCGTAAGCAGCCTGCTCTCTGCAATCTGCGTAAATAGTATCTTTGTTAGCGTTCACCAAATCCATTATTTTTTCTTTTCTTCTTCGGAAACGATAATATTGTTTTTTTTCATGTAGTCAATACCGTGAAAAGCGAGATTGTATGGTTCTGGGTTTGGCACAACTTTATTTTCTCTAACGTAAACTCTCGCATATACTCCTGCTTCAAGTTTTACCAACGCCATTCTGCCGGGAGTGCAGGCAACAATGCCTAAAGGTATTTCTTTCTCATATTTTTCTATCATACAATCCCCCCTTTCTTGTTACTACTTTCGGGGACGAAAGAAGTAAACATAGAGATGTAGCACAGCCATAATATTTAAAATTAAAATCCCCCGCATGGTTTCCTGCGGGGGATTTGTGCATTCTAAAGTACTCAAAGCATACAGCTGCTCTATTCACTTCTTCACAGCTAGGCTGCGGATGGAAACATTCACGTTATTCACCTTCATGGCCGTCATATACTCAACCTTTTCCTTAATCTTCGCCTGGAACTGCTTGGTAACGGCAAAGAGCTTAACGCCATAATACAGCACAACCTCTACGCTGATAACTATACCCTTGCTGTTGTCACTGCGGCGGCGCACCTTAATCGAGGTGATGCGCTCCACGCCCTCCAGCTTGCGCCCGATAATTTTGATGATATCCTCCAGCGCACTGTCGGAAATCAGCAGTTTGCCGTAAAAGCTGAACGAAGGACGTACGATAGAACGGTCCGCATCCTTCTCCTGCTTGCGCTGGCTGGAAAAAATATTATAGGGCAAATCGGCAAAATAGCCTGTGAAATGAGGCTTCAGCTCAATCGTCGGCACCGGCACGATATGCTTGCCCTCCTGCAGACGCGCATGGCGGGCCTTCTTGATTTCGGCCTTGCTGGCAATTTGGTTGATATACACCGTCTTAACCGGCTTATCCAGCTTCAGCCTGCCGATAATCTTGTTGATCATATTGTCCGAGGTAGCGATAATCAGCAGACGATGAATGTTGTTGGTCGCCAGCGCCTCACGCACCGCCTGCGCGTGTCCTTCGTCAGTGAAGATGGCACGCTTTACGGCCTGTATTCTGTTGTCTTCGTTCTTAGCGGAGGTGCCTGCCAAAATTTTGGTGCCCTTAATCAGCAGGCCGTCGTCAATAATAGCGTCACAACGGTTGTCAAAGGCCACGCCGATGGCATGGTGGCTCTTGCCTGTGCCGCTGGGTCCTACAAAAGCAACTACTTCCATTCTATTACACCCTTAACATCATCATATTGCACCTGCCAGATTCCCAGCTTCGTGGGGAAACGGTCAGGGATTCCGTGAAAGTCACTGCCACCGCTCACCAGCAGTCCACGCTGCTTGGCCAGCGCCAGCCAATGAGCTTGCGCCTGTGCATCCGCGCTGGGGTGCCACACCTCGATGCCGTCAAAAGGTTCTGCGGCAAGCAAGCGCTCGGGCAGCGTTTTATCCACCAGCTCCGAGGGATGCGCCAGCACAGCGATACCGCCTGCCTCGTGAATCAGCGCCACTGCCTCCTGCGGAGAAAGCTTGGGCTGCGGCACATACGCCGGTCCGCCGCGGTGCAGCAGTGCGTCGAAAACCTCCTGAACGGTAGCAAAATATCCCTTGGCCACCAGTGCCTTGGCCACATGCGGACGGCCCACTGCCCTGTTCTTGGGGTCGCAGGCATCCACCTCCACATGGTAGCCTAATTTTTCCAGCTTCTCCAGCATGGCATATAAACGGTGCTCGCGCGCATGGCGCATTTCGTCCATTTTATTATGCAGCGCTTCACAGTCCATGGAAACGTGATAGCCTAAAATATGCACGGCATCATCCTCGTACTGCGTTCCCAGCTCCACGCCGGTGAGGACGCGGATGCGTCCGTCGTGGCGCTTTGCTGCCTCGTGCGCCTCTGCCATACCGTTCCACGAATCATGGTCGGTAATGGCGATTACGCCGATGCCTTTAGCCACAGCCTCGTCCACCAGCATGGTCGGCGTATAGCGTCCGTCGCTGAAGGTGCTGTGCAAATGTAAATCTACAAGCTGCGCAGCCATTACAGCATACCTGCCAGCTTGATAAGCGTCATAGTGCCAAAGGCAGTACCGCCCTTGACCTTGAAGCCCTCCGTCTTGGTTGCGGTGGAGGTGCCGCCGATATCAAGATGTGCCCAAGGGATATCTTTATCAACGAATTCACCGATGAACAGACCGCCGGTGATGCAGCCGCCGGCACGTCCTGCGCTGTTGAGCAGGTCCGCAACGTCGCTCTTGATGGCCTCCTTGCATTCAGGCAGGGAAGGCAGCTGCCAGTAGTTTTCACCGGCCATGTATCCTGCCAGCTTAATCTGCTCCACCAGCTCGTCATCATTGGACACAATACCGCTGGTTTCGTTGCCCAGGGCGATGATTACCGCACCGGTGAGCGTTGCTATATCAACAACCTTTTTTGCACCCATTTGGCAGGCATACCAGACTGCGTCCGCCAGCACCATGCGTCCTTCTGCATCGGTGGAAACAACCTCGATGGTCTTGCCGTTGGCTGCACGCACGATGTCGCCGGGGCGTTGCGCCTTGCCGTCAGGCATATTTTCCGCGCAGGCCAGCACACCGATAACGTTGCATTTCAGGCCTAAACGTGCGATGGCGCGCATAGCGCCGAGCACAGCGCCTGCACCCGTCATGTCGTCCTTCATCTCGCCCATGTTATCGTCAGGCTTAATGGAAATACCGCCGCTGTCGAAGGTGATGCCCTTGCCTACGAAGGCTGTATAGGGAGCGTCACCGTTGCCGTTGTAGCGCAAGGCAACGAGGCACGGAGGGTTATGACTGCCCTGACCTACTGCCAGCAGTGCATGCATGCCTCTTGCCTCCATCAGGGTTTCGTCCATAATAGTAATTTCCAGCGGCAGCTCCTGCCCCAGCTTCAAGGCATCTTCGGCCATGGTCTGCGGTGTTACCACGTTACCTGGGTTATTCACTAAATCGCGCGCATAGCACACTGCTTCGGCAGAAATTTCCGCAGCGTTAATGATTTCCGCCGCCTCCGGCACAGCGCTCAGCACGGTAGCCTCGCACAGCGGTGCCTGCTTTGCTTCACTCTTGAAGCGGTTGAAGGTGTACGCGCCGAGGTACAGGCCTTCAACAAGCGCCTGCAGGTTTTTGCTGCGTTCGGCGTTCAGCAGGATAGGCGCAGCCAGTACGGCCTTTTGCGCCTTAGCCTTGTGCAAAGCGCGAGCAACAGCGCCGGCAGCCTTACGGAAATTGTTCGGCTTGCAGTCCTTGCCCTCGCCACAGCCTGCCAAAAGCAGTGTCAGCAAACCTTCACCCTGCGGTAGCACCAGGGTGGTAACGCTGCCTGCATCATAAATATCGTCGTGCTGTGCGGTATACGTCATTGCCACTTTGGCTGCTGCCTCCGGCAGCTCCAGCTTGTCGATAGCTGCCGCACATTCCTTACACAGAAAGATGACAATACTGTCCGCATCATTATAGGCTGCAGCGTTGAACTCCGCTGCGGTACATTGAAATTGGTTTAACATATCTTTAAACTCTCCTATCATTATTTATATTCTATTGCAGTCTGCAATTCGTTAAGCATGGTATTGCCGCTGGAACGCTGCAACGACAAATCGCTCACCAGCACCTTCATCTCACGCATCAGGCGGCCCTTGGAAAAATACGAGCCCAGCGCGTGAATCGTATACGGTGTCTGATTGATATTGCCGATATACATCAGGCAGTGGCCGTCCATATAAAGCGCTGCACCGGGCATCAGCTTGCTGATAATGGCGGCGCGTTCCTGTGAGCTGCCGCTGAGCTTTTTCTTCGTGCCTGCGGTCAACTCCTGCTGGTCGGCATTGCGCGGCAACACAATGCCCACAGTGCGGTAAGCATTGAACACCAGGCTTGAGCAGTCCACGCTGTTCTTCAAACCGCCCCAGCCATAGGGCTTGCCGTAAAATTTGAAAGCGGAATTAAGCAGATTATTGCTTGTATAGGGCAAATAACCGTAATGCACGGCAGAGGCAGCCTTCGGCACCAGCAGCTTCTGCTTCTGCAGCAGGCCTGCTTTAGTGCGCACCGGTGCAATTACCGTATAGGTGTCGCTCTGCATACTGTCAACCGGCAGGCGCGCTCCCTGCTGATAAAGCACCTGCTCGCCATCCGTTTTCAGGTTATATTCCGCATCGGTAACAACCAAAAACTTCTGCGGCTTCACAAAGCTGCTCCAGGTATTCTTGTCGGTCATAGCCACATTAAACTTGCTCACCCAACCGCTGTAATTTACTGCCTGCACGTAGTAAAAATAACCGTTGGCACTTGTGTGCAGCACAGCCACAGGCTCGCCGGGGTCCAGCATAGTTTCCTGCAACGCGTCAAAATCTCTGTCGCCCGCGTAATAATACAGACCCTCGCCCGTAGGCAGCGCGCGCACCGCAGTACGACGCACCGTCACTGCGTATTGCACGCCTACGCTTTTGGGAATAGCACTGACATTACTCTGCTTACGTAGGATATTCTTATAGTTTTCGCTCACCTTGTTGCCATGCAGATACAAATCATCGTCAAGGATGGAATAATCCATAATCCTCGTTTTAAGCGCATCACCGCTCATCGTCGCAGGATAATTTGCCAGGTCAGGCATACTGCGGGAAGCAGCGCGCACCTTGGCGTTGAAGGCTGCCACACCCTTCGCATCCAGAATAACCGTATCACCACTCTTGTTCTGCTCCGTCCAGTGCGACGGGTTCACCAGCGGCGGATAATTGGTAATGCCTGCGGCCGAAGCGCCCAAAGGCAGCAGCAGTCCGCAGACAACGGCAGCTGTATATAAAAGCTTTGCTAATCGCAATTTCGTTCCTCCTTCCTGCAGTATTAAGTCTACTGCAAATCACCTAAAATACTTGTAATATTATTATATTCTTTAGGCAGGACAAAAATCCTGCTTTAGTATATGAAAAAAGCTGATGTAAGCGTTGGCCTACATCAGCGTAGAAGCGATATTATTTCTGCAGATCCTTGGCATTACCCGGTTTGATTTTGCTTTCGGTGCCTGTGAGCAGGCGATGGATATTTTCCTTGTGGCGCAAAACTACAAAGAAAGCGGCAACCACCGAGAAAATCACATAGGCAGAGGGATAACCCAGATACCACGCCAGCGGCGGCGTAAAGATGGCAGCCATAATGGAGCCGAGCGATACATAGCGCGTCAGCAGCACGCACACCAGCCAGATACCGAAACTTGCTACCGCAACCTTAGGCATCATAAAAATCAACAGGCCCAGTGCCGTCGCAACGCCCTTGCCACCCTTAAAGCCCAGAAAAAGCGAATAATTGTGTCCCAAAAGCGCACCCAAAGCCGTAACCACATCCAGCAGCGGATTGTGGAAAAAATAACTCATAATACCAACCGCGAGAATACCCTTGAAGGCATCGGCAATCAGCACCAGCACCGCAGTCTTGGGACCGACGGTACGGAAAACGTTCGTCGTGCCGATATTTTTGCTGCCGTAATTACGGATATCAATACCGTGAAAGGCTTGCACCAGCCATAAGCCGCTGGGAACAGAGCCGCAGACATGACCGAGCACAAAGCCCAGCAGAAAATGTAATATACCCACCTCATTGAACATAACAAATCACCTGACTTTTATTTATTCATCCTCGTTCTTACCACGGATAATCATCTGAATCGGTGTACCTTCAAAGCCAAAGGCCTCACGCAGTTTGTTCTCCAGATAACGCTGATAGGAGAAATGCATGATTTCCGGTTCGTTGACAAAGATAACAAAGGTTGGCGGTTTGATTTTGACCTGTGTAACATAAAGAATCTTAAGACGCTTGCCTTTTTCGGTCGGCGGCGGATTGATAGCCACAGCGTCCTCGATAACCTGGTTGAGAATACTGGTAGCGATACGCATAGCGTTCTGCTCGGCAACATAAGAGATAACCTCCGGCAGACGGTGAATACGCTGCTTGGTAACGGCAGAAACGAAAACTACCGGCGCATACTGCAGGAAAACAAGCTCCTTGCGCAGAGTTTCGGTATAACGCAGAGTGGAGGAATTGTCCTTCTCGTACAAATCCCATTTGTTGACAACCAGAATAACAGCCTTGCCTGCCTCATGAGCATAGCCGACGATACGTTTATCCTGCTCGGTAACACCCTCGACAGCATCAAAAACCATCAGCACAACGTCACTGCGGTCAACCGCACGCAGAGAACGCATAACGCTGTATTTTTCAATCGGTTCGTCAACCTTAGCCTTACGGCGCATGCCTGCGGTATCAATGAACAGGTACTTCTGACCGTTGCGTACTACCGGAGTATCAATCGCATCACGGGTAGTGCCTGCAACATCACTTACGATAGAACGCTCCTCGCCTACCAGTGCGTTGAAAATAGAGGACTTGCCCACGTTAGGACGGCCAATCAGAGCAACCTTGATTTCGTCCTCTTCCTCCAGGTCGCCTGCCATCTTATCGGACGGGAACTTGGCAACAACGGCATCCAACAAATCGCCCAGGCCCAAATGGTTGGACGCGGAAACAGCAATCGGATCACCGATACCCAGATTATAGAATTCAAAGGTATTCATCTCCTGCTTCGGAGAATCCGCCTTATTGACAGCCAGAACAATCGGCTTCTTGGACTGACGCAGCAGACGGGCAACGTCAGCATCCTCGGTAGTAATGCCTGCGCGCGCATCGCAGACGAACAGAATAACGTCCGCCTCCTTAATTGCAATCTGTGCCTGCTGACGGATAGAAACAGCAATAGCATCGGCATTCATGATTTCGATACCGCCGGTATCAACCATCATAAACTCGTGGTCCAGCCATTCGGCGGTAGCATACAGACGGTCGCGGGTAACGCCCGGTGTATCCTCAACAATGGAAATCCTGCTGTTGGCAAAAATATTAAAAAGAGTAGATTTGCCTACGTTCGGACGTCCAACTATAGCAACTATCGGTTTAGCCATAATCAAATCTCCTTCATCATAATAAATTTTTTAGTATGTGTCTATCATAGAAATGTAAAATTTTTTGTATATTTATGGGGATTACCCCCTTCCGCCTCGCTACCCTATGGGGCAGGCAAAAAGGTCAGCACAAACACTCAAACGAGCAATTCACATATCGCAGAGCACGCATCCCCCTTCCGTCAGTTCGCTGCGCTCACTGACACCTTCCCCAAGGGGCAGGCAAGAAGGATAACAGAACACCAGCATGAGCAGTTAACATATCGTGTAAGGAATAGCAATTTTAGCAAATGAGTGTCTGGAACCATAGAAGCAAGGGTACGTAACTTTCTCTTAACGTCTGGCAAATTTTACCGAAGCTTCGTCCTGGTTCCACACGAAATTTGCGTTGTGCCCCAAGGCACGGAAAAATTGCTACTGACTGGAACGATATTTAATTGCGACGCACAAGCAACTCTTTTCTCATCACTCTACGCAAGCGCGCCTCTAGTGATCAATTCCATTTCTGGAAGAAACTCCCTTATGGAAGTAGTGCTTAACCTCGCTCATATCAGTAACAAGGTCGGCAATTTTAATAAGCTCTTCTGGTGCACCTCTGCCAGTAGTAATAACCTCAACATTATTTTTATGCTCACGCAAAAAATCGACAACCTCCTGCGTTGGCAGCATCTGAGTAGCAAGCACAATATTCAGCTCATCGAGGATAATAATGTCCGCAGCGTGTGAGCTGATAGCCTCTTTCGCCTCTTCCCAGCCGTCACGGCACATCTTTAAATCAATAGGATCGGGATTACGGAAGTTGACAAAGGCGTCGCGTCCCACCTGCCGCAGCGTAAACCAGGGCAGATTCTTTGCAGCTCGCGCTTCACCGTACTCAGGATCATCCTTCAAAAAAGAAAGCATCAGCGTCTTCATACCATAACCGGAGGCACGCAACGCTACGCCCAAAGCGGCAGTAGTCTTGCCCTTGCCTGTACCTGTATAAACCTGCAGCATACGCTTCACCTATCTTTCCAATAATAAATGCAGCAGCTCCTTCGCACCCTTGGCAATTTCCACCTTGCCGGGGAAACGCTCCTTGAACTGCGCCAGCGACATATCATCCAAAAACAGCTTATCGTTATTCAAAACCACATCCGGCAGAATAATCTTCTTGTCCTGAACGTTCGCCAGAATATCGCTGCCCGTCAAAAGACCGGTAACATTCACCTTGCCACCGAAAAAGCTGTTGGGCACAGGTACAAAGCGGTGCTCCGAACCGAACTGGCTGTTCAGCTTCGTCATCAAAGGCTTCAGCACACGGTAAGCGCCCTCACCCACGGGAATCACCGCAGGCTCTGCAGGATGAAAGTCCTGCATCTGCGCCAACGCCTCGTCCCACTCCAGCATAAAGTTGGCAGTCAGGCCGATGCCGTTTTCCAGCTGCGGGAAGCCGTCGTACCATTCGGTAGGAGGAAAAGGCTTTTCCGCCAGCAGATAAAATTCATCGCCCAAGTAGATAAACGTCTTGCCTGTTTCCTTACGGCAACGCTCCTGCCATGCGGTCACCTGCTCCACAACCTCTGCGGCCTGCTCCTTCGTAAAGGTAGCAAGCTGCGGCAGATGCTCGCGGTGCTTGGTAGTACCAACAGGAACAACAGCCATTGTCAGCACATTGGGATACTGCGCGTACAAATCGTGGAAGCTCTTGGCAAGAATCTCGCCGTCATTATAACCGGGACAGCAGACAATCTGCGTATGCACCTGAATGCCCGCATCGAACAAAAGCTGCAGGCGCTCCATCAGCTGACCGGCAAAACGGTTGTGCATCATTTGGCAGCGCACCTGCGGGTCGGTAGCGTGTACCGAAACATACAGCGGCGTAAGATGCGTGCGGATAATACGTTCAAAATCTTCATCCTTCATATTGGTGAGTGTAATGAAGTTACCATATAAGAAGGACAGACGGTAATCGTCATCACGCACATACAGACCCGGACGCATACCGGGAATCATCTGGTCAACAAAGCAAAAAACACAGTTATTGTAGCAGGTCGCAACTCTGTCAAAAACTGCGGAATCAAACTCCAGGCCAAGATCCTCATCCGGATATTTTTCTATATGTACCTGACGGCGTGTGCCATCGGTGGCCTCTATCTCCAGATCAACCTCGTAATCGGAGGTATAGAAGCTCAATTCAATTATATCCTTAACCTGTACGCCGTCCACGCTGCACAGCTTTTCGCCGGCCTTGATGCCTGCGTCCGCTGCCAAACTGTTCTTGCGTACACCACTAATAAGTCCTACCATTACAACTCCTTAAAAAAATGCAGATAATCAACCGTAAAAAGATTAGTCGTCAAATTATTATATCATATTAGCTTAAAGAATGCAAAAAGGGGACGCACTGACGTGGCCCCCAAAATAATATTGATATATAAAAAAAGAGGCGACGCTCTTTCTGTTTACATAAATACTGCGCCCATTAGCGACAGCCTTCAAAAGTTCACAAAGCGCAACTTGCACAAAGTATGGCTTTATGTTATATTATAAGTGATAAGACAACCGCCCAACCAGGTGGGTTGCCGATTTAGGTTACGGAAAAGCCGCCCTGTTCTCGTCAAAGTATAGGGGCGGTTTTTCTATGTCCGTATGCTTTTACTTTCTGTTCTGAAATATGAACGTCAGCAATGCTACGATAAAAATTCCAAAGGACATTAAATCCTGAAAACTGAAATATACCATAGACATCACCTCCATTCCGAAGAATTTCGGCAATGCCCCACCCTCTAGCTCGGTTGTCTTACACAATATTTTATCATGTAAAACCAAAACACACAACGAACAAACTGTGAAGTTTGCGCTGTGTGTTTTTTATTGGCCAAAATATTTACTAAAAGTTTTATTTCTTATTTTGCTTCTGCTCTTTGAGCCAATTTTTATAATCTTGGACGGTATCTTTGGCGTAATCTGTTTTTAAATCAGCATAGTAGCCAAGAGCTTTTTCTACCAGTTCAGTATTTTCTTCACGGCTTGCCATGATAAGCATTGATTCAATCGCGATAAATTTATCTTCAATAGTCTTTGACTCTGCCAGGCATCTTTGTGCCATTGCCCAACCCAAGAAATATTTGCCAGTAAATTCCAGTAAACGTTGCAGATTAAACAAACATGTAAGATATGTGTCGCTATCTTTATCTTCGTCTGTTACACAAGCTAAAGCACGCTGATATTCTTCTATCGCTTCATCATACAAAAGGTAGAGCTCCAAATCAGCAGCACGATGAAATCTTGCTTTAAACATATCAGGCGGATTCATGGAAATTATCAAATTATCAATGGCAAATAATTTACCTGGATTCGTTTCGTTAGCCGCCAATTCATTTAATTCTTCTACACTTTTTCCTTGAAGATCAGCGATTTTTTCAACAAATTCTTTACACCAATATTGTTGTATTGTCTGCGGACGTATTTTCTCCAGATACTCCAAAACCTTCGGCACAAATTTTTCTTTCGTGATTGCAGAGTCTGCATACCAAAGGTTCGACTGTCCCATGCCCAAGCCTGCACCAGCTTTTGATGCCGAAAGAACCCTGAAATTACGCAGCTCTTCGGGAATAATATGCGCATTTTCTTCTCTGGTTTTAAAATTATATTGCCAATATGTATGATTCTCTACAATGCTATCTTCAAAATACTGATAGTAACGATACATCTCGGCGTGTTCGTACCAGCCAACGATATGCCGTCCTGTATCATTAGTCGCTACCCAGATAACTGTAACGTCATCAATTTTATCTACATCATCTGGCACATCCTCTACACGCGCCAGATTCAACCTCTCCCCTGGTGCACGCACATACCCAAGGCAGTAATGGTTATACGGATAGAAATTGAAACTTTCACAAGCATCATTATTTTCTTTGACAAACGCACCGCCATTCTTCGGCTGGTCGTTGTCAGTAATGCCACTATAAAATTTCATCCATGCTATATTACAAAAAACTACTTTTGCCATCTTTATATCTCTCCCAAATTATCTGCTTTCTTCTTTAACGAATGTTGGGAACTGATAATCCAAGTAATTATCCAGTTCGTTGAAATTAGGGAACCTACGTTCCAATTCACGGAATTTCGGCCCGTGAGAATGAATCAGCTGATGCAGGCACTCGTGATAAATAAGGTACTTTAGTACTTCACGCGGCACGCTGGCAGAATTAAGGCCGCAATTCATTTTGATATTATCGCCTAGATAAACATATTGTGCAAAATACGTCTTATAAGCCTTCTTAGTCCAGCCAATCGTCGGGCGCTTGAAGTCGTCGCCCAAGTTGTCTTTTTGCTCTGCCAAAACTTCATCAAGCAAAACTTCCAGCGGTTCAGCGAATGGCTCTGCGCTAAGCAAGCCAAACTCTGTTTCTGCTTCTTCAATACTCGAGCCCATAGGCGTAACACCATTGGGATACAGAAGGAAGTCAAAAATACGTCGCTGATAGGATTCCACATTGCCATACAAGCTGTCAATGATCGTCTTATGCGCATTATAAATTGCTTGAATATCCTGCTGAATTTTGAAGATGTTGGCCAAAGACGTTTCTTCGCGATACTTCATCGCCAATTTTGACGGGTCGATGTCGTCACGCTCGTCGAACGATTGAAACTCTGGAAAAGCTTTCTCTGTCGCCGTCAGTTCTGCAATGTCTTCCAATTCCTGAGGCGTTGGCATCACACCGAAGCCATCGAAATATTTTTGCAAAAGCAGTTTGCCGTTCTGCTCTTCCGCTGCAACAAGCGCCTGCGTATCTGCCTTCATTGCTGCATAGCCTTCCTGCTGGTTGGCGAAAACAAGCACTTTCTCGGGCATGTCATTTTTATCATAAACATTGTACCAACCCACAGGCAGCACAGCGGCGTGCACCTTGAAGCCCAAATCGCCGTAAGAAATGGCACGCATCGCGTCGATAATGCTGGACACAGGAATTTCTTCCACTTTGCTTTTTTTCTTCGGCTCTTTCGTCGTGCCTCCCGGCGTTCCGCCTTCTTCACCTTCCAGCAGGAACGAAGGATTGAGCCAACGTGTAAAGCTTGCCCACTTATCACAGAAGTCAACGATGTATACTTCTTTTGTGCCACCGCATTGCTCGCCACGCATGCCGCGCCCAATCATCTGCATTAATAAAACATCACTGTTCGTCGGACGTGTCAGAAAAACTGTATGAATATCAGGAATATCGCTGCCCTCGCTAAGAATGTTGACGTTAATTAATACGTCGATATGGTCGTCATTGCCATCCTTATCCTTATGGTTGTTATGGCGGAAACGTTCAATAATTGCGTCTTTCACACTGTCGTCCATGCCAGAATAAACGCGGTCACATTTTACACCCTTTTTGACGAACATATCTGCCAAAACATCACAGTGCGTAATGTTCAAGGCGAAAATTATCGTTTTGCCGTATTTCTCTTTATTATCAAGATATTCCTTAATAATAACTTCGTTACGTTCGTTAATCTTTGCAATCTTGTTGACAGCTTGTTCCGTCAAATCGCCTTTCGCCAAAACTTTTTTCAGCTCATCTTTATCAATATAAGTTTCAATTTCAACATTCGTTTCACATTTTAAGTTTATCGGCGTAGCCAGAGTACCATCAGCAATCAGTTTGCTCAAGGGAATGGCATAAACGATTTTCTGCTCAAACAGTTTCAGCAGCGAAACGGTGCCCATGTCAGTGTATCGGATTGGCGTTGCCGTAAGGCCAAGCAATTTCGCCTCGGGACATTTTTGGCGCACTGCGTTTATAATTTTTCTATATGAAGGTGCAAGCGCATGGTGCGCTTCGTCCACAACGATAATAACTTTCTTCTTGAGCGGAGCTGTAAGATAGCCAAGATTACGCACTAGACTCTGCACGCTACCCACGACGATATCATCTTTTTTAGATAAAGCGTGTGCGCTGGCATGTGCGCCCGAAACGCAAGTCACTGTCAGACTTTTAATTTCATCACCTGCCACATCTTTCACGAGCGGTGCAAGTCTATAAAAAACATTCGCTGCCTGTTCGACGAGCATATGGCGGTGCGCCAGCCAGATAACTTCATAGCCACGCGAAGAAAGCTCATGCAGAAGAAAATAAATACTCGTCATTGTCTTGCCGCTGCCTGTCGGCATCATAAGAATGCCGCAACGACCGTTTTGTTCAAGAAAATATTCCCGCATCGCAATGGTGGCTTCTTGCTGGTAAGAATACAGCTTTACATCCTGAATATGCGAATCGCCAAGCAAAATGGTACGCGGCTTATAAAAAGAAGTTTTTAACTGAAATTCTCCTTCCGAGCCTGTGCGTATCATTTCATCAAGATACGCCATAATAACTGCCTGAGAAAGTTTGCACTGTTTCAGCTTACGCAAAGCGTCTTCGTCTTTGCTGCGTATGCCTGCATAATTTTGGCGTTCTAACGTTTTTGCCACATTGTCCAAATGCTCTGGTTCGCTCAAAAAATACTCTTCAATTTCTTCGCGATACTTGCTCACAAAATGTTCATCGGGAAATTTGCACAAGTTGCCCAAGTAAGGCGCAACAAAAGCTGCTTCGTCGTACTCGACTGGCGGATGATACTTTGCAGGAGTTTTACTGCTCTGCAGCACTGCATTCAAAAATTTCACAGAGAAATCCTGCCACCGAAAAACTATTTTTGACATTTACTAAAAGCCTCCTTTACGCTCAGTCAGCAAATCGTTGTCCTAACAATATTACGTATAGTTTCTCCTAACTCATAAAATCTAAAGAATAGTATTAGCAGACGTTACAAGTATATTGCTTTCTTTTTCAACATATTTACATTATATGTCTACCCACGCTTAAAAACAAGTCTTTTTTATTGTTCTGCATAAAAAAAGAAGAGCACAACACAAAGTTGCACTCTTATTTTAAGTCGTTCTAATATAAATTTTTTTGCGTTTTACCCTCTGCGCCATCTGCACAGCTTCGCAAGCTCATAGCCACGACTGGCTACAAAATCACGCGTTTCTCCCGTCACAATCAGCGGAACGTCACGCAGCTCCTTCGGCGTCAGGCAGCCCAAAAGCAGCATGTACTTCTGCAGTCCTTCCGCCAATGCTTCTACATAGTTTGCGGCAGCGTCAACTCCCTGCTCAAGTACCAGACGCAAAAGCGGTGCGGTAATTCCCACCGCGTCCGCACCCAGAGCGAAGGCACGCGCTGCGTCACCTGCGGTACGGATGCCGCCGCTCGCCAAAAGCAAAGCATTCTGCGGCAGTGTCTGCTGCGCGTCAAGCAAGCTCCAGCACGTAGGCACGCCCCAGGCAGCAAACTCCTCCGTCAGCTCCACGCCCTGACGCTTTGCCTCAATCGCCGGGAAGTTCGTCCCCCCTGCGCCGGCACAGTCAAAGGCTATAAAGCCCTCCTCCAGCAAAAGCTCGTACTGCTCTGCCGCAATACCGCAGCCTGTTTCTTTAACAATCACAGGCACGCTCACAGCATCACGAATCTGCACCAGGTTTGCCAAAAGTCCGCAGGTATCCTTGTCGCCTTCGGCCATCCACAGCTCCTGCGCAGCATTCAGGTGAACCTCCAGCGCGTCAGCCTGCAGCATGTCAATGGCAGACTGCGCCTGCGCAGGCGTAGCAAGAGCACTGATGTTACCGATAACAAGACCTTCGGCAAGCTCCTCGCGCACCACAGTATAGCTCGCGATACCGCTGCCGTCACGTACAGCGCCGAACTGCGAGCCGACAGCCATACCGATACCAGTTCTTGCCGCCACCTGCGCCAGCTTTCTGTTAATCTCCGTCACCGCATCTGTACTGCCGGTAATAGCATCAATGAAAAAAGGCAAACGCAGACGTTTGCCTAAAATTTCTACAGATAAAACAAAGTCTGCCGGATTAATCTCCGGCAGACAGTTGTGTAAGAAGCGGAGATCAGCAAGGTGCGTTGCCGCCGGGCCGTCGCCCAGCTCCAGTGCATATTGAATATGTTCTAGCTTACGCTTTGCACGTTGCATATCCTTCTCCAATTATTTTTCGAGGCTTTCCAGCTGCTCGGACAGGTTTTGGCTCAGGTGAGATTTTTTGCTGCCCATGTAGGAACGGAACTCGTTCTTTTCAGCGTCGCGTTTAACTTTGGAAATGCTTAGGCCGATTTTTTTGCTGTCCAGATCCATTTTAATGATTTCAGCTTTAACAACTTGGCCAACTTCCAGAACGTCGCTAGGAGCTTCGATACGCTCAGGAGCGATTTCAGAAATGTGAACCAGACCTTCAACCTTGTCGCTCAGTTTAACGATAGCGCCGAAAGCCAGCAGACGAACAACTTCTACGTCCAGAATGTCGCCAATGTGGAATTGAGAAGCTTCAACCTTCCAGGGATCTTCCAGAGTAGCTTTGATGCTCAGAGCAACGCGTTTGTTTTCGCGGTCGATGCTCTTAACCAGAACGGTTACTTCGTCGCCTTCTTTAGCAACGTCAGCAGCTTTTACGCTACGGTCCCAAGACAGCTCGGTGTTGTGAACCAAGCCAACCAGGCCTTCGCCGATTTCAACGAACAGACCGAATTCAGCAACTTTTACAACCTTACCGGTGTATACTTTGCCTTCTTCAACAGAGTTGTAAGCAGCTTCTTCAGCAGCAGCGCGTGCTTCTTTAGCAGCAGCAATGCGAGCTTCTTTAGCTTCTTTGTAAGCTTTGCGTTTTGCTTCAGCTTCAGCTCTCAGCAGGTCGCGGCGGGAAACAACGATACGTTTTTTCTCCAGATCAACTTCGATGATTTCAGCTTCCAGCTCTTTGCCGATATAACCGGTGAAGTCTTCTACGCGGCGCAGTTCAACATGAGATGCGGGCATGAAGCCTTCAACACCTTCAACTGCAACACCCAGACCAACGATGTTTTTAGCTTTGTTTTTGATGATGCGCAGAACCTTAACGGTTGCCGGGCGTTTTTCGCCTTCGGGCAGCTCAGCAACATTTTTCCATGCAGCGTCGCGCTCAGCTTTGATTTTGGACAGACGAACGAAATCGCTCTTGGTGCTGCCAGGAACAACCTTAGCTTCTACTTCGTCGCCAACTTTGATAGAGTTTTGCAGTTCTTCAGCAGATTCGGTCTGGGACCATTCGGAATAAGGAATCAGACCATCATGTCTATATCCAAAAGATACATAAACGCCGTCTTTATCCAATTGAATAACGGTACCGTTGACAACTTTGCCAGGATATACCTCTACCTCCATACTTTCGTTGAGCATGCTTTCAAAATCCATGTTTTCCATTACTAAAATAGCCTCCTTAATTAAACGGTCCGGAGTCGATGCTCCTGCCGTGATTCCTATTTTATTGCAACCCCTTAGCATATCGCTGCTCAGTTCGCTGGCAGTCTCTATATGATATGCTTGCCTGCAATGCTTTTGCACCAGCTCGAAAAGATGCCTTGTGTTGGCGCTGTTGCGTCCGCCGATGACGATAACGGCATCAGACTCAGCAGCCAGCTTTACAGCGGCTTGCTGTCTTTGCGCTGTCGCCAGACAGATGGTGCGCTCCACACGGTATTCTCCCGGGCGCTGCTCCTGCAGTGCCTGCAATATATCATTAAATTTCTGCAGCTCAAAAGTCGTCTGGATGATTACTCCATAACGCTCCTGGCGCGGTACATAAGAGATATCTTTTATACATTCTACACAGATAGCGTTTTTTCCTGCCCATTTTAAAATACTTTTTACTTCCGGATGATTTTTTTCTCCGACTATTACAGGAAAATAGCCATCAGCTGCTGCCTGAGCAGCCTTTTGCTGTGCCAGGCGTACATTCGGACAGGTTGCGTCCAGAATTGTCAGCCCTTGTTTTTCTGCCTGCGCGTAGGTTTCAGGCCCCTCGCCGTGTGAACGGAAGATAACCGTTTCACCGGGAGCAAACTGCTCCAGGCTGTCCTTACAGGCAATGCCATTAGATGCAAGCTCGGCAATCAGCTGGGGATTGTGTATCAAAGGTCCCAGCGTTGCACCCTGCACACGGTCGGTCGCAGCCTTCTGGGCCAACGCCACCGCGCGCTTCACACCATAGCAAAAACCACAGTGCTCTGCTACCTTAATTTCCATTATACATCTTCACCTGCCTGCAGCTTTGCAATGTGCTGCATCAGCTCTTCAGTCATTGCATGCAAAAATTCTTTGTTGACCACAGCGTCCTCAGGGAAGGGCATCGGCTTGCCAAAGCGCACCGTAACCTTCGGCCAGATACGGCCGTGACGCTTGTAATCGGTACCGATGATACAGGCCGGCACGATAGTTGCCTTCGCCTTGCTCGCCATCATCAGCGCTCCAGGCTGAGCCTTACCAAGCTCGCCGGTCTTGCTGCGTGTTCCCTCAGGGAAAATCGCCAGCACCTGACCGCTTTCCAGAATATCAATACCATGCTTGATTGCAGCACGGTCCGCGCCGCCACGGCGTACCGGGAAAGCACCCAGAATTTTATAGATAGTGCCCAGAACCGGCACAAACAGCTCTTCCTTGGCCATAAAGTGGACCTTACGGGTTGCTGCCGTACCAAGTACAGGCGGATCAAGCAGACTCAGATGGTTGCTCGCTATAACCAGCGGACCATCCTTGGGAATATTTTCTGTTCCTTCTACCTTCAATCGCAAAAAGATGGTAAAAAGAATTTTAAAGAGATTCTTCACTAAGGTATAAATCATTGTGCGCGCTCCTGCACCAGCTGTAAAATTCTATCGGTAACCTCGCTGATACCCATATCGGATGTATCCAGAAGCAAGGCATCCTCTGCCTGACGCAGCGGACTGATAGCACGCTCGCTGTCCTGCTTGTCGCGCTCGGCGATATCTGCCTGCAGCTGCTGCAGATCAACCTGCTGACCTTTCGCTACCATTTCCGCATAGCGGCGGCGTGCTCTTTCCTCAACCGAAGCAGTAAGAAAAATTTTCAGCTGTGCGTTCGGGAATACCACCGTACCGATATCACGGCCGTCCATCAGGACACCGCCTGCCTCGCCCATACGGCGCTGCTGGTCCACCATTGCCTCACGCACTGCTCCGATAGCAGCAACACGCGACACAATCGCCGTCACCTCGGGAGTACGGATAGCATCGGTAACCTCGGTACCGTCCACAAAAACACGGTTGATTTTTGCCTCCGGTTTGAAGTCAATCAGCATAGTTTTGGATAAGCCGCTGATAAAGTCCTCGTCAAAAGGTTTGCCTGTCTGCAAAAACTTCCAGGCTACGCTTCTGTACATGGCACCGGTATCAATATAGGCATAGCCTAATTTTTCGGCAGCCAGCTTCGCAATAGTGCTTTTGCCTGCACCTGCGGGACCATCAATTGCCACAACAATTTTCTTCATTCTACATAACCACACTTTATAATGTATTAGCTATCTATATAATACCATGTTTTACATGTATATGGATAGCCTAATTTAAGTCAAATTTATGAATTATTCTTCCGCAGCCGCCGCTTCGCCCGCAGCATGACCGCTGCTGAACGCCGCCTGCAGATTATAGCCGCCGGTATAGCCGTCGACATCCATAACCTCGCCTGCAAAGTACAAGCCCTTGATGCGCTTGGATTCCATGGTCTTGGGGTCAATCTCCTTCACGCTCACGCCGCCTGCGGTAACGATAGCCTCTGCAATCGGACGTGTTGCGGAAATAGTAATCACAAAATGCTTCAGCGTCTGCAGGAGTCTGTGACGCTCCTCGCGCGAAACCTGATTGATGAATTTGTTTTCATCAACGTAGGACATATCCAGCACAACGGGAATCAGTCGCTGCGGCAGTAAATCCTTCATGCCGTTGAGCACCTGCTTGCGGCTGTACTGCATAAAATCGCGTTGGATACGTGCATCAAGCTTTTCTTCGCTCAGCGCAGGCTTCAGGTCAACCTCCAGCTCTACATCTTTGCCTGCAGCCAAAGCGTCTGCGGCAAGATTGCTCAGCGAAAGCACAATCGGACCGGAAACACCGAAATGTGTAAACAGCATCTCACCGAATTCACTGCCCAGCTTTACGCCGTCGGCCAAAAGCGTTGCCTGCACGTTGCGCAAAGATAAACCCTGCAGGTCATCAACATAAGGATAATCGCTTTCCAGCGGAATCAGAGAAGGCTTCAGCGGTACAATAGTGTGCCCCAGCTTCTTTGCCAGCTTGGCGCCGCCGCCGTCGCTGCCTGTGCCCGGATAGGAGGCGCCCCCCGCAGCCAGAATAACTCTGTCTGCCTCGTACACGCCGTTGACCGTGCGCACGCCGTACACATGGCCTTCCTTGACCATGATATCAATAACCTTGGTGTCAGTCTGCAGCTTGCCGCCGGCCTCGGTATAAATCCTTACCAGCGTATCAACTACATCCTTCGCCTTGTCGCTTACCGGAAAAATACGTCCGCCGCGTTCAACCTTCGTCGGCAGTCCGTTACTCTCCAACAGCAATACTATATCATCATTTGTGAACCTATGTAAAGTACTATTTAAAAATCTTCCGTTTCCAGGCAGATTTTTTATGAAATCGGGGATTTCGCAAGCGTTGGTAATGTTGCAGCGTCCCTTGCCTGTGATGAGCATTTTCTTGCCCGGCACACGCATTTTTTCATAAATCGTTACCTGCGCTCCGCCCCAGGCTGCAGCAATGCCTGCCAAAAGGCCTGCCGCGCCACCGCCTACAATCGCAACTCGCGTCATAGCTTAGCCGCCTTTCTGAGCTGAGACAACTCCTGCTCGCTCAGGCTGCGGAACTTGCCGCGTCCCAAATTGCTCAGCTGCAGCGGTCCCAGCTTGATGCGCTTCAAATCGCGCACCGGAAAGCCGATAGCGTCGCACATACGGCGAATCTGGCGGTTACGTCCCTCGTGGATGGTGATATCAAAAAGCGTAAAGCCACGCTCATGGTCATAATCACGCAGGTTAACAATCGCCGGAGCGGTCGGGCCGTCCTCCAGCTTTACGCCCAAGCGCAGCTGGTCCAGCTTTTCCTGCGGCACAATGCCCGGAACCTTAACGAGGTAGGTTTTATTAACCTCATGGCTCGGATGCATCAGCGCCTGTGCCAGCGCACCGTCATTCGTCAGCAGCAGCAGTCCTTCGGTATTGAAGTCCAGGCGTCCTACCGGGAAAACTCTCTCCGGCAGGTTCTGCACAAAATCGGCAATGCTGCGGCGGTTTTGCGGGTCAGACATAGTGGTGACTACTCCCCTCGGCTTATAGAACATGTAATATGCCTTGGCCTCCTGCGCAATAGGCTTGCCGTCAACGCTGATGCGTACCTTAGCGGCATCAAACTTGCAGCCAAGCTCGGTAACTACTTTACCGTTCACGCGGACGCGACCTGCCGTAATAATTTTTTCTGCTTCGCGGCGGGAGGCAACGCCTGCTGCCGCCAGAATTTTTTGTAAACGTTCTTCCATCTATCTCAGTTTTCCTTTGCTTCTAATGTATTATCAAGCTGCAGCACCTGCTGCGCAGCCTCTGCCTCATCCTCAGGCTTCGTTTCCAGCGGAGGCAGCTCCTCCAATGAGTTCAGTCCGAACACCATCAGAAATTTTTCTGTCGTAGCATACAAAATCGGGTTGCCTAAAGCCTTCTTGCGTCCTGCTTCCGCCACCAGACCTAAGTCCAGCAGTGTATTGAGTACGCCGTCAACCTTTACGCCGCGGATGGCTTCCATCTCTGCGCGCGTCACCGGCTGTTTAAAAGCGACAATCGCCAAGGTTTCCAAAGACGCATTCGTCAGCTTTACTTCCTTTTTGCGTCCCAAGCCCAGCAATATGCTGTAGTAAACCGGCTTGGTCACCAGCTGAAAGCAGCCTGCTGTTTCACGCAGCATCAATCCCCTGCTTTCCGCCTCATAGGACTTCTTCAGCTCTGAAACAAGCTCCCACACCTGCGGCTTTTCTAGCTGCAGAAGGTCCGCAAGCTCCGCCACAGAAACAGGCTCACCTGCAGCAAACAGCACTGCTTCCAGTGCTCCTGTCATTTTATCAAGATACATTGTTTGCTTCCTCCTGTCCCTGCTTGCCGAAGATATAAATCGGTGCAAAGCGCTGTGCCTGGCTGATAGTAATCAGTCCCAGCTTCAGCAGCTCCAACACACCCAAAAAGCAGGCCACCTTTTCGGCAGGGCTGCCTGCGGTAAAAATCTCATTCAGCATAAAGCCCTGTGGCTGACGCTGCAGTTTTTGCAGAATATCTGCCATTTTATCCTGCACGCTATAGGCCTGCGGCTCGATAAAGGCTGCCGGCTTGCCATCAGGCGCAGTAGTCATACCTGCCAAAGCCTTCAATAACTGCTGCACTGTGCAGGGAGCAACAGTGCGCTCCACCAAGTTGCCGAACATCGGCTCACGCTGCCAGTACAGGTCAGCGCTCTGCTTCATGTCTGCCAAAGCAGCAGCGGCACGCTTAATGCGGCGGTATTCCACCAGCATCTCCACCAGCTGCTGGCGCGGGTCTGCTTCCTCCTCCTCGCCCTCAGCGGACTGCTTGGGCAGCAGCATACGCGATTTAATCTGCAGCAGCGTTGCGGCCATCACCAGAAAATCACTAGCGACCTCCATATCAAATTCACTCATGCTGCGCAGATAGCTTATATACTGCTCCGTAACCGCAGCGATGGGAATATCATAAATATCTACTTTATCACGCTCGATAAGGTGCAGAAGCAAATCCAGCGGACCTTCGAACGCAGTCAGCTTCAACGATAAATCAGCCATGGCTTAGAACACTAAACCCAATATACCGTTTACCAGCATCATGTAGCCTGCGGCAAGCGGTCTGATAATCGCACCTGTAATACCGGTGAACACCAACGCAATCAGAATATAAAAGCCGTAGCGTCCCACCAGATTGTCAAACTTCCAGGCCATAGACGGCGGCAGAAGCTCTGAAAGAATCTTGGAACCGTCCAACGGCGGAACCGGAATCAGGTTGAAGAAGGCAAACCATACATTATATAACTGCATCCACAGCAAAAAGCGGTAAACGCCATCACTCAAAAGACCGAAGCGATTTAAAAACGTCATGAAGAATGCTGCAAGAAAGCACAAAAACAGATTGGCTGCGGGACCGGCAAAGGAAACCTTCAGAATACCCTTGCGGCGGTTGCGGAAATTGCCGGGGTTAATTTCTACAGGCTTAGCCCAGCCGAAGCCGGCTACAACCAAAAGAATTGCGCCCAACGGGTCCAGATGCGCCATCGGGTTGAAGGTCATGCGTCCCATATAACGCGCAGTCGGGTCACCCATGCTGTCCGCACATTGCGCATGGGCATATTCGTGTATCGTAATCGCAAACAGCAACGCAGGAATGCGATAGATCATTGTACTGAAATCGAGCATACTTTCCTCCGAGAAAAATTTATCAATAGATTTATTATACAACATCTTGTATTCCTACGTCAAAAAGAAAACGGAACCATCAGTATAAATTATGTGACAGTTCCGTAAACATTTACTTTTTTCTGCTGATTATTTTCTTATTTGCCTGTGAATTGCGGTGCCCGCTTTTCATAGAAGGCAGCAATGCCTTCCTTGCAGTCGTCGGTACCCATCAGCAGTGCCTGGGTAGTTTCTTCGATTGCCAGCACCTCGTCCAAAGTCAGGTCATGGTCGTTAAGATATTTCTTCGTCAGGCTGATAGACAGCGGAGCGCTTGCTGCCAGACGTGCAGCCATAGCGTAAACTTTATCCTTCAGCTCTTCGTCTTCATATACATCGTTCAGCATGCCAAGCTCCTTGGCAGTTGCAGCGTCAATCAGATCACCGGTAAACATCAGCTCTTTAGCCTTCAGCACACCAATAGCCTTCGGCAGGAAGTACAAGCCGCCGCAATCGGGAATCAGGCCAACCTTGGCAAAGCTTTCGCCAAAGCGTGCCTTGGCAGATGCATACACCAGGTCGCAGGCCAGCATCAGGTTAACGCCTGCACCGGCAGTAACGCCGTTGATATAAGCAATAACAGGTTTAGGAATAGTAGTCAGGCGTTTGGCAACGTCGCCCACCTTAGCGATGAAGTCCTTCTTTGCAGCAACGCCCTCCAAGCCGTTCAGATAGCTAAGATCACCGCCGGCACAAAATGCCTTGCCGTTGCCGGTAAGTACGATAGCACGCACCTCAGCGTCGGCAGCAGCCTTGGTAATGGCAGCATGCAAACCGTCAATCAGCGCGTCATTCATTGAATTCAGGCTCTTCGGACGGTTCATAGTAATCGTCGCAATATTGTTTTCCACAGCGTATAATACAGCTTCTTCCATGGGGAACACTCCTTTACACATGTAGTTTATATCATTAAGGATATTATAGCATAAAACCTTAAATGCGCCTACTATTTATCTAAAGATTTTAGCTCTTCCTGCTTTCTTCGCTTTCTGCATTAAGTAAAGGTGAAGAGCGCTGCCTTTAAGGCAACACATCAAGACCATCTTTCCTTCGCCTTTCATATCACTTGCCTTAATTCTATATATATATATATAGGCATTTCATCTCCTAAATTCTGTGCATTTATCGCCTTCCCAAAATACTTATAAATTTTTCTAAAAAAACTGTTGACAAATAATTGCCATACGAGTATAATAATCTTCGTTGGTTGACTTACCAACCTTAATTCCCCGATAGTTCAGCCGGTAGAACACCTGACTGTTAATCAGGGCGTCGTAGGTTCGAGTCCTACTCGGGGAGCCAAGAAGTTAAAGCTTCGAACTTTTAGGAGTTCGGAGCTTTTTGTTTTTCCCGAAATTGATTTATGATATAATAAGTACATCACTATTACCAACGAGGTATCTATACTATGACTTTGGAAAATAAATTAGGCATCACCAGCTCCGCCAAGCTGGCAACTCAGGAGGAGCGCTTAAGCAAAAAGCGTGCGTTAGAGCTTTTCGAAAGCGGTATGCTGGACAAGCTGGAGGCAGGCACTTTCAAAACGCTACAGGCGATTCATAAGCAGCTTTTTATGGATATTTACGATTTTGCAGGCAAGGTCCGTTCCGTAAACATCGCCAAAGGCGGCTTTCGCTTTGTCCCGGCCATGTATCTGCTCGATGCGCTGAAGCAGATTGAGCGTATGCCGCAAAGCACTTTCAACGAAATCATCGAAAAATATGTTGAAATGAATGTCGCCCACCCTTTCCGTGAGGGCAATGGTCGCAGTACGCGCATCTGGCTTGATCTTATTTTGAAGAAAGAGCTGCAGCTGGTTATTGATTGGAGCAAGGTTAATAAGGAAGATTATCTGTCCGCTATGGAGCGCAGCCCGATTAAGAACCTGGAAATCAAATTTCTCTTACAGAACGCCCTGACCGAGCATATTGATGACCGCGAGGTTTATATGAAGGGTATTGATGCAAGCTATATGTATGAAGGCTACGAAGAATTCAAAACGAAGGATTTATAAGCACTTGCTTGCCAATCGCCTCAGTTGTAGCAATGCAGCTGAGGTTTTTTGTTATTCTTTTAGCAATCCTTCATCAATCTTCCTTGCATACTAAAAATTTAATTGATATAATAGAAAAAGCTGAAAATTATATAAAAGGAGATTCTGTTTATGACCAACAACCATTCCAAGGGGCGTGCCATCGCTCTGCTGCCTATCGCAGTCTTTCTGCTGTTTTTTATAGGCTCAGGCCTGATTACCGGGGATTTTTACAGCATGCCTGCGATTGTAGGCTTTTTAATTGCTTTAATCATAGCCTTCCTGCAAAACAAAAAGCTCAGCTTTGTGCAGAAGCTGCGCCTTGCTTCTACCGGTGTGGGTGACGAAAACATTCTCACCATGTGCCTCATCTTCCTTGCCGCAGGTGCCTTTTCCGGCGCTGTCCGCGCTGCCGGCGGTGTAGAAAGCACCGTCAACCTCGGCCTTTCCATTCTGCCGGGCAACATGGCGGTTGCAGGCCTCTTCGCCATCGGGTGCTTCATTTCCATTTCTATGGGTACTTCCGTAGGCACTATTACCGCACTTGCTCCGATTGCTGCAGGCATCAGCGACAAAACCGGCTTCCCGATGGCTATCTGCGCCGGTGCCGTAGTCTGCGGTGCAATGTTCGGTGACAACCTTTCTATTATTTCCGATACCACTATTGCTGCTGTTAAAACTCAGGGCTGTGATATGCGCGACAAATTCCGTGAAAACTTTAAAATCGTCCTGCCGGCAGCAATCATCACTCTTGGCCTGTTCTACTTCTTGGGCAACACCAACGAATACCAGGTCAACGGCAACCTCGATTACAGTCTGATAAAGGTTCTCCCCTATCTGTTTGTTTTAATCGGTGCCGTAAGCGGTGTCAACGTTTTCGTTATTCTTATTATCGGTACTGTGCTCAGTATGCTGGTAGGTCTCGGAACAGGCATGTTTACCGCTACCAAAATGTTCACCCATGTTGGCAACGGCATTATGTCTATGTATGACATCACCGTTATTTCTATCATTGTAGCCTGCATCATTACCCTGATTAAGGAATACGGCGGTATTGATTTCGTACTGAACTTCATCAAGAGCCGCATCAGCAGCACCAAAGGCGGTGAGCTGGGTATTGCAGCTCTCGCTCTGCTTGTTGATATCTGCACCGCAAACAACACTGTTGCGATTGTTATGGCAGGTCCGATCGCCAAAGATATCAGTGAAGAGTTCGGCGTAACACCTCGCCGCAGCGCCTCTCTGCTGGATATGTTCAGCTCCATGGGCCAGGGACTTATCCCCTACGGCGCACAGCTTCTGGCTGCGGCAAGCCTCACAGGACTTACCCCCTTCGCCATCATCCCCTACTGCTTCTATCCGCTGCTGATGGGTATCAGCGGACTGATCTTCATCTTCATCAAGAATAAAGACTAAAAACAAGCCGTACTGCTGTAAATTTACTGTAATAGTAAAAATCAAGCCGTACGGCTTTTTTCATGCTTTAATAACAACATAACGCTAACGTAAAAAGCCTGAGCAAACGCCCAGGCTTTTGTTATAGCTTATTTTTTTCAAACGGGAATTTGTACTGAGTCAGGCCCAGCTCATCTCTGAGCTGAATGAATTCCTTCTGAATGGATTCGCCAACCGGTACACCCTTGTCTTTTCTATCCATCCAAGCCATGTATTCCTTCTCGCCGGCAGTATAGATGCGTTCCTGACCGGGAGCCTTGGTGGAATTGCGCAGACCGCGGCAGATATCGCCGGCAGTTTTCTTGAAAGTGTCAACGCCCATGAAGAACGCCGGATTGATAACGAAGAAGAAGTGGCCCAGATGATACATAGCGTTGTTGCCGTTTTCATCCTTACCGGACAGTGCCTTCATGAAAGGACCGCCTGCCAGTGCGGAGGACAGAATCTCTACGATAGTAGTGAAGCCGTAGCCCTTGTAGCCGCCGGTTTCTTCGCCCAAACCACCCAACGGCAGCAGAGCAACGTTGCCTGCACGCATTTCCTTCAGGATAGTAGCGGACTCGGTCATAGTGCCGCCGTCCTTAGCAACTACCAGACCTGCCGGAGTATCCTTGCCCTGTCTTGCATAGAACTCAATCTTACCGTTTTGGATGATGCTGGTTGCGCAGTCAAAGTTGAACGGGAACTCCTCATCGGTAGGCATAGTAAAGGTCAGCGGGTTAGTGCCCATCATCGGCTCAACGCCGAAGGTAGGAGCAACGGAAGGTCTTGCGTTGGTACCGGAAATACCGATCATGCCTGCCTTTTCAGCCATAGTGGTCCAGTAGCCTGCAATGCCATAGTGAGTAGAATTAAAGATGGTGCCGCCGGCCATACCGTACTTGGAAGCCTTTTCAATCAGCATTTCCATCATCTTATGGGAAGCAACCATGCCCATGCCGTTATGAGCATCCATAACTACAGTACAAGGAGTATCCTTGACAATTTCAATTTCGGTTTTCGGCAGCAGGGTGCCGTTTTTAATACGATCCAGGTAAATAGGCTTGAAGCGGTTGCAGCCGTGGCTCTCGATACCGCGTCTGTCGCTTTCCAGCAGAACATCTGTACAAATGCGTGCATCCTCTTCGGGAACACCGTATTTAACAAATACGTCTACCATAAAATCGTGGACTAAGTCCCAGCTTACAAAGGGTCTTGTTTCTTCCATGCTGTTTCCTCCTTGAAGAAAATTTTTTCAATTCATAATAATATTGCTTTCGCACTACATATAGTATACCTCATTACTCCATAATTGTACAGTATTGCTTTTACGGCTACACTTCGCGCCTGTTACAAATGCTGATGTCAAAAAATCTATTTTATCCTTAGGCTTACCCACCTATAAAAAAATACCGTGCAGACCTCAGCGTCATAGCCACAGAAGCCTGTACGGTATTATATATTTTTGTTAACCCTGCTCTGCTCCGTCCGCAGTAAAGGCAACCGGTGCCTTAGCCTCCAGCTCCTTCGTGCTGCCGTCGGCATTATGCCACAAGGTTTTCTTGTTCAGCGAGCCGTTGGTTACAAGGCCGGTCGCATCAAAAGTGATGCCTGTGCCGCTCTTGAATTCAATAAAACCGGCGCTTTCATCCTGCAGGTTGTGCTGCCAGCCAAGCGGACGCAGCTTCGTTGCCTCCGCCAGTGTACCGCTTATAACCCTGCCATCTGCATCAAAGGTCAGCAGATTGTCATTTTTAAAGCGCACAAAGCCATAGCCGATATCGCTCAGCTGCAGGATAACGTCATTATCAATCACACCGCTGAGCACAGTGCCGTCCTTGGCAAAGGTCACGGACTTATTGCCCATGTAGCGCACATGACCGTCGGCAGGAATCACCAGCCCCGGGCGGTACGGATGGTAGAAGAAGCGCGGCGGGAAGAACGGCGCGCTCCGCTCCACATAATAGTAATTGCTCGCCAGGCTCTTCCATCCTGCAGGACGCAGATAGGTGGCGCTCGCCAGCACGCCTTCGATTACCTGACCGTCATCGTTGAGCTTTACAACAGTATTCTTCTTGAACTTGATATCGTCCGCTACCGTCCAGCCCTGCGGCACCAGCTTGGTATCCTTATCTAAGGTTATGGTTTTATCAGCAAGAGCTGTGTTGGCGCCTACAAGCACTAAGGCAGCTAATAGTAAGGCTGTAAATTTACGCATGATAATCACCTCATTTTCACTTTCTAAGCATATTATAGCATAGGTTACTAAAAGAAAATATAAAACTATTGTGAATTAAGTGTGGAGGGGATGGGGAGATATTCTTCTATTTACTATTCACCCCTGCTACGCTATAATATAATTAAATAAGCTCATTGAAAGGAGTTGTGCGCCTATGTGTACAAACAAGCATTACTACTGCATGTTCAACGGCATTACAGTCACTACCAGCGACATTATAGATGAAGAATACAAGGAATATATTTGCGTAAGATTTGAACGTCCCAACAATAATAATGGTTTTGATTTCGCTGAAATTATTATGCCTGACAAAAAGTTTATCAAGGCTTTTGGCTTTAGTGAGGACGAGCTTTATTGGATTGAAAGCTTCGCAGCGGATAATCTTTTACTTATGTGGGAAATGGCAAAGGAGAGTAAGCAAATTGCCTAAAATATTAGCAGGTTTCTTAGGGTATGTGTTTTATTTTTGAGATTAAGGTTGCCATTAAACCACAGTAAAATCCAAATCCCCTCCGCAAACCCTTCAGGTTTGACAAAAAACAAGATAAAACGTATAATAAACATAAAGAGACAACTGGTTGTGGAAAGCCGGTTCTCCTCATTGTTTAAAAGTTAGAAAGAAACCGTCTTACCGCTAGGCGGTTTTTTTCATGCCGTAATTACTTACGATACGTAAGGATCAGCACGACCAGAGTTGCGAAAGCAATCATCAGAGATAACGCTTCGAAAACAGTCATAACATCACCCCCACTCGCTAGGGAGTAGAAAAACCGACTACCAGTTGTCTCAAAATGTATTATAACATAATATTTAATTTTTGAAAATACACCTAAAAAGGTGTGTTTTTTATTTTAAGCATATTTAAAAACAAAGATACCAGATTCTATCCCAACCTCTTTTATATTAAATGAATTGTACTACTGTACCCATTAATCTACTATATTTCCCGTCGCTAATTGCTTTGACGTAAATTATAGCATGACCTTTCATTGCTAAAGCCTTGGTTTTCAGTTTAATGAGTTCAACTTCCCAATCTTGCGTACTGTCTCCTAAAGAACCATCTGAGAAAATGACTCCCATGATAGAATATTCTTGTTTTAAGTCGCCGGTTGTTGTAATAATAGAATCATAATCTGTTTCAGAATTTTTGTTTGAACTAAACCATCCCATTTGCTACACTCCTTTGTTCTTATGGTGAAGTTAGCTACATTATATTATTTTATTGCGTGAAAAGCAAATATTTTTCAAAGAGATCGTGTTGTAAAGAATCTGCATTTTTATTCTTTTGAGTGTTTCATTGTTTATAATGAAAGGCTCAGATTTTCGAGTGATTTAATGTGATACAAGATTGTATGATTTGAGTGGAAGAATTTTTTTACAATTGTTCAAATTATATTCGAAGCTACAACAATGTATATAAATAAAAATCCTATTGCAGACTAACTCAGAACATCTGCAATAGGATTTTACGCTTATCTCATATTGAATTATGCAACAGCGCCGGCTTTCCCCTTACTTGCTCAGGTACTCGTCAATAGCAGCTGCAGCCTTCTTGCCTGCTCCCATAGCGCTGATTACGGTTGCAGCACCGGTTACGATGTCGCCACCGGCAAATACGCCCGGAATAGAGGTAACACCTGCCTCGTCAGCAACGATGTTACCGCGCTTGTTGACCTCCAAATCAGGGGTAGTCTGTTTAATCAGCGGGTTCGGACCTTGGCCGATAGCCATAACTACCATGTCAACGTCGAGCACATACTCGCTGCCTGCGATAGCTACAGGACTGCGACGGCCGCTGGCATCTGCTTCGCCCAGCTCCATCTTAATGCACTTCAGGCCGTTAACCCAGCCCTTTTCATCACCCAAGATTGCAACCGGATTGTTCAGCAGTCGCAGCTCAATGCCTTCTTCCTTAGCATGGCCGATTTCTTCCTTACGTGCAGGCATTTCCTCCTCGCTGCGGCGGTAAACGATATATACCTGCTCCGCGCCAAGGCGCTTCGCGGTACGCGCTGCGTCCATTGCTACGTTGCCTGCGCCAACGATAGCAGCCTTCTTGCCAACGTATACAGGTGTAGCGTAGTTCGGGAATTCGTAAGCCTTCATCAGGTTTACACGTGTCAAAAATTCGTTGGCGGAATATACGCCGTTGAGGTTTTCGCCGTCAATCTGCATAAAGTGCGGCAGACCGGCGCCGGTACCAACATAAACAGCGCTGAAGCCTTCCTCCTCCATCAGCTCTTTGATGGTGAAGGTGCGGCCGATAACAGCGTCAACTACAATTTTTACGCCCAGCTTTTTCAATGCGGAGATTTCATGCTGTACGATTTCCTTGGGCAGACGGAACTGCGGAATACCGTACATCAGCACACCGCCTGCAGCATGCAGTGCTTCGTACATGGTTACATCATAGCCCATTTTTGCCAAATCGCCGGCACAGGTCAGACCGCTGGGGCCGCTGCCTACCACGGCAACATTCTTGCCCTTGCGTTCTGCCGGAGCTTCTACATCGTTGTCCAGGCCATGCTCACGCGCATAGTCGGCAACAAAGCGCTCCAGGCGGCCGATAGCTACAGGCTCGCCCTTGATGCCCAGCACGCACTTGCCCTCGCACTGGTTTTCCTGCGGGCAGACACGTCCGCAGACAGCAGGCAGGGTACTCTTTTGCTTAAGGATTTTATAGGCCTCGGCAAAGTTTTCCTGTGCAACCTCATGGATAAACTTAGGAATATCAATATTAACAGGACAGCTGCCTACACAGCGCGGTTTAGGGCAGTTCAGGCAACGCTGTGCCTCGTCTACCGCCATTTCCTTAGTGTAGCCAAGTGCTACCTCCTGAAAGTTTTTGTTACGCACATCAGCCGGCTGTTCCGGCATAGCATTTCTCATTCCTCCACGCATTTGCAATGACCTCCACAGCTATATTCCAGTGCTTCCTGGTCCTTGTACATCTGCTGACGCATTACCAGGTTCGCAAAATCTACCTTGTGAGCATCAAACTCCGGTCCGTCTACACAGGCAAATTTGTTCTCGCCGCCAACCATTACACGGCAGCCGCCGCACATGCCGGTGCCGTCTACCATGATGGTGTTGAGGCTGGCTGTAGTTTTAACGCCGAAGGGTTTGGTGGTCGCTGCCACGTTTTTCATCATGATAACAGGGCCGATGGCCAATACCAGGTCAATCTTCTCGCCTGCCTCCAGCATTTCACGCAGCGGGTCGGTTACAAAGCCTTTGCGGCCTGCACTGCCGTTATCGGTGGTCAAAATCAGCTCGTCGCTGATAGCTGCCATTTTATCCTGCCAGATTACCAGATCCTTGTCGCGCGCACCGATGATGGAGATAACCTTATTGCCCAGCTCGTGATATGCACGCGCGATGGGATAAACAGGCGCAACGCCGATGCCGCCGCCAACTACTACAACAGTACCGAACTTGCCCATCTCGGAAGGATGTCCCAAAGGACCAACTACGTCGAGAATATCATCACCCTCGTTAAAGGTGTCGCACAAATGCTTGGTGGTGTTGCCCACAGCCTGCACGATTAAGGTGATATAGCCCTTTTCACGGTCAAAATCCGCAATAGTCAGAGGAATACGCTCGCTGTATTCGTCAGTGCGGATGATAACAAACTGTCCCGGATGGCATTTGTGTGCCACCAGCGGCGCGTCTACGACGAACTCGTAAACTGCAGGTGCTAAATTTGCTTTGGTAATGATTTTAGCCATTTTCTTGCTTTTCTCCTTTTGCTGCTAATTGCTATTTATTCAAAAGCTTTCTGGTGCAAGCCTCAGCTTCCGCGTAAATCTTTTCTTCGTCAAAGGTCAGCAGCTTGCCTGCTTCCACAACCTTTTTGCCTGCTACGAAAACAGTGTCGGCGTCGGTACTGCTTGCTGCATAAACCAGCTGGGACAGCTTATTGTGACGCGGATACCAGTAAGGCTTATGCATATCCCACAGTACGATATCTGCCTGCTGACCTTCCTCCAGAAGGCCTGTATCAGCAAAGCCCAGTGTTTTGGCACCGTCAACGGTTGCCATCTCCCACGCTTTTTTAGCAGGAACAACGAGAGGATCAAAGGTGGTTGCCTTGTGCAGCATTGCGGCAGCACGGCATTCCTCCAGCATATCCAGATTGTTGTTGCTGGATGCGCCGTCCGTGCCCAGGCCAACACAAATGCCCTTGTTCAGCATTGCCGCTACCGGTGCGATACCGCTTGCCAGCTTCAGGTTGCTCTGCGGGTTATGCGCTACACGCACGTGCTTGGTAGCCATGATATCCATATCCTCGTCGGTCAGGTGTACGCAGTGCGCAGCAATGGTACCCAGCTCAAACATGCCCAGCTTATCCATCAGCTGAATCGGTGTCATGCCATGCTCTTTGACAACGGTATCAACCTCAAATTTAGTTTCGCACAGATGCATCTGGATTTCTGCCTTGTTGGCAGCAGCCTCGGCAATAACCTTTTCCAGATAATCAACAGGACAGGTATAAGGAGCATGCGGACCGTAGGTGATGCGGATACGGCCATTGTCGTAGCCCTGCCAGTTCTTCGCCAGCACAGTGTTTTCTGCCAGCTTTATGTCCTTGTCCGGAGCTACGCCGATCAGTCCGCGGCTGAGGTTAGCGCGGATACCGGTTTCGGCGCAGGCACGCGCAACGTCCTCCATGAAGGCGTACATATCAGCAAAGCAGGTAGTACCGCCCTTCAGCATTTCTACGATGCCCAGCATTGCGCCCCAGTAGATGTCATTGGCATCCATCTTGTCCTCAATCGGCCAGATTTTGTTTTGCAGCCAATCCATGAGCGCCATATCATCGGCATAGCTGCGCAGCAGCGTCATAGATACGTGGCCATGGGTGTTGACCATGCCGGCTGTAGCCAGCTTGCCCTTGCCGTCCACAATTTCGTCGGCAGCAAAGTCTGCAGGCACGTCCTTACCTACATAAACAATCTTATTATCTTCAACGGCGATGTTCTGCATTTCACCGTTCGGAGTATGCAGAAGCTCGATATTCTTAATCAGTAGCTTAGCCAAAAGATTTCACTTCCTTGGTATAATTTAAATCCTGCCTCCCTGTTAAGAGAGGCGGATGACAGTGATATTATTGTTGTCTACTCTTCGCCCTGCTGACGTTTGGAGTAATGCTTTTCATAAAAATCATGCATCACATCCACGTCCTCACAGCTCAGCTCGTACACCTTGTTGCCGGTGCCTGCACAGATTACGGCAATCTGCGCCGCCTTTTCCAGAATTTCGGCAGCAAGCAGTGCCTCTGCCAAATTCTTGCCCCAGCAGACAGCACCATGGTTGGCCAGCAGCACAGCCTTTTTGCCGTTCAGCGCGCGCACGGTGTTCTCCGCCAGCTCCTGCGTACCGCAAAGAGCGTACTGGGCACACTCCACCCTGCCGCCGATAATCTGCACGATATCCTCAATAATCGCCGGCACTCCCTGATGCATAGCCGAAAGCGCACTGGCATAAATGCTGTGCGTATGGATTACGGCACCTGCCTCGGGATAGGCGTTGTAAATGGCGGTGTGCACCTTCAGTTCGGAAGAAGGAATGCGCTTGCCCTCAACAACTTCGCCATCACGGTTGATGATAACAACGTCCTCGGGCGTCAGCGTTTCATAGCCGTGGCCGGAGGGTGTGATAGCAATATTCTGTGCGTCAATGCGGCAGCTGATGTTGCCCCAGGAGCCTGCAACGAGCTTTTTTTCAATCAGTGCATGGCCTGTTTCCACAATGGCGGCACATGCACTTTCTTTAGCAAATAACTGCGTTTCCATGATTATTCCGCAGCCAGATATGCCTTCTGCTCTTCGCTCAGGGTGTCGATGCCTGCGCCCATAGCCTGCAGCTTCAAGGCAGCGATTTCGGTGTTCAGCTCTTCCGGCAGTACATACAGCTTGTTTTCCATTGCTCCCTTGTGGTCGAGCAGGTATTTCATAGCCAGGAACTGCATAGCGAAGGACAGGTCCATGATTTCAATCGGGTGACCGTCGCCGCAAGCCAAGTTAACCAGACGGCCTTCGCCCAGCAGGTTCAGCTTACGTCCGTCAGCCATGGTGTAGGTCATGATATTTTTGCGTACTTCATACGGAGCAACTACAGAAAGCTCCTCCAGATGATGTTTGTTGATTTCTACGTCGAAGTGGCCTGCGTTGCACATAACAGCGCCGTTCTTCATAACCTCCATATGAGGTTTGGTGATAACGTCCTTGCAGCCGGTTACGGTTACAAAGATATCGCCGTGCTTAGCAGCCTCCTGCATCGGCATTACGCGGAAGCCGTCAAATACTGCTTCAATGCCCTTAATCGGGTCAACCTCGGTGACGATAACGTTAGCGCCCAGGCCCTTGGCACGCATAGCAACGCCTTTACCGCACCAGCCATAGCCTGCAACAACAACAGTTCTGCCTGCTACGGACATGTTAGTGGTACGCATGATGCCATCCCAGGAGGATTGGCCGGTACCGTAACGGTTATCAAACAGATACTTGCAGTAAGCATCATTAACGGCAATCATCGGGAATGCCAGATGACCTGCTGCAGCCAGAGCCTTCAGACGATGTACGCCGGTGGTGGTTTCCTCGCTGCCGCCCATCAGGTTAGGAATCAGGTCACGACGTTCGCCGTGCAGCATATTAACCAAATCGCCGCCGTCATCAATAATCATCTGCGGTTCGCTCTTTAAAGCCTCGCGCAGATACATGTCATATTCTTCGTTGGTGCAGCCGTGGGTTGCGAAAACAGTTACGCCGCTGTCAACCAGTGCTGCGGCAATTTCGTCCTGAGTGGAAAGCGGGTTACTGCCGGTAACAACAACATTAGCGCCTGCGTTCTTCAGCACAAGTGCCAGATAAGCGGTTTTTGCTTCCAAGTGAATGGTTACAACCATGTTGATGCCCTGGAAAGGCTTGGTTTTGCTGTATTCATCGTTCAGATGGTTCAGCAGGGGCATATATTCCTTTGCCCACGCGATACGTTGATGACCTAACGGTGCCAATTTGATGTCTTTAATAATGCTTTGCATAAATCTAAAAATCCTCCTTTAATTAAGCTCTTTAATCTTGCACTCGAAATACCACAAAAGCATCAAAAACTATGTTGTAGAGTACGATAGAGCAATTTTTAACTAAAATCTACCATTAACAAACACTTTTCACTTTACTTTTATTAACTCTAGCAGTAAAACAGACTATAAGCAGTAATCCATATATTATCTTAAAACAAAATCATTTTGAGATTTCATTGCAGAATCAAATTCTGCAAATTCCTTATGCTGTAATGAATACTGCAGCTGATTAGATAATCCTACCATTGCGTATATAGCCTGACTATAGTTTTGCTCTGTAAAAGTACTTGTATCAATAATGCTAAGAAATCTTTGCATAGCTTCTTGTTTATCCTTCCTGTAAACTGCAAATTCTCTATTCATTATTTGCCTATACTCTTTTATAATAGCTGTTTCCTCATCATATAGTTTAGCAACTCTTCTATATTCGATAGCATTAAGTTTAGCTTGATCAATTATAGCTTTTGTGGACATTAGCATATAGCTAGTAGCTGTATATATTGCCATAGGAAGGAATACTCCACCAGAAACACCTATTGTTGTTTTTAACGCAGCAGTAAAATAATATGCAGAAGAAGATTGAATTGCTGTAGCTTTTAATTCTTCTACCAATTGACTGCCGTCTATTTCACCTTTAGCATACGCATATATTGATACACCACAATCAACTACAGCTGCAGCAAGAGCTGTAGTAACATTAGTATCTGTTAATGCTGGAATCGATTGTTTTTTACCTGTTATTCTAAAAATAGATGATAGAAAACCAGCAGCACCACCTCTTACTGCTCCTTTACCAACTGCCATACCAGTTTCTTTTAGAGCTTGGTCTAATTTTTTTCTATCATTATAGACGTCCCATAAGCTAGTTACACCTTGAATTGCTCCTTTTATAACGCCACCTGCTACAGCGCCTTTAGCTGTTCCTCCAGCTATTTCATAAGCCATTTGTTTATATTCAAACTCCTTGGCATAAGCGAGGACAGCATCTACATCGACTTTACCATCTGATCCACAAAATTTTTTCAATTCACTGGTAGTAGTACCACCTGAACTAACTCCGGTGCGATCATCTGTCAATCCTGAGCGTATTGAATTCATAGCTTCATTATATTGACTTTTAGAAATTTCACCCTTATTTAGCTTATCTAATAGAGCAGTTTTAACAGCTTCTACAGTATCGGAAGTTGTAATTTTTTGCATTCCATTATATTTAGGATTAACAAAGTTATTAGCAGTATTATTAGGATCATTGTTGACTTTAGCTTGAGCTTGAAAGATTACTTTACCATCTTGCTCAAATCTGAAATCATCAGGAGCTGTATGTCCTCCGTATCCTCCTTGGCTTGCTGGAACATCTGTAACGGGGTATTTATCAAAACCTTGATTGCCCGCATTTGCATTATTTCTAAGAAATTTACTAGCTTCAATATACTCAAATAAATTACCTTTAGCTTGTTCATAACCAACGTTAGCAAGTTTTTGTCCTTTTAAACGAAAAAGCTCCATTGATTTAATAGTTATGTCAGTACCAGCTTGTAAATTCCTGTTTGCTAAATCCGTAACTTGTGTACTAATGAAAACAGCATTATTATCTTGAATCTTTTTATTTATAGGCATTCCTTCAGTCCCGTCCTTGATTCAATAATAACTGACTATTAACTGTCTGCTGACTGCTTTGTAACACCTTATATGATTCTGCAGTAATATTTCCCTGTTCATCTAATAAATTAACCGTAAGCGTTTTCTGCATAGTCTGTGCCATTAACCATGCCATATGCAAATATTGTTGCTGAGATCGTTCCAACTGATTATAATCAACAGTGATTTTCATGCCAAATATCGCTTTTATTTTATTCCACAAACTTTTACTACACAACGTATATTGGTCAATATATATTCTATTTACGCCTGTGATTACTTCTTTAAACTTAGATGAAAACGCCATTAAGAATTCGTTATAATCGCTAGCTAAACTGTATATGTTGTCCAAAGTATCAGAAATTCCATTCATTTTTTCTGCAGCATTTGTTGCTTGAGCATACATTTTTTCAGCTTTAGCTAAGTTTTCTTCAGATTTAGCAGGCATAAACATGCCAGCTAAAGCCAATGCCGGACCTAATACAACGCCACCTAAAACTGCTGAGCCAGCTGCCACACCAAGACCCCCAGAAGCAATACTTCCTCCGCCAAAAAATGCTAAAGTTGCATTAGTAGCAGCTGCACCTGATAAAGTAGAAATAGCTGTTCCTGTAGAAGCCGCTGCAAACATAGATGCTCCACCGTATGCCGCAACACCAGCAAGAGTTCCTGCTGCTAAAGACCCTAATCCTGCATTCACCATTTCAGAAGCCTTTAATGCCGAATTTTTAATAGCCTTGATATTTTCAGGTGTAATTTCAAGGCTTCCTTCTAATGCTAACGTTCCCTCTTGTTTAACATTTTTAAACTTACTAAAAGCATTGATAAATCCATTCATGTCGTTCGCCCAAATATTTACCTTAGTAGTTCCTAATTGTTCGAGCATCTCATTTGTGTTTTCTCTAGAATATTCTAGCCTAGCTATTGCTTCATCATATATTTTCTTAGCTGAAATCTGTAATTCTTCTGCACGACTATTATTATCAGATGAATCTATCATCTTCTTTGCTCCAAAAATTGCAGCACCAACAGCTGCGGCACCAATTAAAAATGGTATAGGCATATTCATAACTCCCCTTTTTTTAAGGCATTATTTTTTAATTGCATACATACTTTATAATTCATTTCATAATACTCTTCTAATGACATATATGTATAGTAAATTTTTCTATACATTGCATCAATATTACATTTTTCAGGTCTGCTATGATATATTCGACACAAATTTGTTTTTTCATCCAAATGAATACACACTCCATCGCCTTTATCCAAATCATGATACAAATCAGAAAGATGAAGACTTCTACAGCATAACCCACATTTATCACAATTAAACATATCTAACGCCTTGCTTTTGATGGTATTTTCAAATTACTAGATTTATCACAAAAACACAAATATAATAAAGTATTAAGATTGAATTCTGAAGAAAAATTAATCTTTTAAAAGAGCCTGCAATTTCTTAATACTTTCTGTATACGGCGCTTTAAGTACACCATGCTCGGTAATAATACCGCTAATAAGCTCTGCCGGTGTCACGTCAAACGCATGGTTAAACACTGCCACGCCCTCAGGCGCAGTCTGCTCGCTGCGGAAATGACGTACTTCATCTGCCTTGCGCTCCTCAATAGGAATCTGCGCACCTGTAGCAATCGCAAAATCAAAGGTGCTCGTCGGTGCGGCGATATAAAACGGAATCCCGTGTGCCTTCGCCGCCAGTGCTACGCCATAGGTGCCAATCTTGTTCGCCGTGTCGCCGTTAGCCGCAATTCTGTCGGCACCGACAACAACAGCGTTCACGCCCTTCGTGCGCATGGTCCACGCTGCCATATTATCGGTAATCAGCGTAACCGGGATGCCGTCCTCAAACAGCTCAAACGCCGTTAAGCGCGCACCCTGCAGCAGCGGACGTGTTTCGTCGGCATAAACCATCTTCAGCTTGCCCTGTGCGTAAGCACTGCGGATAACGCCCAGTGCCGTGCCCCAACCGCAGGTTGCCAGTGCGCCTGCGTTGCAGTGCGTCAGCACTACGGCAGCGTCAGGCAGCACAGCAGCGCCGTATTCGCCCATACGCTTATTCATGGTGATATCGTCCGCATAAATCTGCTCGGCCTTCTCCTCCAGCGCCTTGATAATCGCCGCAGGTGACTTGTCCTCGCCGTTCAGGCGCACAGCCAACGCATACTGCAGATTCGCCGCCCACGCCAAATTTACCGCCGTCGGACGCGCAGTAATCAGATCTGCGCGCACAACGTCCAGTGCACCCAAAAAGTCAGGTTTGTCCGCAACCTCGCGTGCACCCAGCACCATAGCGAAGGCAGCGGCAGCACCGATTGCCGGTGCACCGCGCACCTCCAACCGCTCAATCGCCACCTTCACGCGCTTGTAATCCACGCAGGTAATCCATTCTATCTTTTGCGGCAGCAGAGTCTGGTCCAACAGCACCAGGCTCCCCTGCTCCCAACGCATAGTTTCTACCATAACAACCTCTTACAGCTTAAAGCCGCCAAACTCCTGCATAGCGTGATGGCAGTTGCATTTTGCCTCAGTCGGCTCTTCATAAGCGATGAAGGACAGAATCAGCTTTTCCATATTCTTAATGCTCAGTGCCATTGCGTCGCAAACCTCTTTATGAGAAAGCGGTGTCGGAGAAATGCCGGCAGCCATATTGGTAACGATGGAGCAGTTGGTGTAGCACATCTCTGCCTCACGCGCCAGAATAGATTCCGGCATATTGGTCATGCCAACCAGGTCACCGCCCAGCATAGCGAACATCTTAATTTCGGCAGCACTTTCAAAGCGCGGGCCTTCGGTGCAAACATAAACACCATGCTTATGGAAGGTGATATCCGTTTTCTCCAGGCATTTGATAACCTTCTCGCGCAAAGTCGGGCAATACGGATAGGTGAAATCGCAGTGCGCTACACCACGCTCCGGAGAATCATAGAAGGTGTTGATGCGGCTCTTGGTGAAGTCCAGCACGTTGTCGCAAACTACGAAGTGACCTGCCTTCATCTCCGGGTTGAGGGAACCAACTGCGGTAGTAGCAAAAATCTCCTCTGTTCCCAGGCTCTTCATAGCCCAGATGTTGGCACGGTAGTTTACCTTGTGGGGCGGTACGGAATGGTCTACGCCGTGACGGCTCACGAAAACTACCTGATTACCGCTCATTGTGCCGATGTTGCACAAAGCCTTACCAAACGGTGTTTCTATAATCTTTTTTTCGAATCCCTTCAGGGTATCGGGATTATCAATACCGGTTCCGCCGATGATAGCAATTTTACGCATATGCTTTGCCTCCTTTATAGTTAAATGTGATAACGAAAACTGTTTGCTAAAGTATGTTATTACGCATAATATCTATGCAGATTCTCCACACTTTTTCTATTATATAATACCATAAATAAGGCATAATTTAAAGAGTAAAGAAAAAGCACTCTCAGCAGGTGTGAGAGTGCGAAGTGGGTGTGGGTTAATCTTTAAGCAATGCTTCGATTTTCTTTTTAGCTTCTTCTAACGTATTACAATGATCAAGAATATGTAAACATTGATATGTTACTCTTTCTTCAACTTGCTTGACAAGAAGTTCAGCGCATTGCTCATCTTCTAATTCTTCAATCTTTTTTTGAATATCATCCATTTTTAGCATCTCCTTATAATAATTTAAATTTTATTGCTGGCAAAGCTTAAGATAAGCTTGCTTAATTACTTTAGCCATCAGTATTCTTCTTTGTCGTAAAAACTCCATATAATCTAATTCGGCAAAATTTAACGGCAATGCATGCTCTGCACATGATTTCTTATAATCATCTTCGCCTAACTTATTTCTATACTTTGCAACATAAAATTCAGGTGCATTATCTGAAATATCAATATTAGTTGCATAATCAAGATATGTATAGTTTGCAATCTGATTTCTATCTCTGTCTGTTGTGTAACCAAGTTGCGTTAAATAATGTTTAGGAAAAATATGATGCTTATCAATTGCATTTTTACTGCCGCTTGCTCCTGGCACAAAATATTTTGCCAACTGCGATGTACTAAATAGCATAGGAGTATTTAACACAATTTGTGAAGCAATGTAAGCATTCCATGCAGGAGAATTTGCTGATGCACTGTTTAACTCATTCGGAAGCGTAATATTGAAGTAATCATCACTGAATCTTGCAGAAATAGTTTCTTCTAAATATGCAATGAGTTCCTCAGCATTTTTAATACTACGTAAATCAGCAAATTGCTTTTCAACAGTGCTTTCCGTAGAATCCGTATAGAACGAAGTCACTGTACTCATAAAAAACCACTTACTGATAATATTTTTAAGCTGCATAGCAGTTACGTTAAAATCATATCTAGCAATAAGATATAAGATATAAGATATAGCTAAAAATCACAGCATTTTTAGCAGATATTTGATTTTTATTGATGTAACCCGCTTCACCAATAATATTGAGGAATGAATGCCAATTGTTGAGGTTAATTACTTTTTCTAATGCAGCTTTGAAAGTATCAAGATTTTTTTGTCTTTCTTCAGATGAGTATTTACCAGTATCTAAGTCTTTACCTCTCAATAACATATAAGCATAACGCAACCTAGCCCTTCTGAAACCTAATCCGACAGCCATTCTAATCAAATGCGATGGCTCGACTGATAAAATATTATTATAGGATGTTCCGTCACAAGGAATTCTTGATTCTTTACAAAATTGATTGATACGGTCATTAGTCGAATTTTCATATACAGAAATCAATGTTTGTATAAAATTATTTTCATTAAGGCTTTGTCCACCGGAATTAACACGAACAAAAATATCTGCAACATCTTCTTCCGGTGCATCATAGCTGATTTCAAGCGTAGGCAGTGAATAATCTGTTAAATTGAGCAGTGCGTTTATATTATTTTCGATCAAATCTTCTTCTGCATCTGTAAGACGATTCATATCTTTTTTATCTCTGCTCTCATTTAACTCTCTTATATATCGTCTTCTCAATGTACTGATTGTATTATTTTCCTTAGCAAGAAATACATCTGATACCTTAGATATCCATTCCGGTGCTTTTTCTAATGCAGAAGTAAACACCGCAAATTCTCTTGTTAATGGATTAAAAGAAATTCTTATTTCATGTTCAGCAAAGTTCTTATCCACAATCTTTACACCATACATAGATGCTACAAGTGCTGTCAATCTTTGCTGTCCGTCAATCACCAATTCTTTTGCTTCTACATAGGTTTTGTCATTAGAACCAATAGATTTTTTTTTGCTTTCATAATTTGCCGGTGATTCCCACAGCATAATGTATCCAATGGGGTATCCCCTAAGCATAGAGTCAAAAAGCTCTCTTACTTTGCTGTCTTGCCAAACAAAAGGTCTTTGCAAATCAGGAAGACCTATGCGACCAGATTCTACACCTCTAACTAAATCTCCAACTTTACTCGGTATGTTTTTAAAAAGCTCCTCGTATAATATAGTTATAGCTTAGGTTGTTTTTAATAAAAATTTAAGCTAT
>ENA-UONW01000183-UONW01000183.1-human-gut-metagenome-genome-assembly--contig:-CS52-NODE-183-length-100846-cov-33.292943_pt1 | contig 100846 bp, 97 predicted proteins | sample MGYA00242463_ERZ724010 | MGnify/ENA metagenome assembly ERZ724010
ATATCGTGTTCAACCGCATAGACAACAACGGCAAGACCATTTCGGACAGGAACGATATGTACCGTAACGAGCAGGTATGCAAGAAGCTGAAAACCAAACACGGGCTTTATTTTGCTGGTGGAAAAGAACAGGTAAAGCAGCACCGCTTGAAAGAGCCGGACAAGTCGAAATACGAGATTTACACGGCTGTAAAGAACGAAATCGGGAAGTTCAAGAACTGGCGGCAGTTACAGGAGCGGTTAGCGGAAAAGGGTATTACTGTCCGGTTCAAGTACAAGGGGCAGACGGGCGAGATACAGGGCGTTTCCTTTTCCAAAGGCGAATACACGTTCAAGGGTTCGGAGATAGACCGCAATTTTAGTTTCTCCAAACTGGATAAATGTTTCGGGGATGCAGGACTGAATACGGTCGGAAATCAACGGCAGACAGCTTTTACACCCGTTCGGGAGCCATTGCCGACACAGGGAAAGACTGACAGTCCGTTGATAACTGGCTCACTCGGTCTGTTCACCGCTTCATCACCCCCTGCGGATGAAGAACCAAACTTGAATTTAAGAAAGAAGAAGAAAAAGAAAAAACAACTTAATTTGTAAACACATGGAGAAAAATTTGATTTTAGAGGGGCTTCTCTCAATGGTTACTGAATTGAAAGAGAAGCAGGAAGCACAGGTAACGCCAGCCAGTCGGGAGGAAACTCTTGAAAGACTGAACGCAATCGAACAGGCATTGTCGGAATTGCACAGTAACCCGGCTGTTCCCGAAAAGGATTTGCAGGCTATCCGAAGCCAGCTTGACGAGATAAGGAATAGGATGCAAGGTCAGCAGAAACATATCGAGGACACCAAGAAAATAGTATTGGAAACCTACCGTTGTTTCAAGGTAATGCTTGATGCTTTGGGCTCTTGCAAGACGGATAAAGAGGAAGCTATACCCTTACCGCTCTATCAACGGATTTGCAACAAGGTCGCTTCTTGGATTCGTCCGGGATTGTTCCTTTTTTCGGCAGTGCTGGTTATCTGTTCCGTTTCCATATTCTTGAATATCCGTTTGGCTGAACGTATGCAGCAGTTACAGGACAACGATATGAAATACCGCTATTTGCTGATGCAAGGACAGGCAGACGGGGAAACTTTTGATATACTGGAAAACAAGTTCAAATGGCAACGGGATAACGGCTTTATCCGAAGTCTGACCGATTCAGTGATGGATTTTGAATACCGCATCCAAAAGCAGGCGGAAGCACTGGAACGTGCAAGGCTGTTGAACGAGCAAGCCGAACAGCTAAAGAAAGAAGCTGATAAGCTGGGTAAGCCATAAACGGGGAAAGCCGGGATGGATGAAGCACATTCACCGTTCCGGCTTTTCAGATTCACTTCTTTTTCTTCGTACAGTGTTCTTTCTCGAACTGGCGTAGCGTGGTGACGCTGAACCTTTCCTTGATGAACTCCCGGACATCGGAAGCCTTGTAATACACTTTTCCGCTGATAGTGAAGTATGGCAACGCACCGATAGCCCGGTAGCGTTGCAGGGTTTTGATGCTTACTTTGAACAGCAGGCACAAGTCTTGATTATCCAATAGGTTATCATCTTCGGGCAGTACCCTGTCTGCATTGCGTAGTACCCGTACATCTTTGCAGAGTTCTTCCAGTTTGGCATACAGCTTCTGCATCCATCCACCAAATTCGTCATTGTCTATATACATAATTGCTTCATTTTTCAGATTATACATTTTGTTTGTCAATCGATTGATGAAGCAAAGTTCTAAAAACGGATACAAAGAAATTACAGGAGAACTAATGGAGTCCCCTATAAATAAATCATAAGTTGCTGATTATCTATATCCTTTCTTATCATGTTCATTTTTGATTAGGTTTGCCAGTCCATTAAGAAATTCGGTGAGTTTGCCCGGCTTCCGTTTTATCACGTCCTCATGTTTTTGGTGGCAGTCGCTTATCTTAATGTTAAACAACCATTCAAAACCTTTGGATAAGTCCACTAAATAGGCAGGTTTACCGTTCTGATAAACGATGTCTTTGGAGAGGAATAAGCCGCTTACCACTTCCATGATATTGATAAGGGTTGTTTTGTCGGCGAGGTAGAGAGGGGAAAGGGGCTGTTTATTGATGCGTTGCTGTAGTTGTTCCGGGTATTTGATGCGCCATTCAATAAGGCGTATTTCAGTGTTCAAAAGTCCTATCGCTTCATCAATTAAATGCAAATAGGGCATTTTTTTCTTGCTCAAACCGTACACGATACGATTTAAGACGGTGTAAACCAAAGGAAAAATAGCGAAGTAAAATACTGTAATCCTGTTCGTTGATACCAAAATCGGCTACATGCGTAGCCAATTCCTCAATAGCTTCTGTAAACTCCGATGCAGAAACTTTACGTTGTGAATATTCCGACAATAAGCGGAAAAATCGCTGTTCTAAAATTAGATTCATGTATGTATTCATATAAAAAATAAGCCTTAGCGAGACTTAGGAAAAGGCTTATTTCAATTCATAATATTGTAATCCGCAAGTTGTTGTTTTGGGGGAATTTAGAAAAATAGTTTATAGCAAAGTAATCCCAATAAAAATAGCACTAAAAGGCATATTGTAAGAAATATATATATCCTAAACATATATATTTGGTCTGATTGCTCCTTTTCTATGGTTTTTTTACGGATTTCTTCTATCTTTTCAATGGAAACATTGGATAAATCAGCATTTTTACCTTTGCCTACAAGATATTTGTGATGTTCTTTCATCCTGTCTCTATTCAACTTGCGAAGCTCACGGTTCTCTTTGTCCCGTTGTAGCATATCATTTATGCAACCTAATGTTCCCATTTTCCAGTTAACATTTAATTTCCAAACCTTGATATATCAATTTCTTTTTGTAGTTCCCTAAAGATACGTTCCAAATCATATCCATGCGGATTGGAAATTTGGAAACATCCGCTTTCTATGGGGCTATTAACCTGAGGAGCAGTTATCACCGTGTCATTGAAAACGAAAGCGATGTACTTTCCTACACTCTTTGTTGTGGCTTCTCTCCATATAGGCAATTTATCTTGGAGGAAGACACCGGTAATGACCGAGTGTCCAAAAGCATCAGTTTCCAAACGTAAAGAATCGAAATCCATAACAGTAAGGAAAGGTGTTTGTGAAAGGCTGTCTGTAGTCTGTGATGTTACGTAGTACCAGCCGTTTGTCCGGTGAAAGGATTTTGTCTGCATACAAGCTGTCATTAGTAGGCAGAAAAAGAGAATTGTTGAAATCTTCATATCCGCTATTTTTAGGTTAATACATCTTCTCCAACGTCCACACCATCTTATTGGGATTATAGGCTTCCATTACGAGATGTGTTCCTGTGTATTCCATCACTGTCCACGGACCTGCTATGTTGTCGAACGTGATGATTTTTCCATTTACTTGATAAGTAAAATCTGTGTTCCACATATATCCGTCTTCTTCGTTCGTCCTTGTATAAATGCCTTCTGATTCGTTAGTAAACTGAAGAATGGATTGTTTTGTGTAGTCTATCTCATCTTCGATATTGTACACGGTCATTTGCGCTTGCCAAGTAGTTTGCTTCAGGGCTTCGGGGGTGAAGACAGAAGTAGGGGCATCATCGTTACTACAATTTGTCAGACATAACATGGCGCAAATAATGAATGTGGAAAGCACCATACATAAAGTAATTTTCTTTTTCATCTTATCTCTATTTTAAGTGATTGACAATAATTATATATTTCTCTTCATAGGGATACTAACAATACCTTTATTAATCTCTTTTTTACCCACTTTTTTGAAGCCTAAAGATGTATAAAAAGTTTCTGCATAGGTTGAAGAATTAACTGTTATATAAGTAAAATTACAATTGCTCATCATATAGTCAAATAACGATTTTCCTATTCCTTGCCGATGATAGTGTGGCAAGACAAAGAAGAGGGATATATGTTGCCTTTCCCGATGTACACCGATTATTCCTATCAATAAATGATTGTCAAAAGCCCCATATATGTCAAGCGTATTCATCAACGATGTGTCATACACGAAACTTTTAAAGGTTTCAATCCCTTCTTCCGTAAAATCGTTAATGCCACACTCTATACATACTTGATAGGATAAGTTTATAGCATTTTTATATTCTTCTTTCATTAATTTCCGTATCATACTAATAGTTTTTAATCAATGTGTGCAAAGTAATGAAAGGTGGAGGAAAAAGGTCTTGACAATTATCAAGACCCCAATATAACAATTGTTAAAAGGTGAGTTATATCTCTAACTTGCGGCGTATGCGGCTAATGGTTTCCGGTGTAACCCCTAAGAATGAAGCGATGCTTTTCAAAGGAACTACTTCTTTCAAGTTAGGACAACGTTCCATCAAGTTCCTGTATCGTATTTCAGGCGTACAATATGAATCAAGTAATCGTTCATATACCATTTCAAATAGACTCTCTGCCACATGCCTTCCGAATCGTTGAGTTTTCATATCCGTTTCCCAATATTCAATAATGTCATGACGGGATATTTCATATACAGAACACTCTGTTATGGCTTGAATATTTACTAACGATAAGCCACTTCTCATTAAAGAAGAATAGTCACATACAAACTCGTTGGTGAAAGCGTATCCAACAATGTGTTCTTCACCCTCTCCATCAATATATGTATATTGGAATGTACCGTTTTCTACCCATTCGGCAAAACGTGATATTTCATTCTGACGAATAAAGAAATCTTTTTTGTGGTATATACGTTGCTTCCCTTTTTCATGAAATAAATCTTTTACGAGGGAATAGTCTAAATTGTCGAGGTATGAATTAAAATCTTTCATTGTCGTAAGCTATTTATTCAGTCCACGGCGTATGCGACTGATTGTTTCCGGTGTGACTTGCAAGAAAGAGGCAATCTCCTTTAACGTAATGTACTCTTGAATATCGGGGCATCTATTCAATAAGTCAAGATACAGTTCTGCCGTAGTCTTGCAGTACATATCTATTAATCTATGATACATTAATAAGTATGATTGTTCAATAAGAGTACATTTTACTTGCATGGTTTCTACATTTGTGGCAAAGAATTCCTCTACTTTTAAATAGGGTATATAACAAATCTTTGTATCGCAAACGGCTTCAATTGTTACTAATGACGGTTGATTAGGCTCTATAAGTGTGCATAAACTTCCTGTAAACTCTCCGGAGAAAGTATATCCTACTATATGTATATTCCCTTTTTCATCCACACGAGTATATCTCAATAAGCCGTGTTCGATATAAGCTCCCCGATGATTCACTTTGCCTTGAATAGTGAATTGTTCACCCTTTTTGAGTTCGATATAAGTACCATGTTCCAAAATGAACTGCTTTAGCTGTTCTAATTTCGAATGGTTGGCATATTGTGAGTTAAAATCTTCCATACTATAAACTAATTGCAATTAAAATATAGAATAACCTCGTGAGTTGTTCTCTTAAAAAGGGAAAATAGATTCCTGACTTTATCAAAACATCTTCTCTTTTTTTTAATCTACTTTATTGTGAGTTTAGTTTGTGCTTTTGTATATATATCCAAAACGTACCAAACTAACTTTTGTAGCCTGCAAAATATATGTGCTGGCGAAAGAAGAAACAATCTTTTTTCTTTTCGCCAATTTTAAAGTTTGTAACTCTCATAGTTTGAGGAAGAAATGAATACTTTTATTTCTTCTTCTGTTGGAAGTTCTATCCTATACTTTTGCACAAAAATATTTGGGTCTAACCCGGCAGTGGCATACTTAACCAAGGTATCTCCCTTTTCGGTGCAGAGCAAAATGCCGATAGGTGGGTTATCATCCGGCTGCATCACTTCCGCTTTAAAATAGTTCAGATACATATTTAGTTGCGAAGCGTACTCATGGCGGAACTTATCTATCTTCAATTCTACAATAACATGGCATTTCAAAATGCGGTGATAGAACACAAGGTCGGCAAAGAAATAATCCTCGTCTATCAAGATACGTTTTTGCCGGGCTTCAAAACAGAAGCCATGTCCCATTTCTAACAGGAAGTGTTGCAGGTTGTCAAGAATGGCTTGTTCCAAATCAGTTTCTGTCACCAATGCACGTTCATTCAACTCTAAGAACTCCAAAGTAACAGGGGTGTTGATAACATCTTTAGGTTGTAATAAGGTTGCTTGTTGCTGGACTAAAGCGGAGAGGGCTTCTTTGTTTTTGGATAGTCCGCTACGTTCGTAATATAAAGATGCGATTTGTCGCTCCAACTCCTTTACAGACCAGCAGCCACGAATGGTTTCCATTTCATAGAAAGCACGTTTTACCGGGTTCTCAATTCCCGATATAGTGTTTAAATGGGTGGAAGATAATCTATTGAATAATCTATCAGCCGGAATCATCCATGTTTCGGTTTGTGGGTATTCTGTTGATAGTTTCCAAACTCCATTTTCAGATTCGGCGGTCACCAACCGCCGAATTGGTTCAGTGAATTCGGCGGTCAATGACTGCCGAATTTGAATTTGTGATGCAATGTATTGTGTAACAGGTTCTTTTAGTTGTGGATAAACAAGGTACAACCGTCTAAATTCCCTGAATCTACGTTCATTCAGACCTTTTGTTTTCAGTCGTTGTTCCAGCTTCTTCAACAGTTGTTCACCGTAGGCGGCACGGTCTTCTCCGTTCTGCTCAAATTCTACAATATAGCAACCCATAAGCCAGTTACGGGAAGTAAGGGCAAGGTTTACAGCATGTGCGGCTTGTGCCTGCAACGTGTTCTGTATCGTGCTGATATGTTTTACTAATGCTTCAAAGTTCATAGTTACAAAGATAAGTCTTTTATGGTTAAAACTTTAGTTCGGGCAAGCTGTTTATTGCTTCCTCTTTCAATTTATCCACCGCACGGGTGTACTTCTCCGTATGCTTCAATCCGCTATGCCCTAAAAGGCTGGCTACGGTTTTGATATTTGCCCCATTGTTCAGAATGTTCACGGCAAACGAATGCCGGGCACAATGCCAGCTTATATGTTTGTCTATCCCGGCTCTCTTTACCCAACGCTTTACTGATTTACAGCAACTTTCGTAAGTAGGTAAATCGAATATCAAACAGTTTTTATCTGCCGGGGCTTCACCAATGATAGACAATAGACCATCATTCAGGGGAATAACCACACCACTACTGGCAGAATGTCCCTTTGTCTTGCTTTGTTCAAATTTCAATAACCGATTAGCGTAATCCACATTCTTATAGGTAAGGTCTTTTACATCACAGAAACGCAAACCACTGTATAAACAGAAGATAAAAGCCCGTCTGACATTCGGGTTCTCGTTGTCATAATGGCAAGCCGCCAACTTTTGTATTTCTTCGGGAGAAAGAACATCTTTTCGAAGCATTTGGCTATCCACTTTACAGGTAACACTTTTACATGGGTCTTTCAACATTACATCGTGGTCAATCGCATATCGAATAACTTTCTTGAAACGCTGGTAAATGCTTTTAGCACCTTCACCCACACTTCGGGATTGCAAATAGGCTACAAACTGCTCCATCATTTCTTTGGTGATAAGTTCCGGTTTGATACTAAACTCATTCATGGGGTATTGCTCTTTTAAGAAGTCCTTAAAACGGCTAAGCGCAATTTGTACCATGCGAATATCTTTCTTGGTATAACTGTTGATATAGGCTTGGAAATAGTCTAAGAAATTGACCGTTCTATCTTTTTTCAACCGATAGCCCAACATACTTTCTTTAAATTCCTGCTCACGCTCCGCACGTATCTTTGTGGCAAGCTCCAATGTTTCTTTGTTCTGCTGGCGTTCCGCAGGGGTACGGGGCTTATCTATCAGATACAGACTAAGGTTTTCTTTTCGCCTGTTATGCTTTACTGCAAACTTGGGCTTACCTTGCATCTTTCCACTATCATAGTACACTTGATTGCCGTTTTCATCTAATACGGGCTTTTCCTCTCTACCTAAATAATACTCTAAGTAAAGGCTGATTCTACCATCCGAGAGCTTATTTTGCTCTAACTTGGGGTTTTCTTTCGTTTTATTTTCTAACTTTGCCATTGTTTAGAGGTTTTATCCCGATTTAGGTACCATAACCGGGTGATTACGCTAAATAGTTGATTTTCTTTTGTTTTCCAATATTGCAAAGGTACAAAAGAAAATGATATTTCAAAGTGTACTAAAAGTGTACTGAATAACGGAAAATGGGCAAAATATGGCAAAAATAGAGAAAATAGGAAATATTCAAATAGTTGATAATAAGGAAGATAAATTCTTTTATTTTCCTATGATTTCTATGGCTTGTACCGGGTCTGGGTACCAGGAAAAGCTAAACAACCAGTTGGTTGTTTGGCTTTTTTTCTTTTAATACCCCCTTTTCTTTTATTTTCCGGCAAAGTACATTCCTGCTATAACCAGTATTGTGCCCGCTATAATTACAGCATTCAAACTTTCACCCAAGATGAGATTTGAGGCTGATATCGATATGACTGGAATCAGGTAAATGTAGTTCGACAAGACAATCGTATTCAATTTTCGCAAACAGACATTCCACAACATGAAGCAGAGAAATGAAGCCACAATTCCCAAAAACAGGAGCTGACTCCATACTTCCGGCTGTAGTAGAATACGAGGTGAGGTAGTCAGTGAACCTTGTATTGCCAGAAAAGGAATAAGCGTAAGCAGACCGTAGAAGAATGTTTTACGCACGATGAACATGGCAGGATATTTATCAGTCAGATACTTGGACACCAACGTGTATAAAGTCCACGACAGGGCTGAGGCAAGGCAAAGCAAATCTCCTGCCGGATTCAGATTAAGTACGAATTTGCCGTTGAAAATGACAGCCCCCACACCGGCGAAAGCCAGTATGGAACCTGTGAGAACTTTTCCGGAGGGTAATGTTTGCTTGATAAGAAGGTACTGTATCAGCATGGTCAGTAGCGGAGTTGTACTGCATATCAGGGCGACATTCGACACCATTGTATATTTTAAGGCCGTATTTTCGGTAATGAAATAAAGAGTCCCTCCTAGCAGTCCGATGGAAAAGCACAGAAATTCATCCTTCAGGCTGTAAGCAAAAAGTTTGAATGGTCGGGAGCAAAGACATATTCCGATGTATGCCAGAATAAAACGGTAGAATAGTATATCGGAAGGGCTTAGTCCTGATTTCAGAAGTATTTTTGTCGATATGAACGTGATTCCCCATATTGCGACAATGACCAGAGCCAGTACATGAAACATGGGGTTGCTGCGTGTGTCGCTGGAGAAACGACCGGTAAGTTTGTTCATTGTTGTATTTGTTTTTTTGTTTATCCGGTTGCAAAGATAGCAAGTGTTTTTGTTTATGGCTGCCTGCAAGGGAATGATTGATGGGCGAAATATGAGTAAGTCTTCAGGAGATGTTTCAGACCATGCTGTAACATCTTGAAAAAAGCCTGTGTAAATCTCCCGAAAATTTGTACAAAAACTTTTTTTGTTTGTACAAATTTTCAGAAAACGTCAGCACGTTTTTTTCGAAGGATGCCGATGGGTTTTTCTACTTGTCGGGAAGGCTCGTACAAAATGTCGTTGGAATCTCCGTGTCTTTTTGTCAAGCCCTTATGACCTTCCCGGCAGTTGCCGCTGTGCCATCTTGACAGAAACGGGTAAACGACAGGCTTCACTACTTAATTTTCTATAAAATAGGGTTGCTTAGGGGGCTTGCTGGCATTCTGTTTGTTTATCACTTAGTATAAGTTTACTACTCATTAAAATTTAGGTATCATGATTTCAGAAAAATTACAAAAAGCAATCAACGATCAGATTACAGCTGAATTGTGGTCGTCTAATCTTTATCTTTCGATGTCTTTCTTCTTGAAGAAAGAGGGTTTCGACGGTTTTGCACATTGGATGAAGTTGCAGTCACAGGAAGAATTGCAGCATGCTTATGATCTTGCCGACTATCTTGCTAAACGTGGCGGAGTTGCGTTGGTTGACAAGGTAGACGTTGTGCCACAGGGATGGGGCAGTGTACTCGAAGTCTTCGAGCATGTCTATGAGCACGAATGCCATGTTTCTGAACTGATAGACGAATTGGTCAATGTAGCTTCGGAAGAAAAGGATAAGGCTTCTCAGGATTTCTTGTGGGGATATGTCCGCGAACAGGTAGAAGAAGAGGCTACGGCACAAGGTATTGTTGAGAAATTGAAAAAATGCGGTGACCATGCTGGTATCTTGTATCTGGATGACAAGCTGGGTGCACGCAAGTAAATAAAAAAAACTTTGATTGTTTTTTTAGTTCTATAAGGTATTGCCATTCGATATTTTTCGGATGGCAATATTTTTTTCTCTATCTTTGTTCACTGTACTAAAGAAATGAATTTATGCCGAACTTGTTTTTGCGTGGGTGGAACTGGTGCCGTCGTTTCCGTCATCGCTGTGGATACGGAGTACATTCGCCATCCGATTTCTTTCTGATAACTTTTGTCGTGTACGAGCGGCTGGCTTTTTATGCTTATAGTCTGCTGCATGCCAAGAGGAAAGGCGTAGCACACTTGCCTCACTATCGTGAAAAAACAGACCGGCTGCTGTTTCGTCTGGTCAATTACTTGCAGCCTGCTGCCATGCTCGAAGTGGGAACCGGTAGCGGACTGTCGGCAAGATATATGGCCGAAGCCAGACACGTTGCATTATGTACGCTCGATGAAGGAAAATGTCATGAAGAGGTTGTACGCTTGCTGTCAGACTGTGAACAGGTGGATTATCGTTGCGGAGATGAAATTGGCCTGCTGCATCGTTATATAGAAGAGCATGCTTGCCCCGATGTCGTACATATTGCTTTTACTCCTTATTATAAGGAAGCTTTCGAGGCATTGCTTCCTGCGGTTTCCTCACGTACGTGTTTCTTTATCGGCTCTCCTTATGCCACAAAAGAAAAGCGGAAATGGTGGAAGCAGGTTGTCGATGATCCTCGTACAGGAGTGACTTTCGACTTGTATGACGTCGGGCTGGTTTTCTTTGACAAGAAACGGATTAAAGAACATCGTATCGTGAATTTCCTTTAATAACATAAACTGTATGCTATGAAAAAAAGTTTGATTTATACGCGAACCGGCGACGCTGGAAAAACTTCTCTGGTAGGAGGTGTGCGAGTTCCCAAGACGCATGTACGCCTGGAGGCGTATGGCACGGTGGATGAGCTGAATGCCAACTTGGGTGTGCTGGTCGCATCTGTAGAGGATAATAATATACGCGAATTTCTGCTTTATATCCAGCATAAACTCTTTTCACTGGGAGCTTATCTGGCCACCGACCAGTCGACTACCGACTTGCACGTAGCCAGCCAGATTTCGGCAGAAGCTGTGGCGCGTCTGGAACGTGCTATTGATGAACTGGATGCATCGTTGCCTCCATTGAAAGCGTTCATACTTCCCGGAGGGGCGCTTGCAGCTTCGTTCTGTCATGTATGCCGTACGGTATGCCGTCGGGCGGAACGCAGGATTCTGGCACTTGAGGAACATGAAAATTGTGAAATTGATGCGGAAGTAAAGCAATTTGTGAACAGATTGTCCGATTATTTGTTCATTCTATCCCGAAAGTTAAATCAATTAACACTGCATGATGAAATTTATTGGGATAAGAGTTGCACATGAAAGATTTTATTATACTTTTGTGGCTCAATAGTTGGAATGTAAAACTTTTTAAAACTTAAATACTATGTACTGGACATTGGAATTGGCCTCAAAGCTGGAAGATGCGCCATGGCCCGCAACAAAAGACGAGTTAATCGACTATGCTATGCGTTCAGGAGCGCCGATGGAAGTAATTGAGAACTTGCAGGAAATGGAAGATGAAGATGAAATCTACGAAAGCATAGAAGATATCTGGCCGGACTATCCGAGCAAAGAAGATTTTTTCTTCAATGAAGAAGAATATTAATGAAGAGCAGGTTACTTTTTTAATACCTCTCAAGTCTTAAAATTTCTATCCCGCAGAAATCTCATGATTTTTGCGGGATATTTTTTTCTGTGTACAATGAAAGAAATATCTCCCGAAACTTCTCGCTTTATTGATGAGCATCGTCATGATGATGTCCGTTCACTTGCCTTGCAGGCGGGGAAATATCCTAATATTGATATGGCTGAGGCTGTTGTACAGATAGCCGGATGGCAGATTGCCGAAAAGAAGGTCCCTTCATGGGCACAGACGGAAGGCATACGTTATCCCCAGCATTTGTCGATGGAACAGTGTTCGTCGGAAATAACCGCACGCTATAAGGCTTCGCTGGTGAGTGGTGATACATTTGCCGATCTGACGGCAGGTCTGGGAGTGGATTGTTCGTTTATAGCCCGTCGGTTTAGGCAGGCCGATTATGTAGAACGGCAGGAGGTATTGTGTGAACTGGCAAGACATAATTTTCCATTGCTGGGAGTTGGACATATCCACGTGCATCAGGCTGACGGTACAGCGTTTCTCAAAACGATGAATCGGGTGGATTGTTTGTTCCTCGATCCGGCACGTCGCGACAGTCATGGAGGCAAGACGGTGGCTATTGCCGACTGCGAACCGAATGTGTGTGCGCTCGAACCGCTTTTGGTTGAGCGGGGACGCATTGTGATGATTAAGCTTTCGCCGATGCTCGATATGGCATCGGCTTTGAACGATCTGAAGCATGTCCGTGAAATACATATTGTAGCTGTTAATAACGAGTGCAAAGAGTTGATAATTATTCTTGAAAAGCGTGATTTCTCTTCTGAACAATCTAATAAAGAGGTAGTTATAAGTTGTGAACAGGTTGTTAATAACTTTGTTCATCAACACGTGGAGTTTACTCTTTCGCAGGAACGGAACGCTTCGTGTATTATGGCAGAACGGGTAGGAGATTATCTGTATGAACCGGGGGCTGCCTTGCTGAAAGCCGGAGCATACCGTATCTTGTCAGAGCGCTACGGTGTGAAGAAGCTTCATCCTAACAGTCATCTGTATACTTCTGATACGGAAATTGATTTTCCCGGACGTTGCTTTCGGGTAATAGCTGTATCGGGATTTGGCAAAAAGGAACTGAAATTGTTTTTGACCGGAGTGGATAAGGCAAACCTGACGGTACGTAATTTTCCGTCTTCGGTGGCCGATCTTCGTAAAAAGCTGAAGCTGAAAGAGGGTGGGGATATTTATTTGTTTGCCACTACGCTGGCTGATGGTGAGAAGGTCTTGATAAAATGTGAAAAATGCCATTCTGTCTGCTCATAGGCAAAAAGGAATGGCATTTATAGGAAAACAGTTAATGTTTTTCTTCTTCTTGTTTTGCCTTGAAGGCAAGAGCATACATGCGCATCTGCTTAACCATGGCAAGCAGACCGTTGCTGCGGGTAGGTGACAAATGTTCCTTAAGCCCGATTTTCTCGATAAAGTACAAATCGGAATCCAAGATTTCGTCGGGTGTATGTCCCGATACGACCTTTATCAGCAACGTGATGATACCCTTTACTATCAGGGCATCACTTTCGGCCTGAAAGATTACTTTTCCGTCTACCAAATCTGCCTGAAGCCATACACGACTCTGGCAACCGTCTATCAGGTTTTGTTCTGTTTTATATTTTTCGTCGAGAGGTTCTTGTTCGTTTCCCAGGTCGATAAGCAACTGGTACTTGTCCATCCAGTCGTCGAAGTCACTGAATTCTTCGATAACTTCGTCTTGGAGTTCGTTGATCGTTTTCATATTTTGTTCCTTTTAGTCTTTATTTCCTGTAAATTAGTTTTCGTTATAGATAACAGTCATCACGGTTTGTCCTACAGCTTGCAAGGTTGCCTTGTCGATGTTATCCAGGTTATCGTTCAAGGTATGCCAGGTCGGGTTGAAACCGTTCGGGCTGTTTGGACTGAAATCAATAATATCTACGCACGGTATCTGGCGGAAGTTGTTTACATACACATGGTCGTCGGTGACTTCTCCACCGTCGTTCTTGATAAAGTATTGGGTATATCCCAGACGATGTGCTGTATCCCAGATTTTTTGCATCGGCTGGCTGGCTGTACGTTTGGAGTATCCTTCATAATAGAAGGTAGCATTTTTCCCTCCCACCATGTCGAGCAGGATGCCGAATCGTGCCTTATAATCTGGTATATGCGGAATACGTCCCCAGTATTGTGAACCCAGACACCAAGTATCCGATTTGTAAGTTCCTTGGTAAAAGTCGGGTATTCCATAGTCTTCCGAGTCGAAGAATATGATATCAATGCCAATTGCCGGAGCTTTCTGTTGCAAATGTCTGGCAATTTCCAGTAATACGCCTACACCACTCGCACCGTCGTTTGCTCCGTCGATAGGAGTATGGTGATTCTTTTCTTCATCTGCATCGGCATAAGGGCGGCTGTCCCAGTGGGCGGCCAGCAGTACACGTTTCTTTGTGTCGGGATTATAGGCTCCGATAATGTTACGCGATTTCAGCATCGTGCCGTCGTATGCCATAAGGTCGGCATACTGATTGTAGACCTTTGCTCCAAAGTTCTCCAGTTGCTTGGCGAGATAATCACCGCAGGAGCGATGTGCGTCAGTATTCGGGACACGTGGTCCGAAGTCGACTTGCTTTTTGATATACAAATAAGCACTGTCGGCATTGAAGTCGGGAGCCTTTACCAATGGTTGGTTCTCTGCTTCGTTTTCCTGACTGTTCTTATTGCTGCTGCCGCATGCGGGAATAAGTAATATACCCGTCAACAGGCTTATCAGTCTGAATATCTTTCGGGATAATTTCATCATCTTCTTCTTTTAAGTTGATTTACTACAGTTTCAATCCGTCCAGTATGGAGATGTAGGTTCCAATGGCTTCTTCTATTTCTCCTACCATGATGTATTCGTCGGCCGTATGTGAACGTGAAGACTTACCCGGACCGATTTTTACAGAGGGGAAAGGCATGAGTGCCTGGTCGGATAGTGTCGGTGATCCGAAAGGTACTTTGCCCAATTCTATGGCACGTTTTACAAATGGATGGTCGGCATCAATGCGTGAAGAGTTGAGGCGGAACGAACGTGCTTTTGCTTCACAACTGATGTGAGAGGAAATTTCCTTGAACAGTTCTTCGTTGGAATAGAACTCGTTGCTGCGGATGTCGACAACAAAAGTACACAAGTCGGGCACAACATTATGTTGTGTACCCGCATTTATCTGAGTTACGCTCATCTTGACAGGACCCAGTAAAGACGACTCTTTCGGGAAGCGGAAGCTCCGGAACCATTCAATGTCGTCCAGTACTTTATATATTGCGTTGTCGCCTTCTTCGCGTGCAGCATGGCCCGCCTTGCCTCGCGCCGTAACATCGAGTACCATTAATCCTTTTTCGGCGATGGCAGGATTCATTTCGGTAGGTTCACCCACAACTCCCAAAGTAATGGGGGGTAATTGGTGCAATACACTTTCGATTCCGTTCTTGCCGGAAACTTCTTCTTCGCAAGAAGCCAGGAATATCAAGTTATAACTCTGCTCAGTGGCACACAGATAGCGGTAAGTCTGGAAGAGAGATACCAGACTGGCACCGGCATCGTTGCTTCCCAGTCCATACAGTTTGCCGTTTTCCATCTTAGGCGTAAAGGGTTGTTTGCGCCAGCCGTTGACAGGTTTTACTGTATCTATGTGAGAGTTCAGCAATATGGTAGGACGTTGGGTGTCGAACATCGGGCTGATACACCAGATGTTATTTCCGGAGCGTCCGGTCATGATGCCGGTTTCCTCGATGTAATTTTGTAAAAAATCGGCAGCAGCCTCTTCTTCTCTGCTGATGGAGGGGATGCCGATTAATGCCTGAAGCAGTGTCAGTGCTTCGGATGTGTAATAACCAATGTCTAACATAAAAAAAGATTCTGTTTTGTGCGGCAAAGATACTTTATTTATTCCAAATTAAACTCTATCTTTGCATTCAGCGATAATAAAATAACTAAATTTTAAATGAGTAATTCTTATTTATCTACTTTGATTTGCCGTCAGGCAAAAAAATATGGTGACCGCGTAGCCTTAAAATATCGAAACTATGAAACCGAAAGCTGGGTTCCCGTTTCGTGGAATCAGTTTGCAGCAAAAGTAAAAAGTGTTTCGAACTCTTTGATCGCTTTGGGGGCAGGGGTCCAGGAGAATATTGGTATATTCTCCCAAAATATGCCGGAATGCCTGTATACAGATTTTGGCGCTTTCGGAAGCAGGGTGGTTACTATCCCGCTGTATGCCACAAGCTCGGAGGCACAAGTACACTATATATTGGAAGATGCGGGGATACGTTTCTTGTTTGTGGGCGAGCAGTATCAGTATGATGTGGCTTACCGGGTACAGAACTTATGTAAATCGCTGAAGCAAATTATCATATACGATCCGAAGGTGAAGCGTTCGGCTGGTGATACAAATTCCATTTATTTTTCTGATTTCCTGAAGTTGGGAGGAAATGGAGCGTTTCAGGAAGAAGTGGATAAACGTACGGCAGAGTCGGGTAACGGCGATTTGGCTAATATCCTTTATACTTCGGGTACAACAGGTGAATCGAAGGGAGTGATGCTTCATCATTCCTGTTACGAAGCAGCGTTTGCAGCCCATGATAAACGTCTGACAACTTTAAGTGAATCGGACGTGATTATGAACTTTCTTCCCTTTACGCATATTTTTGAACGTGCATGGAGTTATTATTGTATAAATAAGGGGTGTACATTGTGTGTAAACTTGCGTCCGCAGGATATACAGAAGACCATCAAGGAAATTCGTCCTACGGCCATGTGCAGTGTCCCTCGTTTTTGGGAAAAAGTATATGCTGGAGTTCTGGCAAAGATAAATGAAACAACCGGTTTCAAAAAGAGTTTGATGCAGGATGCCTTGAAGGTAGGACGTGAGCATAACATTACTTATCTGATGAATGGAAAGACACCACCTCCGTTGTTGCACATGAAATATAAATTTTATGAGAAGACAATCTATAGCGTGTTGAAAAAGACTATCGGTATCGAAAATGGAAATTTCTTTCCTACGGCCGGAGCTGCTATTCCGTTTGCGGTGGAAGAATTTGTACATTCGGTCGGCATTAATATGATAGCAGGATATGGATTGACTGAAACTACCGCTACCGTATCGTGCTGCTGGTTCGATAGTTTCCGGATTGGTTCGGTAGGACGTGTGATGCCTGGACTGGAAATCAAGATAGGTGAGAACAATGAAATTCTGTTGCGTGGTGAAACGGTGACAAAAGGTTATTATAAAAAAGAAGCTATGACGCGTCAGGTCTTGACGGAGGACGGATGGTTTCATACGGGAGATGCCGGATATTTGAAAGATGGTTTCCTTTATCTGACAGAACGTATCAAAGATTTGTTTAAAACATCGAACGGAAAGTATATTGCCCCGCAGGCTATCGAAACAAAATTGGTCGTAGACCGTTATATAGATCAGATATCTATCATAGCCGACCAGCGGAAATTCGTTTCGGCCTTGATTGTTCCGGAATATGAGCAGGTGAAAAAATATGCGGCAGAGCATCACATTGCATATACAGATATAAAAGATTTGCTCCAGAAGCAGGAAATCATCGATCTGTTCCGGTTGAGAATTGATACGCTGCAGCAGGAGTTTGCTCATTACGAACAGGTGAAGCGTTTTACCTTGTTGCCGGAACCATTCAGTATGGAAAAGGGTGAGTTGACCAATACATTGAAGATCAAGCGTCCGGTGCTGATGAAGAATTATGCTGCCGAAATAGAAAAAATGTACGAGGAGTAGAAATAAACAGCCTGTGAAATGAAGATTCTGTCTGGAGAAAGGATTAAAATCTTTATTCCTCGTTTTTACTTCACGGGCGAAATATGTAATTTTGCAATCCGAATAAAAGACAAGATATTCAATATATGATTACAATTGAACAGCTAAAAGATGTAAAGACACGTACTGAAGCTCTTTATCGTTATCTGGATATAGAAAATAAGAAGGTACAAGTAGAAGAGGAACAGCTTCGTACGCAGGCTCCGGGATTTTGGGATGATGCGAAGAAAGCAGAAGCTCAGATGAAGAAAGTGAAAAGCCTGCAGGGATGGATTGAAGGATACAACAATGTAAAGACATTGGCTGATGAACTGGAACTGGCTTTCGACTTTTATAAAGATGAGCTGGTGACCGAGGCTGAAGTTGAAGAAGCATATAATAAGGCATTACATGCTTTGGAGGAACTTGAGTTGAAGAATATGCTTCGTTCGGAAGCTGACCAGATGGACTGTGTACTGAAAATTAATTCAGGGGCAGGTGGTACGGAGAGTCAGGATTGGGCTTCTATGCTGATGCGTATGTATATGCGTTGGGCTGAAAGCAACGGTTATAAGCTTTCTGTTGCAAACTTGCAGGAAGGTGATGAGGCTGGAATCAAGACTGTAACCATGAATATCGAAGGTGCATATGCTTATGGTTATCTGAAAGGCGAAAATGGTGTGCATCGTTTGGTTCGTGTTTCGCCTTACAATGCGCAAGGTAAGCGAATGACTTCTTTTGCTTCCGTATTCGTCACTCCATTGGTTGATGATTCTATCGAAGTTGTTGTAGAGCCTGCTCGCTTGTCATGGGATACTTTCCGAAGCGGTGGTGCCGGTGGTCAGAACGTAAATAAAGTTGAGTCGGGAGTTCGTTTGCGCTACCAGTATAAAGATCCTTATACCGGTGAGGAAGAAGAAATCTTGATTGAAAATACAGAAACCCGTGACCAGCCGAAGAATAAGGAAAATGCAATGCGTCAGTTGCGCTCTATTTTGTACGATAAGGAATTGCAGCATCGTATGGAAGAACAGGCTAAGGTAGAGGCTGGAAAGAAAAAAATCGAATGGGGCTCACAAATCCGTAGTTACGTTTTCGATGACCGTCGTGTGAAAGACCATCGTACCAATTATCAGACTTCGGATGTCAACGGAGTTATGGATGGTAAAATAGATGGTTTTATCAAGGCTTATCTGATGGAATTTTCGGATAGTGAGGCATAAAACGATAAATTTCTTGAGCTTTTGTTGAAATTTATGTATCTTTAAAATAAAAGTTTAATCTAAATATAATAGCTATGGGAACTAAGAAACATAACAAGAAACAGGATTTTAGCAAGCAGGAAGAACAAAAGGCAAATCGTTTGATAAAGTATTTATGCATCGGCCTGATTATTTTGGCTGTCTTGATTATGACTCTTTATTCATTGTCTTAAAAAAACAACGACCGCGATGGCACAGGAAATAGAACGCAAGTTTTTGGTGAAGGATGATTCTTATCGCCAGTTGGCTGAAAGTAAAAGCCGGATAAAACAGGGGTATATTTGCAGTGCTCGCGGGAGAACTGTCAGAGTACGTGTCCGGGATGAGAAAGGTTTTCTTACTATAAAAGGGCCTTCGAATGATTCTGGATTGAGCCGCTATGAGTGGGAGAAGGAAATCCCACTCGATGAGGCGGAGGAGTTGATGAAACTTTGTGAACCCGGACTCATTGATAAGACACGTTATTTGGTGAATTTTGGTGGGCATACTTTCGAGGTGGATGAGTTTTATGGCGAAAACGAAGGATTGGTTATTGCAGAAATAGAACTCTCTACCGAGGAAGAAGCTTTCCTGCGTCCTGCTTTTCTTGGTGAAGAAGTGACAGGTCAGGTTAAATATTATAATTCTTTTCTGATGAAAGAGCCCTATACAACCTGGAAGTAGGGCTATTTTTTTTCTTAAACAGGTGGAAAGACCACCTGTAAACTATCACAGAAGGGGGTAAAAACTGTTATATGATAGATATTCCCCTGTTTCATACCTGATTTTATGAAATTGGCTGTTCGTTTTTGGGCTAATATTGCAGTGTCAAAACAAAACAAGAATATTAATCTCAAACACCATTTATAAAATTATGAGAACTGCTAATTTTGCTCAGGATCTGTTAAGTGTTCAGACAGAACTATTGAATTTCGCTTATAAGTTGACGGCAGATCGCGAAGAAGCAAATGACTTGCTTCAGGAAACTTCGCTGAAAGCGTTGGATAATGAAGAGAAGTATACAGCCGAAACGAACTTTAAGGGATGGATTTACACAATCATGCGCAATATATTTATCAATAACTATCGGAAAGCATTGCGCGATCAAACTTATGTAGACCAGACCGACAACCAATATTATCTGAATCAGAATTTCGATATCGAAGGTGATTCTACTGAAGGTTCTTATGATTTAAAGGAAATGCACCGTATTGTAAATGCATTGCCTAAAGAATATCGTATACCATTCTCGATGTATGTATCGGGATTCAAGTATCGCGAAATTGCCGATAAGTTGGGACTTCCGCTGGGAACTGTGAAAAGTCGTATTTACTTTACCCGGCAGAAACTGCAGGAAGAACTGAAGGACTTCCGCTGATTGTAAAGAAAACTCTCTATCTTTAAAAATAATTAATAACGTTTTTCATTGACTCCGGGGGCTGGGAAGTTCCCGGAGTTTCTCTTTTTTACTTAAAGGAATTTGTCTACTAAAGGGCGAATGACATAATATCCTAACAGGCAGGCTAAGCCTACTCCTATAGAGTTTGCTATGAAGTCGAGCCAGTCGCTACTGCGGTTTTCAGTACATGTCCCTTGTAAGATTTCGATACATCCACTCATTGCTATGGGCAAAATAATACCTCCTGCAATCAGTCTTTTCCATGTAATGCGATGATGCAGCTTGAGGTATTCGAACCAGATGATAGTTGTTAGTCCGCCATACATACAGATATGGACAAGTTTGTCGATATAAGGCACATTATCCAGTTCGGTTTTGGGTGGACTGAAGAATGACAAGTAGCAGATAATAATAGCTATAATCAGTGAAAGTGGATAGTTCCTTAAGTAATGCATTGTTACTAAATTTTAGATTTAGTGCGAAAATACGATATTTTTTGTATTTTTGCGCCTTGTATATGTATAAACTATAATAAAAAAAGAATTTTATGCATCATAATGATCGTGTAAGCTTTGGAAGTAAATTAGGAGCAATTCTGGCGGCTGCGGGTTCAGCTGTCGGACTTGGTAATGTATGGCGTTTCCCGTATGAAACGGGAAATCACGGTGGAGCCGTTTTTATCTTGATTTATTTAGGCTGCGTTTTTATTTTGGGGCTTCCGATTATGATAGCTGAATTTACAATAGGTCGCCGTTCGAAAGCCAGTACGGGAGAAGCTTTTAAGACATTAGCTCCCAAAGGCTATTGGAAATGGGTTGGCTATTTGGGAGTTCTGACTGGTTTCCTGATACTTGGATATTATTCGGTTGTGGCAGGTTGGACGCTCGAATATGTGTTTGAGGCTGCAACGGGGCAGTTTGTAGGTAAGTCATCGGCCGATTTTGTGACTATGTTTCAGCAGTTCTCGCAGAATCCTTTCCGGCCTTTAATCTGGCTGACTGTTTTTATGCTGCTGACGCACTTTGTGATTGTAAAAGGTGTACAAAAGGGAATAGAACGTTCTTCTAAAGTTCTTATGCCTTTGCTTTTCCTATTGGTTGTTGTTCTTGCAGTATGTTCTGTCATGCTTCCGGGAGCAGAAAAAGGTATCGAGTTTTTGTTGACTCCGGATTTCAGTAAAGTTACTCCAGATGTTTTTCTCGGTGCAATGGGGCAGGCTTTTTTCTCTCTTAGCTTAGGCATGGGGTGTTTGTCAACGTATGCCTCATATTTTGGGAAAGAAACGCGCTTGGGGCATACGGCAATGAGTGTGGGACTGATTGATACTTGTGTTGCTGTACTTGCAGGACTTATTATTTTCCCGGCTGCATTTTCGGTAGGTATAGAACCAGATGCCGGACCTTCGCTTATATTTATCACATTGCCTAACGTATTTCAGCAAGCATTTAGTGGGGTTCCTGCATTGGCATATATATGTTCTATTTTATTTTATATATTGCTGGCGTTGGCAGCCCTTACGTCCACCATATCTTTACACGAAGTTTCTACTGCATTTCTGCACGAGAAGTTCCATTTTACCCGTAAGAAAGCGGCATGTATCATTACAGTTTGCTGTTGGTTGATTGGAATTGTTTCATCATTGGCTTTAGGCGACTGGAGCGGTTATACCATTGCTGGAATGAATCTCTTTGATGCACTGGATTTTCTGACTGCTAAAATCATGTTGCCGTTAGGTGGAATGTTTGCAGCTATATTTGTTGGCTGGGTAATCGATCGTCGCATAGTTCGCGGCGAGGTGACAAATTACGGGACATTAAAGGCGCCATACTATCCGGTATATCTGTTTATATTGAAGTTTATTGCACCTATTGGTATAACTTTGATCTTCTTGAATGAACTGGGCCTGTTAGGTTAAGTATAAATGTGGAAAGATTTCTTTTATTATTCAAAATCGGAGCGCAGGGTAATCCTTCTTTTAATGATCATCGCCTTGCTGTTGCTTGCTGTGTGGGCAGGTATACATTGGCTTTATCCTTCTTCAGCTCCCGTTGGACTTTCTGATAGTGAGGAAGTCAATTCGTTTGTGGCCGGTTTAAAAGAAAAAGAGAAAAAAACTCATACGCTATATCCATCGAAAAGAAAAGACCGTATTGTATTACAGCCTTTCGACCCGAATACAGCCGATTCGCTTACATTGAGTAAATTGGGATTACCTGCTTTTATAGTTCGTAATATTTTAAAGTATCGAGAGAAAGGAGGTATATTTCGTTCACCCGAGGATTTTTCACGGATATACGGTTTACAGGCAGAGCAGTTTCAAGCCTTGAAGCCTTATATTGTCATTGCTGAGCCGACAAAAGTTAATACAGGCGTGTCTGATACTTTTCGGCAAGTCAGAGATACAGTTCCTTATATTCCTAAATATCCGGAAGGAACTGTAGTCGATTTGAATAAGGCTGACACTTCGGTTTTGAAGCGTATTCCAGGCATTGGAAGTGGGCTGGCACGTATGATTGTATCTTACCGGCAACGTTTAGGAGGCTTCTATGATGTTGCCCAATTGCAAGAAATTCCTCATATTGATGCCGGTATGAACAGATGGTTTACAGTTGTACCGGGAGTCTTGCAGAAGATTCAGGTTAACCGTGCTTCGTTGGAGAGATTAAAGATACATCCTTACATGAATTTCTATAAGGCAAAGGCCATTTTGGAATATCGCCGTAAGAGAGGAAAAATAAAAAGTCTTTCCCAGCTCTCAATGTTTGAAGAGTTTTCTGAGAAAGACCTTAAAAAATTATCTCCTTATTTATCTTTCGAATAAGAATACATTATTCTTGAGTATATCCGGCTGCTTTGGCTATTTTAACAGGTATTTCTGTGTTGTCTATGCGCCCTTGGAACTGTTCTGCTCCAGCTCCGATGGCAAAGACAGGAACATATCCGGCAGAGTGTCCTCCACTGGTCCAGCCAACCAAAGCTATTTCATCGATAATACGTTTCGCTTCTGCTGCAAGAGGTTCATCTTGTGCATATTCACTCTTTTCCAGTTTTGTTTCTTGTCCTTTGAATGTTTCAGTGTATTTTGCCTGTAAGCGTTCCTCTTGCGCCTTGCTAAGCTGTACCTTATCCCAGAATCCGAAGTTTTCTTTCAGTGCCTGTTGTACTTTTTCCCAAGAAACGTTGTTGTCATATTTCTTGCGAAGCTCATTCAGGATACGAGTAAATCCGTTTTCACTTACTTTCTGGTTTTTCAAGACTTGCAGGTTCAGTTTATAGGCACCTGTACCCAAAACAAATCCACCTGTTTCATGATCGGCTGTTACTACAATAAGTGTTTCGTCCGGATGCTGAGAATAAAACTCGTAAGCTACCTTTACAGCCTCGTCCATGTCGACAACTTCGTGGAATACTGTGGCAGCATCATTGCTATGGCACGCCCAGTCAATTTTACCTCCTTCTACCATCAGAAAAAATCCTTTCGACAGATCTTTTGACAGAAAATTGATAGCAGAGCGGGTAATATCGGCAAGTGTCAGATCATTTTTTGTACGGTCTATAGCATATGGAATAGCTGTACGATCTGCTTCCGATGCTTTTTCACTTTGGAACAAAATTATCTTATCAGCTTTCTTGCATTTTTTCAGATAATCCTTGTAGCCTCTTGCAATTACATAACCGTTCTTTTCTGCCAGACTATATAGATTTTCGGATGTTCCACTTTTGTCCTCTTTGTTAGTAGGGTCAAGGAAATCGGAACCTGCATAAAAGTCGAATCCGGCAGTATACAAATCTTTTCCTATTTTATAATAGCTTCCACGACTGGGATCGTGTGCATAAAATGCAGCAGGAGTTGCGTGGTCTACACTGACGCTGGTAGTGACACCTACACGGCAACCTTTGTCTTTAGCCCATACAGCGATACTGTTAACATCCGTCTGTTGGTCCTGTTTCATACCAATTGTGCCGTTTTTGGTTTTATTGCCTGAAGCAAGAGCTGTACCGGCAGCAGCCGAATCAGTAACTCCATTCGTAGCTGAGAATGTGGTTGCTGTAGTAGCATAAGGAAACTGAGTAAACCAGATAGGAGTGATTCCTATTTTTCCCTCCAGTTCACCTCGGTATAATTCGGTTCCTTGTACTTGATTTACTCCCATTCCATCACCGATGAAATAGAATACATATTTCGCTTGTTGGGCATAGCCTAACGAAACGAAGAGAAGAAAAGATAGTAAAAGTGAAAATTTCTTCATGTCTTTAACTGATTATTGTTTGACGCAAACTTACGATATAATTCCGTAAAGCGGAAATTATTCTTTCTCATTTGTATGAAATACATGTTAAAAGCTTACTTCTTTATGGCTCTCTACTACGATTCTTTTACATCTCTGTGACAGAATATCAGTTGTCTTTTTCTCGTTTTCTTCGTTTGAAGGATAAATAAAATGAATATATCGGTAGAAATTTTGTGCAGCTTGCGTTAATGATTAATGATTTTATTAACTAAATAGTTTTTCATTATGAGGAAAAGTTGGATGAAGTGGTCGTATTTGACCATTTTGGCGCTGGCATCATGTCAGCAGAGAGATTTATCAGAACAAGTTTTAACCGGTAATCTTGCATTGGAGATACAGGCTTCTATTGCAGGAGAAACACTTTCTCGTACCACGACTCAGCAGGATGGCCATACAGTGTTTGCTCAAGGCGATAAGATTGGATTTTTTATGCCAGAAGAGAGTACACCTGCTTTATGGACTTTGGGAGAGAGTTCTTGGCAGCCGTCCGCTTCTTTGTTCTGGCCGGACCAGAAGAATGATTATGATTTTTGTGCATTTTATCCATATACAGAGGATGCCGAGCGTACAAATGTCCCGATGCCCGATTTGAGTACTCAAGACGGGAAACTGGACAACATTGGTAAATGTGATTTTCTGGTAGCTGAAAAAACGTGTAATTATCAGACCAATACAGGTAAAGTTTCATTTACAAATGACGCGGCTTTTAAACATGTCTATAGTTTGATACTCGTTACATTAGTGAAAAATGAAAAAGATGCTGAAACGACTCTTAAGACGGCGACCTTCGAGGGAAAAGATATTCTGTCGAAGCATACTTACAACTTTACAGAGAAACAAATGCAACCCGTTGTCGAGTCGCCAGAAGGAAATACTCTTTTAGTCGACCGCTCATCTGAAAAGACTGTTATACCGCAGGAAGGTTATTCCATTGCTGTATTGCTGAATCCAACAGAAGAAGGAGGTACCTTGAAATTCTCGGTTACTTATGAACGTGATGGAATAGCCTATCAGGCTTATACGGAGGCAATGAAAGGACATCTGGTCGGTGGAAATTGCTATAAATACAAGGTTAAGATTGAAAAAGAAAGTCTGGTTATTGAAGGAAGCGAGATTTCCGATTGGCAGACTGACGGAGAAACCGAGGATATTACAGTAAACGATGTACCTCAAGAAAAATAATTTTCTGTTTTGATTAATATCTCTCCCTCAAGCATTGCCGGAAATAGGATAAAAACGTGTAACTTTGCAGAATATTTAACATATAAAACAATTAAAGCTCTTTTTGGTATATGAAGGCACTCAAGGAACGTATCTTGCGCGATGGTAAATGTTTTGAGGGAGGAATATTAAAAGTTGATAACTTTATCAATCATCAGATGGACCCGATTCTGATGAAATCAATGGCGGTGGAGTTCGTGCGCCGTTTCGCCAGTACAAAAATCAATAAAGTGATGACTATTGAAGCAAGTGGTATTGCTCCGGCCATTATGGTAGGATATCTGCTTGAACTTCCGGTTGTCTTTGCTAAAAAGAAGAAACCCAGTACAATGGAAAATATGCTGACTACTACAGTCTATTCGTTTACGAAGGACCGTTCGTATGAAGTATGTGTCAGCAGTGACTATCTCTGTCCGGGAGATAAGGTATTATTTATCGACGATTTCTTGGCTAACGGTAATGCTGCAAAAGGAATTATTGATCTGGTGCAGAAAGCCGGAGCCGAACTGGTGGGTATGGGATTCCTCATTGAAAAGTCATTCCAGCATGGGGGTGATTACTTGCGTGCGCAAGGTATTCACGTTGAATCGTTGGCTATCATCGAAAGCCTTGATCACTGTGAGATCAAAATAAAAGAGTAATTGAATGAAATGAAGAAACTATACGTTGTTCTGAAGTGTATAGTTTCTTCATTTTTTGTTTTTCATAATTAAATAAGTTAGTATTAGTTTTAATGGAAAAAGAACAGACTGTGGCTCCGGGTGCGGGGCTGATTTACGGACTGAATGACCGTCCGCCTGTGAAAGAAACGATTTTTGCCGCTTTGCAGCATCTGCTGGCTATCTTTGTGGCTATTATCACTCCTCCGTTGATTATTGCTGGTGCGTTGAAGCTTGATTTGGAAACAACAGGTTTTCTTGTTTCAATGGCTTTGTTTGCATCGGGTATCTCTACTTTTATCCAGTGTCGTCGGGTAGGACCTGTCGGTTGTGGACTGCTCTGTATTCAAGGAACCAGTTTTTCATTCATTGGTCCGATTATTTCTGCCGGGCTGACCGGAGGACTTTCTGCTATTTTTGGTGCATGTATCGTTGCTTCTTCAGTAGAAATGCTGATCAGTCGCGTGCTGAAGTATACTCGTCGCATCATTACTCCGCTGGTTTCGGGTATTGTCGTTACGCTTATCGGTATGAGTTTGATTAAAGTTGGTATTTCTGCCTGCGGAGGTGGTGCCGTTGCTCAGGCAAATGGTACGTTTGGAGGCATACAGCATGTAGGACTTGCCGCACTGGTATTGGTTCTGATTATTATTTTCAACCGTAGCTCCAACCGTTATCTGCGCATGAGTTCTATCGTTATCGGTTTGGTTATCGGATATATTACGGCATGGGCACTGGGTATGGTCGATTTTTCTGCTGTACAGAACTATGGCGGATTCAATATTCCTATACCTTTCCGTTATGGCATTTCATTCGATATATCTTCAATCATCGGTCTGGCACTGGTTTATCTGATTACGGCTATCGAGGCTTATGGTGATATTACTGCCAACTCTCTGATTTCGGGTGAGCCGGTAGAAGGAGAAACATTTGTAAAACGTGCTTCAGGTGGTATTCTTGCCGATGGATTCAACTCGATGCTGGCCGGTTTCTTCAATTCATTTCCTAATTCCATCTTTGCACAGAACAACGGCATGATTCAGCTTACCGGAGTGGCAAGCCGCTATGTAGGTTACTTTATCGCAGGCTTCCTTATTATACTGGGACTGTTCCCAGCTGTGGGACTGGTGTTCTCGTTGATGCCAGAACCCGTACTTGGAGGTGCAACGTTGTTGATGTTTGGTACAGTTGCCGCTGCCGGTATTCGTATCATTGCCTCACAGCAGATAGACCGTAAGGCTACATTGGTCATGGCTCTGAGCTTCTCTTTCGGTCTGAGTGTGGAACTGGTGCCCGATATCCTTTGTCAGTTGCCCGATACGTTGCGTAATATTTTCTCTTCGGGTATTACAACCGGTGGATTGACTGCTATTCTTGCCAACCTGCTAATCCGAATTAAAGAATAATTCAGTGTTGGGGAGATACGCCAAACTCCCGACAATTTTGTTGGAAAGTTACAGATTGTAACGATAAAAAATAAAAGAATCGTATCAAGTTCTGTTTTCGAGTGATGATACGATTCTTTCTTTTTATCTGTAGGAGATGTTCAATTTTTGGAGAGAGTTACGATATCACTTTATCCAATGTAACCGATTCTTATATCGGTATCCTTCTTTTATTCTTCGTTCTTTTCCTTTTCTGAAGAAACATTTCTTCCACTTTCCTCAATCATGGAGCGTATGTTGTCGTTGAATTCATCCTGTTTCATCAGATCCTCCAGGGTGATATGCATACGCCACCGCCAGTAGTGACGAGGATTGGCTGGGATATTGATGCGTTCGATGTTGATATCCGGATTACGCAGGGTATCGTCCATCGAGGTCCAGTCTTGCCATGTCAGTATACACAGCATAGACGGACTTTCCAGATGCTGGCGTATAACCTCCTCGCACAGCCATGCCGGAGCATGTTCGGGAACCTCTCCCCAGTGTCCCAGTTCCTGATGGTAGAAACGTTCGGTCTTTTCCTTATCTTCTTCCCACCAGCCGCGGAACGTTGACATGTCGTGAGTACCTATGGTACAGACAGAGTAGAAAGGATATTCGTGTACCTGTCCGAATTCGTGTGCCGGACTCTTAGGCATTCGCTGTATTTCGAGCGACAATATCTGCAACTGGTTCATTACCCAGGGAACGCAGTCGGGCACCATGCCGAGGTCTTCTCCACAAACCAGCATCGATGTGCTTTGCGTCAGTACAGGTAGCTTCTTCATGGCCTCGTGATACCAGAACTCATTGTGCCGCTGGTAGTAATAATGATTGTACAGGTGATTGAATGCCTCCTGATCCTGTTCCCTCAGTTGCTTGAAGATATAATCATTCTGCACGGCGATTCGCGGATGATACATTTCCGGATTGTCACGGTCGGGAATAAAGAGCACGTCGCTGATCAGGGCATAAAGTTTTTCCTTTATGTTCTGACTCTCAGCATCCGCCTTGTCGGCAAAGTAGGCTTCCACCTTCCGTTGCGTATCAAACTCCGGACGCATGACGTAAATGTCGTGATGCAGTCGTCTGACAAATGTTTCTTTTACTTCTTCACTATGCTCTCCGAATACAGTATTCAGAATATATTCGTTGATGAACGGGCGAGTCATGGTTTCACGGTCGAATGGTACTCCGAAACTTTGTATCTCATCCTTGCTCATCGGAAGCGAAGGAACAAACTGTCCCAGCAGACCGTGTATCGAATGATACGGAATTTCCCAAATGCGGAAGAAGCCTAAGATATGGTCTATACGGTAAGCCGTGAAGTATTCCGCCATCTTGCGGAAGCGCTTCTGCCACCAGCTGTAATTGTCTTTAGCCATTACATCCCAGTTGTAAGTAGGCATACCCCAGTTCTGTCCATTGGTAGAAAAAGCATCGGGCGGGGCACCTGCCTGTCCGTTCATGTTGAAATAATACGGTTCTACCCATGCTTCTACACTGGTACGGCTGATGCCGATAGGAATATCTCCTTTGATGATGACACCTTTGCTTCTTGCATAATCGGATGTGGCAAGCAGCTGTATGTGTAGTTCGTACTGGAGAAAATAATAAAAGGCTATTTCCGGATATTCTTCCTTTTCCGGATTACATAACTCCAGAATCTCTTCCTTGTCGTACTTGCTGTAGTCGCCCCAGTAATTAAAATCGGATGTACGATATAAGTCGCGCAGGTAACTGTATGCTGCATACGGGACGAGCCAGTCCTTGTTGTCGCGGAAGAATGCTTCAAATGCTTCGGAGTTAAGAATATTGTCGGCTTCTTGTTCGAAAATCAGCTTCAGATACTCCCTTTTCAGCTTGTTGACTTGTTCATAGTCTACTTGCGGGAGAGCATTCAGACGGACACGTTCTTCTTCGAAACGTTTGCTTTCCGCTTCATCCTTTAACGCGGGAAGTTGTCGCAGGTCGATATACATAGGGTGGAAAGCATAGATGGAAATGCTGTTGTACGGATATGAATCCATCCACGTATTGGTCATCGTCGTATCATTGATAGGCAGAATCTGCACCACCTTCTGTTTTGTATCGGAAGCCCATGTGATGAACATCTTCAGGTCGCCGAAATCGCCTACTCCGAAACTGCCTTCCGAGCGGAGAGAGAATACCGGAATAGCACATCCGGCAACCCGCAGTTCCGGTGTATGGAAGAATACTTCCGTTTCTGCCGGAAAGTAAGTTTCCCCACGTTGCAGTGGTTGGGTGTGGAAGATACGGTTGTTCCGTGTTTCCCATTCTACCACGGCTCCAGTCTTGTTGCTGACAGCTACGAATTTATATTCAAACGGAAACTTCAGGGAAGAAGCATCTACCGTGAGCTGCCATACGCTGGGACGTACTTCACGCATCCGGATGGGGCGGCAATATTCCCAGTTGCCCAGTGCATTACAGCTGCCTATGATTCCAAGCGACTGCTGCTGACTGCTTAATCCCGGACAAAGTGCACGAAACGTGATGCAACAGCCTACACTGTCGTTCAGGCGTACTGGAGCGGCAGGCACATATTTATTGTTGAATGCAGAACTGTACCGGTAGTTATGTTCCGGCAGGTCGCGCCAGCAGTCGTCTATGATGTAACAGCTCTGCTGGGCATTTCCCGGATAGATGATATGAGCAATTGCCCCCAGTTCCTTGCGGGTACATGCCTTATTCTGGTATATGGCGTAACGGTAGGTCAGGGGAGTATCGCACGGCGACAGTTGGTATTCACAACTGCCTTGCCATTCGATACCGTCGCGGGTAGACAAGGCTATCGACTGGCTTTCGTCTTCATCGAAGATGATGCGGACTTCTTCTCCCCATAACGTACGGTATTGGATTCGGAATATCAGTTTCATTTTGTTTCGAAGTATTAGTTTTATTGTCTTTCCAAAAGTAATGAATAAAACCGAAAACTCTTTTCTTACCGGCGTAATTTTTATTCGGAACAGATTGAGTGTTTCCTTCTGTGGATAATTTCGGCTGGTGCAGGGCAAACAGGAAGACAGAATAGAAACTGACGAGGCGGCCTGATAGGTTTTGCTGGCAGTTGACGGAAATAAAAAAGCTCCGGAAGTGGTTTCCGGAGCTTCCCTCGTTGTAAGATGCGAGGATGGATTTTAAAAATTAAGTTTATAAAAATGCACTACGCATCAATGTTTGCGTAGGTAGCATGTTTCTCGATAAATTCACGGCGCGGAGCAACGTCATCTCCCATCAGCATGGAGAAGATATAGTCGGCTTCGGCTGCATTTTCAATGCTTACCTGTTTCAGAATACGGGTTTCCGGATTCATGGTAGTTTCCCACAACTGTTCCGGATTCATTTCACCCAAACCTTTGTAACGCTGTGTGTGAATGCCGTTTTCTGTTCCGTCGCCATATTTCTGCATGAAAGCCTGACGTTCTTCGTCGGTATAGCAGTATTCACTGATTTTACCTTTTGAACATTTGTACAAAGGCGGATTGGCAATATAAAGATGTCCGCCCTGAATTACTTCAGGCATATAACGGTAGAACAATGTCATGATCAGGGTGTCGATGTGAGAACCATCGACATCGGCATCGGTCATGATGATAACCTTATGATAACGAAGTTTGTCGATGTTCGCCTTCTTGCTGTCTTCCGATCCGTCTACGCCGAAACGTACTCCCAATGCCTGAATGATGTTGTTTACCTCATCGCTTTCGAATGCCTTGTGCCACATGGCTTTCTCTACGTTCAATATCTTACCGCGCAACGGCAGGATAGCCTGGAACTGACGGCTTCGTCCTTGTTTGGCAGAACCACCTGCCGAGTCACCCTCGACAAGGAACAATTCGCATTCTTCCGCCGTACGGCTTGAACAGTCAGCAAGTTTTCCGGGCAGACCACCTCCGCCCATCGGGCTTTTGCGCTGTACCGATTCACGTGCTTTGCGTGCGGCAACACGTGCGGTTGCAGCAAGAACGACCTTGTCGACAATGGTCTTTGCTTCCTTCGGATGTTCTTCCAGATAGTTTGTCAGTGCTTCGCCTACGGCCTGATTGACCGCACCGCTCACTTCGTTGTTTCCTAATTTTGTTTTGGTCTGGCCTTCGAACTGAGGTTCCGCTACCTTTACAGAGATAACGGCAATCAGTCCCTCGCGGAAGTCCTCACCTGAGATTTCTACTTTTGCCTTTTCCAGCGCCTTGCTTTCTTCCGCATACTTCTTCAGTACACGTGTCAGTGCCATACGGAATCCGGCTTCGTGCGTACCACCTTCTATGGTGTTGATGTTATTGACATACGAATGCAGGTTCTCACGGAATCCTGTATTGTACATGATAGCACATTCGATAGGAATACCCTGCTTTTCGGTGTTCAGGTAAATCACGTCGTCGATAAGCGGAGTGTTTGTCGAATTCAGGAAACGGACGAATTCTTTTACACCTTCTTCCGAGTGGAAAATTTCCTGTTTGAACGAACCGTCTTCTTCCTTTTCGCGTTTGTCGGTCAGCGTGATAGTAATACCTTTGTTCAGGTATGCCAGTTCGCGCATACGTGCCTGCAGGATATTATATTTATATTCGGTGGTAGTGAAAATGCTTCCGTCGGGCCAGAAAGTCTGTCGGGTACCGGTAATGTCGGTCGTTCCTACTTCCTTTACGGGATAAAGCGGCTTACCACAAGCATATTCCTGCTGGTAGATCTTTCCGTTTCGGAATACGTTTGTCGTCATGTGTGTAGAAAGAGCGTTTACACACGATACACCTACACCGTGCAAACCTCCTGATACTTTGTAGGAGCCTTTGTCGAATTTACCTCCGGCATGCAATACAGTCATAACGACTTCCAGTGCCGACTTCTTTTCTTTCTGGTGGAAATCGACAGGAATACCACGACCGTTATCCTGTACGGTGATTGAATTGTCTTCGTTGATTGTTACTTCTATATGGGTACAATAACCGGCCAGGGCTTCGTCGATAGAGTTGTCTACTACCTCGTACACCAGATGGTGCAATCCCTTTTCACTAATATCGCCGATATACATGGCGGGACGTTTACGTACGGCTTCCAGTCCTTCCAACACCTGGATACTGCTTGCCGAGTAACTGTTTCCGCTGTTTGGTATCAGTTCTTCACTCATCTCTTTTTACTTCTAGTTTTTTAAGTGTTCAAAGTTACTAAAAAAGCGTGATATAACCGAGTTTATGGTTCTAAAAAACTTGAAAATCGGATAGGAAACAGGGAGGATTCGTGCTTCCTCTCGGGGCAGGCAGGAAGCAGACTGCCGTTGTCTTTTGGGGCCGGCGGTAATCCGTAACTGGGGAAATGCTTTACTGAGGTAATATGTATCCCGTAAAGTTATAGTTGGCGCCTAAAAAACTTTTGGTCAGTCGGACGAAACATCGGTTGGTGTCCTTGTAAAGGATGATCAGCATGGTGGAGATTCGGGTAACTTCTCCATTAGTTTTCAATTCGTAATGGATGTCTCCGTTCTTTTGTTTTTCTCCTTTAGAGAGTGTGGCTGTGAGTCCGTGCTCATGCCGGGGAGATCTTTTGGTCCGGCTGCCTATATCTTCGGGTGAGATGTAGTAAGAAAGCTCATCGCCTTGCATGCTGAAATAGCAGTCGGATGCGAATCGTTGCTTCGGACGTCTTCTGGAAGTGCTTTTGTCGTAGATTTCTTCTATCACAATCTTGAACCGATGTTGTTCCAGCGCCTGCATTGCTTGTTCGTGACTGACTTTTTTAGTCGCAACGTTTGTGGTTTTGCATCCGCTTCCCAATAGAAGAATAGTAACAAACAGAAGGAGAGAAACTATGGTTTTCATAAGCATAGGTTATTTATCGGTGATACGAAAGATGGATTGTGGAACTTTTTCGAGTCTTTGCTTTTAGCAGGTCCTTTTGAAGGGTAAGCTAAACCTCTCGGAAAGTGCATGTTTCTTTTCGATTGCAATATAATGCTTTTTTTTTTAGAAAAAAGTGATTCTCTGTTTTGCTGGGTAGCTTTTTCGTGTCGGTTGAGGTTTGGTGGAATTTGGGGTTGCCTAAAGTTGTCTGGTATGACACATTGGCCGGAAGGGGAGGTGGACTTACAAATATCCCGAATGTTTACGTTCAGGTCTGACAGGCCTCGTATTTTTCGCTTAGTCGCGAGCAGGAGGAAAGAAATGTCACAAGCCGTAGCTATAAACGACAAAAGGCCGAATCCTTTCGATCCAGCCTTAATATCCTTAAAGTGAGCAATTACTTAAGCCAATTTGCTGATATGAGCAGCCAATTTAGACTTCAAGTTAGCAGCTTTGTTCTTGTGGATAATGTTACGTTTAGCCAACTTATCCAACATTTTCTGTACGTTAGGGAACAGAGCTACAGCTTCTGCTTTGTCAGTAGTTGCACGAAGTTTCTTCACTGCGTTACGCATAGTCTTAGCATAATATCTGTTGTGAAGTCTTCTCTTTTCTTCTTGTCTGATTCTTTTGATAGATGATTTGTGATTTGCCATCTCGACTAATCTTTAATATTGTTCGTGATTTTGTTTATTATGTAGCCCGTGGGGGAATCGAACCCCCCTTTCAAGAATGAAAATCTTGCGTCCTAACCGATAGACGAACGGGCCATCCTTCGATTCAGGATTAAACCTGACTGTCTCTTCGAGGATATATATCTCTCGATTGCGGATGCAAAGGTATGAAGATTTTTCATTCCTGCAAAACTTTCTGTGATTTTTTTGCTGAGTGTCTGGCTAAATTTTCTTTTTCAGCGGTTTTATCGTTTCCTTTTGTGGTTTTTTCCTGCTGTTTTTTCTTTTAGTATAGGGGAGAAGGGTACTCCTTTTCTTGGGTATTGGGGGCGAACTTTATTGACATGTTACTTAAAGCGGGAAGTATTAGGAGGTTATGTCTGTGATGGAAAAAGTCTTTTATGAACAAAAACTTCAGGTGTTTTTTTGTTCTGATAGATACGATTTCTGTTCACTTAGCCTGAAAAAATGACTGCTTATGCTATCTTGATGCCAACTGGCATTTTAAGAAAAGGAGCTGATTTAGCTATTTTTGCAATAGCTGAAACTGATTGGATATATATCCAGTCGAATAGACTGATTTTGATATTTTAACAAATCCTCTCTCTCTTAAAGGTTCAATAGGTAATGTAATTCCTTGCATGGCGGGTGACTGTTTTATCTCCCATGCAGGGATTGCTTGTTTTTTTGTATCTTTGTCGCGTTATGTTACAGAAATACGTAGGTATAGTACTTCATACGGTAAAGTATAGTGACAAGTCGAACATTGTACATATTTATACCGAGCAGTCGGGCAGGATGTCTTTTCTGCTGCCGGTTCAGCGTTCGCGTAAATCGGCGGTGAAGCAGGTGCTTTTTCAGCCTTTGTCGATAGTTGAGTTTGAGGCAGATGTACGTCCTCGTTCGGGACTTCATCCCATAAAGGAAGCTAAAGCCTGGTATATCTTTACCTCTCTGCCTTACGATCCTTATAAGTCGGCCATTGCCATGTTTTTGGCAGAGTTCCTTTATCGTGCCTTGAAAGAGGAAACAACCAACATTCCTTTATATGCTTATCTGGTACATTCTGTGCAGTGGCTGGATGTATGCGAAACGAATTTCGCCAATTTTCACCTGGTGTTTCTGATGCGTTTGTCTCGCTTTCTCGGGCTTTATCCCAATGTAGAAGAATATGCTCCCAGCGATTATTTCGATTTACTGAATGCCTGTTTTGTTTCGACACAGCCTTATCACGGCATGTTTGTCCGTCCGGAAGAGGCTTCTCATATTCGCAATCTGATGCGTATGAACTACGAAACGATGCACTTGTTTGCTATGAACCGGATGGAGCGTAACCGTTGTCTGGATATAATTAATGAGTATTACCGTCTGCATTTACCGGATTTTCCGGAATTGAAATCTCTTCCTGTCTTACAGGACTTATTTTGAGGATAGAACTTGAGGGGAGGAATAGGGAGCGGTTGTTGGTATCGTAACGGGAAAGTTGAGGCTGTTTTCGGAACTTCTACCTTTCATCTCTCGAAAAACGTCGGCACGTTTTCTGAAAATTTGTACAAACGTTTTTATTTTTTGTACAAAAAATAGTGGAATGTCAGGCTCTTTGCAGGAAAAGGCCGGCATGTGGTGACAAAAAAAATACGGAACCTTTGCAGGTCCCGTATTTTTTTGCCTTTATATTGCTTGGTTTTGTATGCACTGGGTACTGTGCATACCTTGTCAGTTTACTGCAGCAATTCTTTTACTTTTGCAGAAATGGCGCGTCCTTCGGCAAGACCTGCCAGTTCTTTGCTGGCAACACCCATTACCTTACCCATATCTTTTCCGCTGGTTGCACCGACGCGGGCGATGATTTCTTTCAGCTTGGCTTCCAGTTCTTCGGGTGAAAGCTGTTTCGGAAGATAGGTTTCGATGACACGTACCTGAGCCATTTCTTCCTCAGCCAGGTCGGCACGTCCTTGTCCTTCGTATACAGCAGCAGAGTCTTTTCCTTGTTTAACCAGTTTCTGCATGATTTTTAAAGCAGCATCGTCAGTCAGTGTATCGTTTGCTCCCGGAGCTGTTTTTGCTTCGAGAAAGCATTTCTTTACATTACGCAAAGTTTCCAGTCTGACTTTGTCCTTGGCTTTCATAGCCTCTTTAATATCGTTGCTGATTTGTTCAAATAAGTCCATAGTCGTATATTATATAAGTTATTGGTTAATTTGTCGGTTTAGAAAGTGATTGTCATGGAACCATTTTCATTGTTATCCAGCTTAGGCATTGCACTTTCTTCAGCTACAGCTCTCGACTGAATGCTTTCCAGTACAGCTTTCGAGCGTTTGTAAGTAGGAGTAGTTTCTACCATGCTGATGATATCGTCGTTGTCCAGATCTTCTTGTGTGAAGATATAGATTTTATAGTTCCCTTTCTTTCTGTTGTTCTTATAGCTTCCCGGATAGAAGTCGTCGCGGCGTTCTGCCTTCTTTTGTTCTTCTTCTTCCAGTTCTTCCAAGCGTTTTTGTTCTTCGGCAGAGAGCTTGTTGCTCATGCCCGGTACATCCTTAATGCCGAATCCGGTAGCAAGGATAGTGAATTTTACTTTTTCGCCCAGACTGTCGTCGATGTATAAACCCCATTTGGTTTCTACATCTTTTCCGAAGCGGCTCATGAACTCGTGTACTTCGTTCATTTCTTCCATCATCAAGTCGCTGTTCATGCTGTAAGAGATGTTGAAAAGAACTTTTTTCGAATTGAAAATATCGTTGTTGTTCAGTAATGGAGAGTGGAGAGCGTCGGTTATAGCTTGTGTAACTCGTCCTTCTCCTTCACCATATCCGGTACTCATGATAGCTACACCTCCATCTTTCAAAACAGTTTTCACATCGTTGAAGTCGAGGTTTATCTTACCACGTATCGTAATGATTTCGGCAATGCTTTTGGCAGCTATCGAAAGTGTATCGTCGGCCTTGCCGAAAGCATTCATTACGCTCAGGTCGGAATATACGTCACGCAGGCGTTCGTTGTTGATAACCAGCAATGCATCTACATGCTTGCTCATTTCTTCTACACCGTCGAGTGCCTGGTCGATTTTTTTGTTGCCTTCAAAAAGGAACGGGATAGTAACGATACCTACCGTCAGAATACCCATTTCTTTGGCTGTCTTGGCAATGATAGGAGCAGCTCCGGTTCCGGTTCCTCCTCCCATTCCTGCTGTAATGAAGGCCATTTTGCAGCCGTCATTCAACATATTCTTGACATCTTCCAGACTTTCGTTGGCAGCATCGCGTGCACGTTCCGGGCGGTTTCCCGCTCCCAGACCTTCACGTCCTAACTGAAGTTTAATAGGTACAGGCGATTCATCGAGAGCCTGATTATCTGTATTGCAGACGACGAATGTAACGTCGTGGATACCTTCTCTATACATGTGGTTGACTGCGTTACCGCCGCCACCGCCTACACCGATAACTTTAATGATACTCGGTGTTCCACTTTGGAAATCGAATGGCATAATTTTCTCGTCAGACATAATTCTTCCTTTTCTTTATGCGGTGAATATATTAATCTTTCATCATCTCGTCGGCTCCGTTCTTGAGCGCATTAATCAGTCGCTTGAACGGATTATCTTCTTTCAACTTTTCTATTTCGGCAGTAAGGGAGGCTATTTCTTCTTCCTTTTCCTGCACATTCAAGCTGCGTGCCTGTTCCAGTTTTGCCAGTGCATCTTTATATTTTTTACGATTCATCTGGCGGGTAGCTTCCGTAATCAGGGTTTCACAATCGTGCAGTCGTTTTTGTGCACGTTCTTGTTCCTGACGGACTTTGGCTTCTTCCAACTGGCGTAGTCTTTCTGCTTCGGCTTCTTTTGCGGCTTTTTCTTCGGCGGCTTTACGTTCTGCTTCAGCTTTCAGGCGGGCTTCTTCTTCTTTTTTCTGCAAGTCATCGATAAAATCTAACTGGTGACCTTTGCGGGGATCTATCTTGCAACAATTATCTTTGCCTGTGGTCAGCAGTCCAATCAGTGTATTGCTGCTTCCGTCTTGCGGAATTGTAATATCTCCTCTCAGTTCTACGGCTCCGCTTTGTGCGATGCGTATCTTTTCTATTTTGGTGATGTTGAATACAGCTTTATCCAGATTAGGCAGTTTAGATGCGCCTCCTGTCAGAATGATTCCGGCAAGCAGTTTGTCACTATACTCGGATAAGATAATCTGATTCCAAACATTTTCCAGTATTTCCTTTACACGGGCTTCAACAATGTCTTCCAGTTTATGAGCACGGATGGTACATTTTCCGTCGATGCTATATTCCTTTCCTACTTCGTCATCGTTTTCGCTCGGTTCTGTATAGGCGCTTGCGTAGTGAAGTTTTAATTGTTCTGCATCTTCCTCTTCTATTTGAAGACTACAAATGTCTTTGGTTATATTATTGCTTCCCAACGGAATGACAGCAAGATGACGGAGCATATTGTTCTTGTATACCGATACTGTTGTAGTATCTGCACCAAAGTCGACAAGCGCGCACCCAGAACGTTTCTCACTTCCGGTAAGCACTGCGTTGGCTGTAGCAAGTGGAGAAAGCAGGTATTCAGCAACTTCATATCCAGCCTGACGGAAGCATTGGCGGATATTGCTCTTCAAGGAGTTGCGGGCTATGATATTCAGAAAGTTTCCTTCTATACGGTCTGTCTGAATTCCAACAGGTTCAGTAGTAAGCTGGTTGTTTCCTATTTTATATTCTTGTGGTTCAACAGCCAGAATTTCCTGATCGACCAAAGCAATATCACGATTGTTCTCCATCATGGAGTCGATCAGTGCCTGAGATATTTTGGTTTCTTCGGTTAGTTGTTTTACTTCTGTATTGCGAATGCTTCTTACAGACTGTCCTCCGATGCCCACGTATACTTTTTTGATGGATGCATGTAGCATCTCTTCCAGTTGACTGATGACTGAGGTAAGGCATTGAGTTGTTTTATCCAGGTTGTAGATTGTTCCCTTTTTGATACAATCGGAAGATCGTTCGCTGGCGTAGGCGAGAACTTGAATACTTCCGTCTGCATTCTTCTTTCCCGCAATGCCTGTTATTTTAGCCGATCCCAGTTCTATTGCTGCTATAAAGTCTGTTGCTGCCATATCTTACTTCTCCTTTTTGGTACAAATAATCTGATTGTTAAATTCTATGCTGATCCGTTCGTACTTGTTCCATCCTACCCGGTTCAGCGCGCTTTTGTAGAATGTTTGCAATTTACTGAATTTTTCTTTATAATCGCCTGGTTTTCCTAAAAAGAGTATATGATCGCCTACTCGAGGAACCAATTCCAGCTCTTGTTTGGGGGTTACGTTTATTTGTTCTATTTGCGATTCCCAAAACTTATCTCCCTGCAAGAACTTTCCCAGTGGATATAATTCGTTTTGGGCGAACTTGCGATCGATGAATCCAGTTGCTACGACTACATGTACTGATTTTCCGGGAGCATTCATTATTTTCCCGGCATTGTCCAGATAGTAATCGTCACCGTTGCTGCTCATCACTCGCATGACAGGAACTCGTTGGTATATGTTAATCGCTACTTTCCCGCCGGAAGTAAGATAACATTCTGCATTTTCAATGAAGGGGTGATTCGAAAGGGCCTTTTCTAATTGGCGGACATTAATGCTTGCCAGTTCTTTGCCCTCAGGATATATCTTTTTCCTTTTCAGAATGTTTTTTACTTCTTTCTGCGTGACAAAACCGTAATCGACACTATCTTTGACAGTCAATTCCATACCCTTGCAAACCCGGTTGCCAGGCTTGCTGTTGAATGTGGTAACAGCCAGGATAAGATAGGCTGCTGCCAATATTAAAGCACAGAGTATGAAAATTTGTTTTATCATTTGTCTTTCAGTAATTCGTATATTTGTGGAACATAGTTTTCTATATCGCCGGCTCCCAGTGTAATGAGAACTTCTATCTTTTTATGTTTCAGAACTTCCAGCAATTCTTCTTTGGAGCACATGCATTTTTCGATACCCGGACGTAAATTGTCATAAATGAGTTTACTGGTTACACCTTCTATCGGCAATTCACGAGCTGGATAAATGTCGAGCAGAATAACCTCATCGAGCAGTGACAAGCTGTTTGCAAAGTCTTTGTAGAAATCGCGAGTGCGTGTATACAGATGGGGTTGGAAAATTGCCGTTATTTTTTTATCCGGATACAGCATACGGATAGAAGAAATACTTTGCTTGATTTCGGCAGGATGATGTGCATAGTCGCTCATAAATGCGATATGATCATTCTTTAACTTGAAGTCGAAGCGGCGGTCTACACCTTTAAACCCAGGCATAGCTCGTTTGATTTCTTCAGAAGTTGCTCCACCTATTTGTGCCAGAGCCATTGCGGCTATTCCATTTTCAATGTTGACGTAGACAGGCACTCCTAATTGGATATCTTTTATATTTCCTAAAGGAGAAATGAAATCAAAGAAAATCTCTCCGTTACCTATTCGTATGTTTTCAGCATGAAAATCTCCTTCTTTTGTGGAGTAAGTATATACTGTTACTCCCGACTGCACATCCGGTACCAGATCTATACCTTTCTTTACAATAAGAAAACCTCCCGGTTGTATTAGCGATGTATATTTTCGGAAACTTTCCACGTAGGCTTCATGAGTTCCGTAAATGTCCAAATGATCAGAGTCGGTCGCAGTGATAACAGATGCATACGGTGTCAGCCAGTGAAACGAACGGTCAAACTCGTCAGCCTCGATAACTACATATTCACTTTTATCGGACAATAATAAGTTCGTATTATAGTTTTTGGAAATACCTCCTAAAAAAGCATTACACTCTACATGAGAATGATCCAGTAGGTAGGCTGTCATTGTAGAGGTCGTAGTCTTTCCGTGGGTACCTGCGACACAGAGTCCTTTTTCAGTGCGCGTAAGCATACCTAATACTTGAGCACGTTTTTGAATTTCAAATTCGTGTTCACGGAAATAAACCAGTTCTTTATGTTCGGCCGGAATAGCTGGTGTATAAACTATCAGCGTTGTTTCCGGATCGAGAAAGTCACTTGGAATGAGTGAAACGTTTTCTTCGTAATGAATAGCTGCTCCTTCTGCAATCAGTTTTTCTGTCAGTTCACTCGGAGTACGGTCGTAGCCGCCAACTTTTTTCCCTTTCGACAAAAAGTAACGGACCAGTGCGCTCATTCCTATGCCTCCTGCTCCGATAAAATAAACAGCTTTCAGTGTATTAACGTTCATGTTCTTTCTTATAATTGATAGCCAGCTTATAGACCTCGTTTGCTATGACGTTTGCCGAGTCTTTAAAAGCCAGCTTAGCTATGTTTTTACTTAATTTAGTTAATGTATCAGCTTGTCCTACAGTTGCGATGGCAAGATCGAGCAATTTTTGGGTAGCTTCTGAGTCTTTAACATATAAAGCTGCATCCTTGTTGACTAAAGCTAATGCATTTTTTGTCTGATGATCTTCTGCTACATTAGGAGAAGGTACCAGTATGACTGGCTTTTGCAACAGGCAGAACTCTGAAATAGATCCTGCTCCTGCACGGCTAATGACCAGATCGGCAGCACTATATGCAGCGGCCATGTCGGAAATGAAATCGGTTGTGTGCAGCATGGGCAGCTCTCCGGCTTGTGCTACACAAGCTTTGGCTTCATTAATATAGAATTTTCCGGTCTGCCAGATAAACTGTACACCTGAATTCTTTATCTTTTCCAATCCCTGCATGACACAATTGTTTATAGTACGAGCTCCCAAGCTTCCTCCGATAATCAATATGGTTTTCTTTTGCGGATCAAGTCCGAATGACCGGATTGCCTCTTCACGACTGATAGTGTGATTCAACAGACCTTGACGGACCGGATTACCTGTGAGAATAATTTTTTCTTTATCGAAGAAACGTTCCATACCTTCGTAAGCAACGCATATCTTACAAGCTTTCTTTGCTAATAGTTTGTTGGTTACTCCTGCATATGAATTCTGCTCTTGTATCAGGGTAGGAATTCCCATCATTCCAGCCATTTTTAAGGTTGGGCCGCTGGCATATCCGCCAACTCCCACCGCTGCGTGTGGCTTAAAGTCTTTGATAATTTGACGAGCCTTTAGCTGGCTGCGCAGTAACTTTACAAGTACACTAATGTTTTTCAGCAAATGCTTCCTGTCGAATCCGGCAACAGGCAGGCCTATTATTTTATATCCTGCGGCTGGTACGCGCTGCATTTCCATACGTCCTTCAGCACCGACAAACAATATTTCGGTATCAGGATGCTGCTCCTTGATTGCATTAGCAATGGAAACCGCTGGGAAGATATGACCTCCTGTTCCTCCTCCGCTGATTATAATCCTCAAATTATCCTTCATAATTTTATATTTTCCTGCAAAGTTAGGAATAAACTTGTAAAAATAATTATTCTGATTATATTTTATTTAGCTGCAAAAGAGCTGGAATATAAAGCCAATCTTATTCGTGTATTGATGCTTTTTTATTGGCTTCAGATTCATCGGCTGACTGCTCTTTGGCAATGGCTGCTGCATTTTGTAGCAATGTAACTGCTGCGTCTTGTATTTGCTGCTGTTTTTCGGCTTCTTCCTGTTCCTGTTGTTTCTTCAGTTCATTTACATGACGGCTGATACTTAGTATGATTCCAATGTATGCACAGTTGACAAGAGTAGAAGTTCCTCCTTTACTTATGAGCGGAAGTGGCTGTCCGGTTACCGGCATAATACCAACAGCTACCAACATGTTGAACATGGCTTGTGTAACCAACAGCATACCTATGCCCATAACCAGAAATGAATAATACGATTTATCGCAGTTACGGGCTATCTTGCCGATTCTCATCAAAAGCCAGATGTATAGAAAGGCTACGATACCGCCTCCTATCAATCCTAATTCTTCGATGATAATGGCATAGATGAAATCGGAAAAAGCCTGTGAAAGGAAGTCTCGTTGTACACTATTTCCCGGACCTTTACCCAATACGTTGCTTGTTGCTATTGCGATATTGGCATGAGCAATCTGACCGTCTGCATCAATGTCGAATTTTTCTGGTGGTACAGTAGATGTATCGAAGTGATTATCCAGACGACTTTGCCAGGTAACCATACGATGCAAACCTACCTTGTCCCAGGTTTCAGACGGTACATATTTGATTGTTGCAACAGCAAAAATCAAAAGGCCAATACAAATTCCCAAAAGTGCACCTAATTGTTTAAACGGTACTCTGCCGACATACATCATAAGGAAGACACTTCCTGCTAACAGTACTGCTGTGGAAAGATTTTCCGTAACGATAAGGATGCAGGTTATCCCCGTAACCCATAGAATATATTTGAAAGCTTTCGGGTTAGCCTGCTTTTCCTCTTGCATTTTCGACAAGATAAATGCTACGGTTATGATGGTTGCCATTTTGGCTACTTCAGAAGGCTGAAACTGGATAAATCCTAAATCTATCCAACGTTTGGCTCCATTGGTCAATGCACCTACCACAAAAACAAAAATCAGCATAACCCACGATATTGGTAGCAACACGACGAACGTTTTGAACCATCGGCAGGGAATATTATGTATAATAAGTATGACGATAACTCCCACTGCCATCAATATCATATGCATGGTGATAGGCCTCCAGTGATCACCGCTTTTATACGTCAGCGTACTGGAAGCACTGAATACTTCAATGATAGAAACGAGGCAAAGTAACAAAAAGATTATCCAGATTACTTTGTCGCCTTTGAATAAGTTTTTTAGCAAATCCATCTTTTCAGGATAATTTTATTATAAGTTTCTTACACACTCTTTAAATTGGTCACCACGATCTTCGTAACTCTTGAACAGGTCGAAGCTGGCGCAACATGGGCTGAGAAGTACCGTCTCACCTTTTTTTGCCATATGGTAAGCAGCATCCACAGCATCTTTCATGCTCTGTACATCGGCGATAGGTAAGCCGAATCCGTCGAAGAAAGCATGAAGCTTTTCGTTGTGCAGACCCAGAAATATCAGGCCGGAACATTTTTCCTTTACCAGTCCGGCTATTTCATTGTAGTCGTTTCCTTTATCCTTTCCACCCAAAATAAGTATCGTTTTTGTTTTCATGCTGCTCAATGCATACCAACATGAGTTTACATTGGTCGCTTTTGAGTCGTTGATATAGTCTACGCCACGTACTCGAGTGACTTTTTCCAAGCGATGTTCTACTCCCTTGAAATCACTTAATGCCTCACGGATACATTCTTTCCGGATACCTGCGATGTTAGCAGAAATACCAGCTGCCATAGAATTGAACAGGTTATGAGTACCTGTCAATGCAAGCTCTTCCTGTTCCATGTTAAATTCAATGGGCTTTGTAAAATAAACCTTGTTCTGTTCTACAAAGGCTGCCAGTCCTTCCTCTCTCTTTTCGGCAAAAGGATAGTAGCGTCCGTGTATTCCATATTTATGCAATTCCTTTTGGATAACAGGATCATCGTTCCAGAAAATGAAAGCATCGTTATCCGTCTGGTTTTGTATGATGCGGAATTTAGCATCTACATAATTCTGCATTTTATAATCGTAACGGTCCAGGTGGTCGGGCGTGATGTTCATCAAGACAGCAATGTTGGCATGGAACTTATACATATTATCCAACTGGAAGCTACTTAGCTCGATAACATAATAATCGTAGTTACATTCTGCCACCTGATATGCCAGGCTCTGTCCGATATTTCCCGCCAGTCCTACGTTTAATCCTGCTTTCTTAAAGATATGATAAATAAGAGAAGTAGTAGTAGTCTTTCCGTTACTTCCGGTGATACAAATCATCTTGGCGTTGGTATATCGTCCTGCAAATTCAATTTCAGAAATGATTGGAGTTCCTTTATCCTTCAATTTCAGAATTAATGGGGCATCGTTGGGGATACCCGGGCTTTTGATAACCTCGTCAGCATTAAGAATCAGCTCTTCAGTATGGTGTCCTTCTTCCCACTGAATGCCTCTTTCGTTCAACATGTTCTTGTATTTGTCTTTTATCAAAGACATATCAGAAACAAAGGTATCGAAACCTTTTTTCTGTGCCAGCACGGCTGCTCCCGCACCGCTTTCGCCGGCTCCTAAAATGACAATTCTTTTTGCCATGATACGTTTATCTTATCTTTAAAGTTATAATTGTTATTGCTGCTAATACGATAGTGACAATCCAGAATCGGACGGTTATCTTCGATTCATGGAATACACTGCTTGGAGAAGTAATCAGGTACGTACAACTTGGATCAAGCTGTGATAAAGTTGTACGAAAGTGATCGTGTATCGGTGTACGCTTGAAGATACGACGCTTGAGTCCTTTCTTCTTACCGCTTCTGAAATATCTTACCTGAAGGATGACCGACAGGTTTTCTACGAGGAATATTCCGCATAGTATAGGAATCAGCAACTCTTTATGTATGATGATTGCAAATACGGCAATGATACCTCCAATAGTCAAACTTCCTGTGTCGCCCATAAATACTTGTGCCGGGAAAGCATTGTACCAAAGGAAGCCGATTAAGGCTCCAATAAAGGCACAGATAAATATTACCAGCTCTTCACTTCCTGGAATATACATGATATTCAAATAGCTGGCATATTCTATGTGGCTGGATACATAAGCCAATATTCCTAAGGTCACTCCGATAATAGCAGAGTTTCCTGCTGCCATACCATCCATACCGTCATTCAGATTGGCTCCATTCGATACCGCAGTTACGACAAAGATAGTGACCAATACGAAAACAATCCAGCCGGCTGTCTGTGCATGTTCTCCCATGAATCCTACAAAATCGGCATAGTCTAAGTTATTGTTCTTGAAAAAGGGGATAGTCGTTTTTGTAGATTTTTCGTCGTGGCTTTTGTGTATTACATCTACCACATGTCCATCTTTCTGAATCTCTACGTTCTCACGGATAACCACATTAGGGCTCAGGTAAAGAGTTAGCCCAACGATTAGTCCCAATCCCACCTGACCGATAATCTTGAATTTACCATGAAGCCCTTCCTTGTCTTTACGGAATACCTTGATATAGTCATCGGCAAAGCCTAAGCTTCCCAGCCAGACAGTCGTAATCAGCATCAGTATCATATAGATATTGTGCAGCTTTCCCAGTAGAAGGCAGGGAATAAGTATTGCAACAATGATGATGATTCCTCCCATCGTGGGGACTCCTACTTTATTTACATTAAACGGGTCTATTGAAGCATCACGCTGTGTCTCCGTAATTTGTTTTTTCTTGAGCAGCTTGATGAAATATTCTCCGAAAATGGCAGATATAAGTAGTGACAAAATAATAGCCATGAGTGCCCGGAACGATACGTAACCAAACATACGCGCCCCCGGAAAATCAAGCTGTTCTAAATAGTTGAATAAATAATATAACATGTTGTATTTGTATTATTCGTTATCAAAAATCTCTGTTAATACCTCCTTGTCATCAAAATGATGTTTTACACCTTTTATATCCTGATAATTTTCATGTCCTTTTCCTGCTACAAGGATTACGTCGCCCGCTTGTGCCAGCATACAAGCTGTACGGATAGCTTCCTTGCGGTCAGCGATGGAGAGAACCTTTGTCATATCTTCTTTAGTCAAGCCAGCCAGCATATCGTTGATGATATCCTGAGGCTCTTCAAAACGAGGATTGTCGGATGTGATGATTACACGGTCACTTTGTTTGACCGATTCCTGTGCCATCAGAGGGCGTTTGCCTTTATCTCGGTTGCCGCCGGCTCCAACTACAGTGATAACTCGTCCTCTTCCTTTCAATACTTCGTGGATAGCATTCAAAACATTGACCAATGCATCTGGAGTATGAGCATAATCTACTATTGCTGTATAACCTTTTTTGGAGCGCAATGCGTCAAAGCGTCCAGCCACCGGACGAAGTGTGCTTAATATGAGCAATACATCTTCAGGCTGTTTACCCAACAAGCATGCTGCGCCATATACGGCCAGTAGATTGGAAGCATTGAAGCGTCCGATGAATTGTACATTGACTTCCCGGTTGTTTATATCCATCAGCATGCCTTCGAATCCATCTTCCAATACCTTTCCCTTGAAATCGCAGAGTGTACGCAGTGAATAAGTCGCAACTTTAGCTTTGGTATTTTGTACCATGACGCTGCCATTTTTGTCGTCCAGATTAGTCAGGGTAAAAGCTGTTTTGGGAAGTCCGTCGAAAAATGCCTTTTTTGCCTTCAGGTAATTTTCGAAAGTTTTGTGATAATCCAGATGGTCGCGAGTGATATTGGTAAAGATACCCCCTACGAATCTCAAACCTCCGATACGCTTTTGTGCGATGGAATGAGAACTGACTTCCATAAATGCATATTTACAGCCTTCGTCTGCCATACGTCCCAGCAGGCGGTTTAGTGTAATAGGATCGGGAGTTGTATGATCTGTTGGTATAGCTTCTCCGTCGATGTAGTTGCAGACAGTGGACAGCAGCCCCACCTTATATCCGAATTTGCGGAACATATTATATAATAAGGTGGCGATAGTAGTTTTTCCGTTTGTTCCAGTAACTCCTACCAGATCAAGTTTCGATGTAGGATCCCCATAAAAAGTTGTTGCCAATTTACCTACTGCATCTTCCGTATCCGCTACTGTTACATAAGTAACATTCTCATTCAGCTCTTCAGGCAATGTTTCACAAACGATGGCGGTTGCTCCTTTTTCAATAGCTTTTGCGATATAAGCATGTCCGTCGGTCTGAGTTCCCTTTACGGCAACAAACAAATGTCCGGCTTCTACCAGACGAGAGTCCATTTGAATACCCTTAATTTCTTTGTCCACATTACCTCTTGTTTCGCAGACATTGACGGATTTGATAATATTTTCCAGTTTCATGTTTTTATGTTATTTCTAATGCTTTAATGTTAATGTAATAGTCTGTCCTTTATGAATCGGAGAGCCGGCCGGAATGCTTTGGGCTTTTACTTCACCCACTCCTACAAGTCGTACTCTCAGACCATAGTCTTCCAGTAAGTATACCGCATCCTTTGCCCCCATGTTTAATACATTTGGAACCTGATGCTTGCTCAGTTTCGTCATTTTCAGATCGGCATAGGTATGTGTGCATTGGGCTTTTCCCCATAAAGGCTGGGTAGAGTAGGGAACAGTTTTGCTGTTTCCCGGAATGTTCAGTGCACGAAGTACATATGACGATTCTTCGATATCTCCATTCTTCACCTCCGGTATCAGTACAGCCGTCGAGTCTTTTGCATGAGCAAGGTCACGATACAGATGTTTGGCATAGATGCGCTCGGCTATACGACTGAATACACTTCCTGCCTGTAAGCCTCCGGATGCAGGTCCGTGAGGTATCTGTATGGAAACGATGCAACTGTATTTGGGCGCTTCTGAAGGGAAATATCCGCAGAAACTAACCAGATAACTTACTCCTCCGGATTTATATCCAGCCTTACCCTGAGAAATCTGCGCTGTACCAGTTTTACCTGATACGCTGAACTGCTTGCTTCCTGCCGGTTTGGCAAGTCCTTCCGATACCACTTTGCGCAAAATGGTACGGATCATGGTCAATGTCGTATCCGAACAAATTTTTGGGTTGACAACTTCTGTTGGGATTTCCTCCAATATTTCACCGTCTTTCGAAATGGCCTTTACAAATTTAGGCTTTATCATCACCCCATCGTTGGCAATGGCATTGTAGAAATTCAGGATGTAAATAGGGGGAATCATGGTTTCGTAACCAATACTCATCCACGGCAAGGTTGTTTTTGCGAAATAACGTTCTTTCGGACCGAGAATACGCGGACTGGCTTCTCCCACAAATCCCAGATGAAGCGGAGTGTCAATGCTCATACGTTTCAGACCGTCGACGAATTTTTGAGGATTATTCTTGTAGAATTTATCGATGATAGTCGATACTCCCACGTTCGATGATACCTCCAAGATTTTGGTTACATCTATTTTCCCATATCCGCCTTTGTACCAGTTCCAGTCCTTCATCCAGCTACCGTACATGTTGACCATTCCGTTGCCGGTATCCACTTCATAGTCGGGAGTGATGTATTTATCCTCCATGGCAACCATGATAGATGCTGTTTTGAAAGTAGAACCCGGTTCCATCAGGTTGCTTACGGCTGCATTTCGCATTTCATAATAATTGCCGTCGCTGGCACGTGTCATATTGACATTGGCTTTCACCTCGCCGGTTTTTACTTCCATTACAACTGCTACTCCCGAAATCGCCTCCAGTGTTTTCAGTTGGTCTACCAGTGCTTTCTCGGCAATATCCTGCATATCGACATCGATTGTCGTGATGATATCACAACCGTCTACTGCCGGCTTGTCGATAATGTTCAGGTATTTGTTCATAACCTTTTGACGATGAGTAATACCATTCTGCCCCCGTAAGATAGAATCGTAGGTCAACTCCAGACCGTTCTTCGCTCCCTGCGTCATATCGGGATACATATCTCCCAATGTTCGCATAGCCAGTGAACCGAATGGCTTTTTGCGCTGGTTGAATGTTTCCACATGCAAGCCACCTCTGTTGGGGCTCAGTTCGAATACGGGCAGGCGTTTGACTTCCTTGTATTCGATATACGAAATACGCTGAGGATAAATCAGAAAATGACGGCTTTTAGAACGGCGTCCTTTCAGCAAGTGCTTGCGGAATTCTTGCGCACTTTTATCCGGGAATATTTCGTGAAGTCCCTGACTGATTTCTGCCAGATGGTTCATCAGCATGGTATCTTTCTCCGTTCCTCCGGCACGGAAATCCATGTAGATACGATATTCGGGCAGGCTGCTTGCCATCAGTTTCCCGTCGGAAGAAATGATGTTTCCTCGTGTGGGGAGCACGATTACGTTTTCTTTTACGAAACGGTCGGCTACATCTTTCCAGTATTGTCGTTCGGCAAACATGATGAATCCTGCCTTGACTATAATCAGTACAGCCAGCACAAACATGATTACCACGATAAACGTGTAGCGCAACATTATATTTTTAAGTCCGGGTATCATTTCTTTTCGTCTTCTTTTTTAATCAGATAAGGAGGAGTTGCCGCTGTTTGCAGCGGAGTACCTTCGGTTGCTATATATTCTTCGATACGCGACTGGCGGCTTCGTTCCGTCAGTTCGGAAGAAATGGTCAGCGCATCGTATTTGATGTCTGTCAGTTCCTTTTTCAGCCGGTCTATTTCAATCAGTTCCTGCTGGCTGGAATAGCGGTTGTCTATGTACAAGATAGTAAGAATGACAATCAGGATAAGCAGGTTTGCTTGTCTTTTCAGGAAGCTGTGTGCCAGAATATCTCCTCCCAAAATACTCTTCAGTGTAATATGTGAAGAGCCTTGTTGTTGTGATGTTGTATCTTGCTGTTCCATGAGTTTAACTATTTCTTTTCTGCTATACGTAATTTTGCGCTTCGTGACCGTGGGTTTCGGGCTATTTCTTCGTCCGAAGGAACGATTACCTTGTTGTTTACCGCACGGAAAGGACTCTGCACGTTGCCGTAGAAGTCTTGTTCTACCTTACCTTCCACGTTGCCTGTCTTGATAAGATTCTTTACGATGCGGTCTTCCAGCGAATGATAAGTAATGATTACCAGCCGTCCTCCGGGCTTTAGCGCTTCGGTTGCCGCATACAGCATCTCCTTCAGTGCTTCCATTTCCTGGTTGACCTCAATGCGCAGTGCCTGAAAGACCTTGGCGAGTTCTTTTTTCTCACGCTCTCTTCCAAACAAAGGCTTTACCACTTCCAAGAAGTCGCCGATAGTAACGAATTGTTTCTGTGTACGAGCTTTAACCAGAACCGAAGCCAGCTTGCGGCTGTTTTTTAACTCTCCGTACAGATAAAAGACATTAGCCAGTCGTTCTTCTTCGTAAGTGTTTACAATGTCGGCAGCCGTCAATCCGGCACGTTTGTTCATGCGCATATCCAGATTGCCGTCGAAGCGGAATGAAAAGCCGCGTTCCGAGTCGTCGAAATGATGCGATGAAACTCCCAGATCGGCAAGTATAGCATCTACTTCTTCCACACCGTAATAGCGGAGAAAGTTATGAAGGTAGCGGAAATTGCTTCGGACGAAAGTGAAGCGCGGGTCATCGACGATGTTCTTTTCGGCGTCTTCATCCTGGTCGAAGCTGTATAGGTGACTGTCTGCATCCATGCGGCGCAGAATCTCCTTTGAGTGTCCTCCGCCTCCGAATGTCATGTCGGCATAGATGCCTGCAGGGTGAAGATTCATGCCTTCGATGCTTTCGTTCAGCAATACTGGTATGTGATATATCTGTTCTGTTTCGTTCATTATTATGCTGTTACTTTAATAGGTTTACACCTTATATATATTGAGCTGGTAAAATTACATATTTCCCGACAATTAAAGGGTATAGTTTTATGAAAATATTTGAGGAAGTTATCAACAGGTAAAGGCATTATTGTGAAATACCGCCGCGGTATGAAAAAACGTCGGGAAGTTTTCTGAAAAACCTCTTGACGTTTTTTGAAAATTTGTACAAAAAAAATAAGAATTTGTACAAATTTTAGGTGAAACTCTAAGTCGTTGGTTTTGTGGTAAGTGCTTCTTTTTTATAAATCCGCTGGGGAATAAAGGAAAATTTGCACATTTAATTGCCTTATTGTGCAATTCTGTTACATTTTAATTCATTGTGTCCTTTTTTTCTGGCTTTGATGTTACATTTTTTCGATATAAGTGAGCAACATTACGAAAGATAGATTACATTTGCAAAGAAATGTGTGAATGAAATAATGGCTAGCGATTCGATTTTTTTAATAGACATTGATAAAATCTTGAAGGAGAAGGCTGGGAAAAAAGCCAAGCGAATTCCTCGCTTTTTTGTTTCTTATCTGAAGCATATCGTGCATCAGGAGGAGATTAATGCTTTCCTGAAAAGCGTAAAAGATAAAAGCGGGGTTGATTTTCTGGCTGCATGTATGGGCTTTCTGGATGCAAAGTTGGATGTACATGGGCTGGAGAATTTGCCAGAAGACGGACTGTGCACGTTTGTGTCGAACCATCCGTTGGGCGGTCAGGACGGCGTTGCACTGGGGTATTTGCTGGGAACGCACTACAACGGACGCATCAAGTATCTGGTCAACGATTTGCTGATGAACCTGCATGGATTGGCTCCACTCTGCATTCCTATCAACAAGACCGGATCGCAGTCGCGCGATTTTCCCAGAATGGTAGAAGAGGGATTCCGCTCCGACAGCCACATCATAATGTTTCCTGCCGGCATATGTTCCCGCCGTCAGCATGGTGTTATCAAAGATTTAGCGTGGAAGAAAACGTTTATTACCAAGAGTATTGAAACCCAGCGCTATGTAGTGCCTATACATTTTGAAGGGCGAAACTCCAATTTTTTCTATAATCTTGCCAATGCTTGTAAGTTCTTTGGAATAAAATTTAATATAGCCATGTTGTATCTGGCAGACGAAATGTTCAAGAACCGTCATAAAACGTTTCGGGTAACCATCGGGAAGCCTATACCCTGGCATGCATTCGATAAATCCAAATCTCCGGCCGAGTGGGCAGAATATGTCAGAGATTTGGTCTATAAACTGTAATTTAGGAAGATTTTAATTACATATATGGAAGATATTATTGCACCTATTGACAGAGAGTTACTTAAGTCGGAACTGACCGCTGAAAGGCGTTTGAGGTCGACTAATAAAAGCCATAACGAAATCTATATCGTAAACTGGAAGAATGCTCCTAATGTGCTGAAGGAGATTGGCCGTTTGCGTGAGATAGCTTTCCGTGCTGCCGGAGGTGGAACCGGGAAAGCATTAGACCTGGATGAATATGACTTAATGGAAAATCCTTACCAGCAACTGGTGGTCTGGAATCCGGATGCGGAAGAAATTCTTGGAGGTTATCGTTATATATTGGGAGATGAGGTAGAGTTCGATAAGCAGGGAAAACCTGTGCTGGCTACTGCTCATATGTTCAATTTTTCAGAAAAATTCCTGAAAGAATATCTTCCTACGACTATTGAATTGGGACGTTCGTTTGTTACACTGGAATATCAGTCAACCCGTGCGGGTTCGAAGGGACTGTTTGCGCTCGATAATCTGTGGGATGGTCTGGGTGCCTTGACGGTGGTTAAGTCGAATGTTAAATATTTTTTTGGCAAGATGACGATGTATCCCAGTTACAATCGTTTTGGACGTGATATGATTCTCTTCTTCCTGAAGAAGCATTTCTCCGACAAGGACGGTTTGATTACTCCGATGGTTCCGCTGGAAATTGAAACAGACCCGGCTGTCTTGGAAAAATTATTCTGTTACGATACGTTCAAGGATGATTATAAGGTGTTGAATTCGGAAGTGCGTAAACTGGGTTATAATATACCTCCTTTGGTAAATGCTTACATGAGTTTGTCGCCTACCATGCGTATGTTTGGTACAGCTATCAACGACGGCTTTGGTGATGTGGAGGAAACCGGTATCCTGATTGCCGTGGATGAGATTCTGGAAGAGAAACGTATTCGTCACATTGAATCGTATATCAAGGAACATCCGGAGGCGCTTCAAATCACTTCTGGTGCTAATCCGGTGGTTTCAAAAAGTTCAATCTGATTTTGATCAAATAAATTAAGAGCCGGTTCCATATATGACGTTCCATTTGGAACAGATATATGGAATCGGCTTTATTGTTGTTTTAAACGGCAGGCAGGCTGTTCCCGTTTATCTTGCGGTATAAATCGAGTGCATATACGTCGGTCATGCCTGAAATGTAATCGAGTACGGCTTGTATTTTCCCGTATAAGGTAGGTGCCTGTACTTCGTATTGTTTCGATACGCGGTTGATGAGTAACTTGGAATAAGCCTTGTCGGGGTATCTGACTGCTTCTATCATCAGGTCGATTAAGGTTGTAATGACTTGATAACCGGCAAGCTCGATGTCAAGAACGTCTTTTGAACAATAAATTTTTGCGAAGGCTGTCTTTGAGCAATTTGCATATGCTTTTCGTATCGGTTCATCCATGTGTTTGATAAGAGGCCCCTCGAAAGTGCCGGAAAGAATCTGTTCTTCGTTTTCGACAAAGACTTGTGTGCATGCTTGTATCAGTACGCCTATGGCAGATGTGCGCAGATAGGCTATCTGTTCGTTGGTGTCTGTAACCAACTGACAGATTTCATTGATACGTTTTTTTCGGGCTTCCGTAAAAAACTGTGAATATAGTTCTTTTGTTTCTTGAGTCGTCAGAATCTTCAGTTTGTGAGCATCTTCTATGTCCATCATCTGATAGCAGATGTCGTCGGCTGCTTCTACCAGATATACCAGCGGATGGCGTGCATAGCGTACCGGTTCGCCGTCTTTACTCAGCTTGATAATGCCGAGCTCGTCTGCGATTCGCTTGTAGTCTGTTTCTTCGCTCAGAAAGAAACCGAATTTCTGCTTTTTCCCTGCCAGTCGTGATGAATACGGGTATTTGACAATAGAGGCAAGAGTAGAATACGTCATGACAAATCCTCCCGGCCGTCTTCCTTGAAATTGATGCGTCAGCAGACGGAAGGCATTTGCGTTTCCTTCGAAGTGAGTCAAGTCCTCCCATTCAGCTTCCGATAAAAAGGGTTTCAGTGCGAGTCCTTTCCCTTCGGAGAAATAGGTTCCAATGGCTTTCTCTCCCGAATGCCCGAAAGGAGGGTTGCCAAGGTCGTGTGCCAGGCAGGCGGCGGAAACAATGGCGCCGATTTCCGACAAGTGTGAATCTGATAATTCTGGATGTTTTTGTAAGAGGCGCATGGCAACATCGTTTCCCAGTGAACGTCCTACACAGGAAACTTCCAGACTATGAGTCAGACGGTTGTGGACGAAAATACTTCCGGGCAACGGAAATACCTGAGTTTTGTTCTGCAGGCGGCGGAAAGGGGCAGAGAAAATCAACCGGTCGTAATCACGTTGAAATTCAGTTCTGTCTTCCTTTCTGGTTTCATGCAAAGCTTCCAGTCCGAAACGCTTGTTCGATATGAGTTGGTTCCAGTTCATGGTTGGTTACAGTTTTTTGCAAACTTAGGTAAAATCGCTGGAAAAACGGATAGCCGGGTGAGAAAAAAGGACGATTTTGTCTGATAAAAGATTTGTTTTTATAAAAAATGGTAAACATAAATAGTAAGTCCCCCGAAATGTTTAACTTCGCACAATTAAAATGACCGTAAAATGAAAGTACAGATTATCAATAAGTCGAAACATGCATTACCCCAGTATGCTACAAGTAGCTCGGCAGGGATGGATTTGCGCGCGAACCTGAATGAGCCTATAGTATTGAAACCTTTGCAGCGTTGTCTTGTGCCTACCGGATTATATATAGCTTTGCCCGAAGGATTTGAAGCGCAGATACGTCCCCGAAGCGGACTGGCTCTGAAAAAAGGAATTACGCTTTTGAATACACCGGGTACGATTGATGCTGATTATCGTGGTGAAATTGGTGTTATTGTGGTTAACCTTTCTACTGAGGATTTTGTGATAGAAGATGGTGAACGCATTGCACAGATGGTAATTGCTCGTTATGAACAGGCCGAATGGCAGGAGGTGGAAGTGTTGGAAGATACTGAGCGTGGAGCTGGTGGCTTCGGACATACAGGAGTAAAATAACGAAGCGTGTCCGTATTCCTTTATCTAAAATTTTCATCGGTATGCGAAAATTAATTTATATCATATCGGCTTGCATGATGGTGATTGTGGCTGCTTGCGGAACTTCTGGCAAGCAGATGAAACAAAAGCAGCAGCAGGCTGTCGCACAAAAGGATCCGCTTACTCCTGAACAGCGGCGGAAGTACGACTATTATTTTCTTGAAGCTGTTCGTATGAAACAGAAAGGTGATTTCGATGCAGCGTACGAGTTGTATCAACATTGTCTGGATATTTATCCGACTTCGGGAGCTGCTCTATACGAGCTTTCGCAGTTTTACATGTATCTGGGGCAGGAAACCAAAGGAGAACAGGCTTTGAAACAGGCTGTTTCTTCTGATGAATCTAATTTCTGGTATAAGCAGACACTGGCTTCTTATTACGAACGGAAACGGGATATTCCGAAGGCTATTGCGGTTTATGAAAACATGGCGGACCAGTTTCCGTCGCGTCTGGAGCCGCTGATGTCGTTGATTGATTTATATAATCAGGCCAAAAGCTATCAGCAGGTTATTAATACGTTGAATCGCTTGGAAGAACTGGATGGGAAGTCGGAACAGATTAGTATGGAAAAATTCCGTATGTTTTTATTACTGGGTGATCAGGAGAAGGCTTTTACAGAAATAGAAAGCTTGTCGAAAGAATATCCTTACGACATGCGTTACCAGACAATCTTGGGAGATGTCTATCTGAATAACGACAAGCCTCAGGAAGCGCTTGGCGTTTATCAGCGTATCTTGAAAGAAGAGCCCGGATATGCTCCGGCGTTGATCTCGATGGCTTCTTATTATCAGAAAACGGGGCAGGATAGTTTATATCAGGCACAACTTGATACGATTTTGCTGAATGATGATGTGCAGTCGGATACCAAGATGGAAATTATGCGTCAGCTTATCCTTCAGTCGGAACAAGGCTCCAAGGATAGCACGCAGATTGTTTCTTTGTTTCAGAATATCTTGAAGCGTCCGCAGCAGAATGCTGACCTGGCGATGCTGTGTGCACAGTATCTGCTGACGAAAAAAATGGAAAAAGAAGCTGTGCCTGTATTGCATCAGATATTGGCACTTGATCCGGAAAACAAGCCGGCACGTCTTCAACTGCTGAGTTATGCCATACGTGACAATGATTTGGATGATGTAATTCAAATAGCCAAACCTGCACTGGAATATAATCCGGAGTCGCTTGAGTTCTATTATTATCTGGGAATAGCCTATCATCAGAAAGGAGAAACCGATGAGGCTTTGGATGTATTCACTAAAGGTGTAAAGCAGATAAATGAAAAGAGTGATAAAAACATTGTTTCTGACTTTTATGCTATATTGGGTGATTTGTATCATTCAAAGGAAATGCATGCTGAGGCATATGCTGCTTATGATTCTTCGTTAGTATACAATCCGGATAATATCGGTACGTTGAACAATTATGCTTATTTCCTTTCCGTTGAGCGGAAGAATTTGGATAAGGCCGAAGAAATGAGTTATCGTACCGTGAAGGCTGAGCCGGATAATGAAACTTATCTTGATACCTATGCATGGATTTTGTTCGAAAAAGGAAGATATACCGAGGCACGTATCTATATTGAACAGGCTTTGCGTAATAAAGGAGATGAAAGTCGTACGATTGTGGAGCATGCTGGTGATATCTATTATATGTTGGGTGAGAAGGATAAGGCTTTGGAATACTGGAAGAAAGCTGATGCGATGAATGAAACTCCCGAAGATGGCTCTACTCCGCCTACAGAAAAAGAAAAGAAACGTTTAAAACAAAAGATTGCTCAAAAGAAATATATAGCCGAATGATAAGATTGTTAATACGATATCTGTATGTGCTGATAGCTCTTGTTTTGGTGGCTTCGTGTTCGTCTACCCGGAAGATTGAAAAGACTCCTATGGTTGGGGGACTGACAGGGGATGCATATATGGAGAAAGTTATAGAACTCTCGCCTTCATGGAAGGCTGTGAGCGGAAAAGTTGCGCTGAATCTGAACATGGAAGGACAGAAGGATGCAAAAATAAGTGCTACACTTCGTTTGAAAAGAGGTGAGTCTATACAGTTGTATGTGGCCCCGTTGCTGGGAATTGAAGTGGCTCGTCTGGAGATTACTCCCGACGGATTGCTGGCTGTCGACCGTTTAAATAAACGATATGTTAAGGTATCATTCGAGGAGCTTAGCCGTTTGGCAAATACAGAGTTGAGCTTTAATATCCTACAGTCTTTATTTTTGAATGAACTATTCCTTCCGGGAAAAGCGCAACTGGATGTTACTGATGCTAAGTCTTTCCATATTTCATTGGCAGGTGAATATGCTTTGCTGGAGGCAAAACCCGCTAAGGGATTGTCTTATCGTTTCCGTACATCTGCCGATCGTGGCCTGTTGGAGGAAAGTCATATTGGAGTTTTAAATACTCCTTACGCACTTAACTGGAAATATGATGATTTTACGACATTGGACAATCGTTTGTTTCCAAGTCATATGTTGCTTTCTGTAGAAGGAACGGGTAAGGCTCTTACGCTCGACATGAAATTTTCTCGCCTGTCGGTTGGTGGTGATTGGGAGGGACGGACACAATTGTCGTCTCGTTATCAGCAAATTGAATTACAAGAATTGCTAAAGACTTTGTTGAAACAATGAAACAATTACTTGGTGTATTATTGATCTGTCTGTTCTGTGTGCAAGGATTTGCACAGAGTACTCGTAAGATTCGGGAACTGGAGAAGCAGCATGCTGAGTTGCAAAAACAGATTTCTGCATCCGAAACGTTGCTGCAATCGACCAAAAAGGATGTAAAAAGTCAGTTGGATAACTTGGCTTTACTTTCGGGACAGATTAGTGAACGCAAAAAGTATATTGAAACAATTGAAAACGATGTAAAGGTTATACAGACGGAAGTTGACCGTTTGCAGGTAGAGTTACGGTCTTTACAGCGGGAGCTGACTGATAAAAAGAAAAAGTATGAACAGTCGGTGAAGTATATGTATCGCAATAAGTCCATACAGGAAAAACTGATGTTTATTTTTTCGGCAGATAACCTGAGTCAGATGTACCGGCGGTTACGGTATGTTCGTGAGTATGCCGATTATCAGCGCTTGCAGGGAATCCAAGTAGAACGCAAGCAAAAACAGGTTACCGAGAAGCAGCAGACATTATTGGCCAGCAGAAAAGCAAAGGAAGAATTGTTGAAGCAGGGAGAAGCTGAAAGAATGAAGCTCGAAGAACAGGAAAAGGACCGTAAGACATTGCTTACATCTTTGCAAAAGAAACAACGAAGTATTCAGTCTGAAATTTCGAAGAAACGTCGTTCTGCCGATCGGTTGAATGCGCAGATTGACCGTCTGATTGAAATAGAAATAGAAAAAGCGCGGAAGCGTGCAGAAGAGGAAGCTCGTCGTAAGGCAGAGGCTAAGAGAAAAGCTGAATTGGCTAAAGAAAAGACGGTCGCTGCCGGAGAAAGCAAAAAGAGTACTACGACAAAAACTGTACCTTCGAAGGTGGAAGAGTATAAGGTTGATTCAGAAGACCGTCGCTTGTCCAGTGTCTTTTCGCAAAATAAAGGACGACTTCCAATTCCGATTACCGGACCTTATGTGATAGTGGGACACTTTGGACAGTATCAGGTGAAAGGTTTACGGAATGTACGTCTGGATAATAAGGGTATCGATATAAAGGGTAAAGATGGTGCGCAGGCTCGTGCCATATTCGATGGAGAAGTTTCGGCTATATTCCAATATAATGAATTGTCGAATGTTCTTGTCCGTCATGGTAGCTATATTTCAGTGTATTGTAACTTGTCGTCGGTGTTGGTAAAAAAAGGCAGTGTGCTGAAAGCACGCGATATCATTGGTCAGGTCAATACAGATAAGGATGGTAATACAGTACTTCACTTTCAGCTTCGTAGGGAAACGGAAAAACTGAATCCGGAACTTTGGTTACATCGTTGATCCTTTGATTGTCGGAAATAGTTCTTTTCCAGATGAATGCCTTCTTGGTCGTTTATCGATCTGTATGAGGTAATATTGTAATAGACTATTGAGAGATTATATATCTTTTTGTAGAAGGTATGTGATCGGAGTATCTGTTTTGATTGCTTCGGCAGTTTGGCTATATATGCTAAGGTTAATAAAACAAATTCTGGTGATATTCTTTATGAATGATCACCAGAATTTGTTTTGTTCAGGATTATATTCAAATCCTACCGCTTTCAGTTTGTTTACGATTTCTTCTTTGTTGACCTGCATGTCTTGGCAAAGTGCATCCAGTGAAGGATAGAAATCACGCAATTTCATGTTGATGAAGCTAAACAGCATCATCGGGTCTTTAGGTAATTCCATATGTTTATTCCTTTTTTATTTGCGGGTGCAAAATTACATTATTTTGCGTTTCATTGTTCCGGTTATTAGCAAGATATAACATTGTTCGGTAACTTTTGCATTATTGCTGGCTTTCAATAGGAAATAATTGTAAAATAAATACTAAAGTTTTCTGTGTTACTCCCCTCAACTCGGGAAAAAACATTACCTTTGCACTCTCAATAATGATCATTATATAGACTCAAAAAGTATTTGTAAAACATGATGGAGCTTGATTTACTCACAGCTATATCACCTATTGACGGTCGATACAGAAGCAAAGCCGGTGCTCTGGCTGCTTATTTTTCAGAGTTTGCACTGATGAAATATCGTGTGCGGGTTGAAATTGAATATTTTATCACTTTGTGTGAATTGCCGTTGCCGCAGCTGAAAAGTTTCGATTCGGCGCGTTTTGAATCACTGCGTGATATTTACCGTAACTTCTCGGAAACAGACGCTCAGCGCATCAAGGAAATTGAAAGTGTTACAAACCATGATGTAAAGGCTGTTGAGTATTTCATCAAGGAACAGTTTGATAAACTGGGAGGACTGGAACATTATAAAGAATTTATTCATTTTGGCCTGACTTCACAGGATATCAATAATACTTCTGTGCCTTTGTCTATCAAGGATGCGTTGAATGATGTATATTATCCGCAGATTCAGAAACTGATAGATCAGTTGACAACGTATGCAGAAGAATGGAAAGATATTCCGATGCTGGCAAAAACACATGGTCAGCCAGCTTCTCCGACTCGTCTGGGAAAGGAAATAATGGTCTTTGCATATCGTCTGAATCGCCAGTTGGCTGTTCTGAAAGCATGTCCTATTACTGCAAAATTCGGTGGCGCTACAGGTAATTATAATGCTCATCATGTAGCATATCCGGAGTTTGACTGGAAGGCTTTTGGTAATAAGTTTGTTGCCGAGAAGCTTGGACTGGAACGTGAAGAATATACTACCCAGATTTCCAATTATGATAATCTTGGAGCAATATTCGACGCTATGAAGCGTATCAATACGATTATGATTGATATGAACCGTGATTTCTGGCAGTATATCTCTATGGAATACTTCAAGCAGAAAATCAAAGCTGGTGAAGTTGGTTCGAGCGCAATGCCTCATAAGGTGAATCCTATCGACTTTGAAAATGCGGAAGGTAATCTGGGTATGGCAAATGCTGTATTGGAACATTTATCATCGAAACTTCCTGTATCGCGTTTGCAGCGTGACCTGACCGACTCTACGGTTTTGCGTAATATCGGTGTTCCGTTCGGACATACAATCATTGCAATCCAGAGTTCATTGAAAGGACTTGGTAAATTGCTGTTGAATGAACATAAGATTTATGAGGATCTGGATAATTGTTGGAGTGTAGTGGCTGAGGCAATTCAGACTATTCTTCGCCGTGAGGCATATCCGCATCCATATGAAGCATTGAAAGCTTTGACTCGTACTAATCAAGCTATCAATGAGGCATCTATTAAAGACTTTATTGAGACACTGAATGTCAGTGAAGATATTAAGAAGGAATTGCGCGCGATAACTCCGCACAATTATACTGGAATGTAAAATCTATAAAAAAGTTTAGCCCGAGAAGGGTGTAATTATTAATCTATAAATAGAAAACAACAATTATGGCAGAAAGAGAAAACAGACAGGAGAGTGAAAACACTCAGTCTGGCCGCGATGGTTACAAGTCTTACAACAGAGAAGGTTATAACAGATACAACCGTAATGAGGGAGGTAACAGTTATGGACGTCGTCCGCGTTTTACTCCGAATAATGAAGGAGGCGAACGTTCTCAGCGTTCTTACAACTCTCGTTATAATAATAATAATGGAGAAGGCGGAGAACAGCGCCCGTATCGTCCGCGTTTTAATAACGGCGGTCAGCAGGGCGAAGGTGGTTATCGTCAGCAACGTTCTTATGGTAGTCGTCCGTCGTACGATAACAATAATGGTGAACGTTCTTCGTATAATCCAAACTTTAATAATAATGCTCGTCCTCATCGTCCGTATAATTCTCGTTATAACAATAATAATGGAGAAGGCGGAGAACAGCGTCCGTATCGTCCGCGTTTTAACGGTGGTCAGCAAGGTGAAGGTGGCTATCGGCCGCAACGTCCTCGTTTCAATAATGGCGGTCAGCAGGGTGGCTACAATCGTCAGCAAGGTGGTGGCTATCGTCCTCGTACGGCCGATTATAATCCGAATGCTAAGTATAGCATGAAGAAACAAATCGAATATAAGGATATATTGACAGATCCGGATGAGCCGATTCGTTTGAACAAGTTCTTGGCAAATGCAGGAATCTGTTCACGTCGTGAGGCTGATGAGTTTATTACTGCCGGAGTTGTTTCGGTAAATGGGGTAGTGGTTACTGAATTGGGTACTAAAGTTAAACGTTCTGACGAAATTAAGTTCCATGACCAGCCTGTTAATATTGAACGTAAGGTATATGTATTGCTGAATAAGCCCAAAGATTGTGTTACGACTTCTGATGATCCTCAGGAACGTAAGACTGTTATGGATTTTGTAAAAGGTGCTTGTAAAGAGCGTATTTATCCGGTAGGACGTTTGGACCGTAATACTACAGGTGTATTGCTTTTGACAAACGATGGTGATTTGGCTTCAAAACTTACTCATCCGAAGTATCTGAAGAAGAAAATCTATCATGTTTATTGTGATAAAAACGTAACTAAGGCAGATTTGGATCAGATAGTTGCAGGTATTACGTTGGATGATGGAGAAATCCACGCAGATGCTGTTAGCTATGCTTCGGATACAGATAAGTCGCAGGTAGGCATTGAAATCCATTCAGGAAAGAATCGTATTGTCCGTCGTATTTTTGAATCGTTGGGTTATCGTGTAATCAAGCTGGATCGTGTATATTTCGCTGGACTTACTAAGAAAGGTTTGCGTCGTGGTGACTGGCGTTATCTGACTGAACAGGAAGTAAACATGCTCCGTATGGGATCTTTTGAATAATTAGTTAATGAAATAATAACATGGAAACAATTCGTAGAACAAAAATTGTTGACCTTTTGAAGTGCCGTGATTTCGGAACAATGGTCAATGTGAAAGGGTGGGTACGTACTCGCCGTGGTAGCAAACAGGTAAACTTCATTGCCTTGAATGATGGTTCTACTATAAATAATGTGCAGGTAGTTGTTGATTTGGCAAACTTTGACGAAGAAATGCTGAAGTTGATTACTACCGGAGCATGTATCAGTGTGAATGGCGAACTGGTTGAATCAGTAGGATCAGGACAGGCAGCGGAAATCCAGGCTCGTGAAATTGAGGTTTTGGGTACTTGCGATAATACATATCCTTTGCAGAAAAAGGGACATTCTATGGAATTCTTACGTGAAATTGCTCACTTGCGTCCGCGTACGAATACATTTGGAGCTGTGTTCCGTATTCGTCATAATATGGCTATCGCTATTCACAAGTTCTTCCATGAACGTGGGTTCTTCTATTTTCATACACCGCTTATTACAGCTTCCGATTGTGAAGGTGCCGGTCAAATGTTTCAGGTTACTACCATGAATCTGTATGATTTGAAGAAGGATGAGAATGGGTCGATTATCTATGATAACGATTTCTTCGGCAAACAGACCAGTTTGACCGTGTCGGGTCAGTTGGAAGGTGAGCTGGCAGCTACGGCTTTAGGTGCTATTTATACATTTGGTCCGACATTCCGTGCTGAAAATTCAAATACTCCACGCCACCTGGCAGAGTTCTGGATGATTGAACCGGAAGTAGCCTTCAATGATATCAACGATAATATGGACTTGGCAGAAGAGTTCATTAAATATTGTGTTCAGTGGGCTCTTGATAACTGCTACGATGATGTGAAATTCCTGAACGATATGTTCGATAAGGGATTGATCGAACGTCTGCAGGGTGTTCTGAAAGAAGAATTTGTACGTTTGCCCTATACGGAAGGTATCAAGATTTTGGAAGATGCCGTTGCCAAAGGTCATAAGTTTGAATTCCCTGTTTATTGGGGTGTAGACTTGGCTTCTGAACACGAACGCTATCTGGTGGAAGATCACTTTAAACGTCCTGTTATCTTGACCGATTATCCGAAAGAAATTAAGGCATTCTATATGAAACAGAATGAAGATGGTAAGACTGTTCGTGCTATGGATGTTCTCTTCCCGAAAATCGGTGAAATCATTGGTGGTTCTGAACGTGAAGCCGATTATGATAAGTTGCTTACTCGTATCAAGGAACTGAATATTCCGATGAAGGATATGTGGTGGTATCTCGATACACGTAAATACGGTTCATGTCCTCATTCTGGCTTCGGTCTGGGATTCGAACGTTTGTTGCTGTTCGTTACGGGTATGGCAAACATTCGTGATGTTATTCCTTTCCCGCGTACGCCGCGTAATGCTGAATTCTAAATCGATACCTATTGTCTATATTGAGGCGAATCTCCAACTGGGGATTCGCTTTTTTATTTTATAATATATAATAAGGAGGGTGCATAGGTTCTTTCTGTTTCGTCTTGAATATCTTTAAAAAAGGTAAAATAAAAAATGAGTATGGGAACTTTTTATAAGATATATTTTATATATTTGTATATCAACTCATTTCTCGTTTAACCTTTTAAATTTATTTGTTATGAAAACACGTTCTTTGTTTCTTTGGTTAGTGTGCCTCTTTTTAGGTGCGACGAATATGTTGGCTCAGGATATTCAGGAAAAAATTCCAACTACATTGAATGGGGTATGGCAAATGTGTTTCTATCGTTCCAGTTCTCCTAATGTTGTAGGTGAGTTGAAAACGAGTAATTCTCTTAAGATTCTTTCAGATGATGGCCGTTTTACTAATCTGGTAATGATGCAGAATGGAGCTATTATTATTGGATATGGAACTTATAAGCAGAATGCTGAGAATGTATATACCGAATATGTGGAAAAGAATTTGCATTTACCGCAGCTGAACGGGGATAAAAATGAAATGCATTTTGAATTGAAGGAAAATGGCAATCTGATGTTTGTAAAATATTATCTGACGGTTGACCGTGATGGTAATAAGATTGATTCTTGGTGTCACGAAATTTGGAAGCGTGTAGTAATGCCTTCTACTTATCCGGAAAATATTGTTCGCTAATTAGCCCTGAGTCAGAGGCTTGGCTGTAGAAAAAAATACTTAAAATCTTTGTCAGTTCGGATAAAAGCAGTAATTTTGCAAGCCGATTATTATCAAATAGTGATAAAAGTTTAATTCTGAATGCTTTAATCCTCTTTGTCCGGGAGGAATAAAGTGTGATGGATTTGTTTTTTAGTAGTTAACATTTTAAAAAAGATTTAAGAGTGGATACTTTAAGTTACAAGACCATTTCTGCAAACAAAGAAACTGCGGCTAAAGAATGGGTCGTAGTTGATGCTACCGATCAGGTGGTAGGTCGCCTCGGTGCTAAAGTTGCAAAGTTGTTGAGAGGTAAGTATAAACCAAACTTTACCCCTCATGTAGACTGCGGTGATAACGTTATTATCATCAATGCAGACAAAGTGAAATTTACAGGAAACAAGTGGAATGATAAAATCTACTTGAGCTACACCGGTTATCCGGGCGGTCAGCGCGAAATCACTCCGGCTCGCTTGATGGCAAAACCGAATGGCGCTGAAAAATTGATGAAGAGAGTAGTAAAAGGTATGCTTCCGAAAAATCGTCTGGGAGCTAAGTTGCTGGGCAACCTTTATGTATATGAAGGTGCTGAACACAAACATGAAGCTCAGACTCCGAAAGTAATTGATATTAACACACTTAAATAATAAAGAATGGAAGTAGTAAATGCATTAGGCAGACGTAAACGCGCGATTGCACGTGTGTTCGTAAGCGAAGGTACAGGAAAGATTACTATTAACAAGAGAGACCTTGCACAGTACTTTCCATCAACTATTCTGCAGTATGTAGTAAAACAGCCTTTGAATAAGCTGGAAGTAGCTGAAAAATATGATATTAAAGTTAACTTGTGCGGTGGTGGATTTACTGGTCAGTCACAGGCTTTGCGTCTGGCTATCGCTCGTGCACTGGTTAAAATCAACCCTGAAGATAAGAAGACTCTTCGTGCAGAAGGCTTCATGACTCGTGATCCTCGTTCTGTTGAACGTAAAAAACCGGGTCGTCCGAAAGCACGTCGTAGATTCCAGTTCAGTAAACGTTAAGAGTTGGTGGAATGTTGGAACGGACAAGTTGCTTATTTTTTTTTCAACTTTCACTTTTCAACTCTCAACTAAGAAAGCGTTTAGTATCTAAACCGTCGGGATTTTCCCTACAAGCGTTTGCGGAGAAACTACCCGGCAGTTGGTTCAATTAAACAAAAAAGAAAGTAAACGATTAAAAGATTAAAAACAATGTCAAGAGTAAATTTTGATACTTTATTGGAGGCTGGTTGCCACTTCGGACACCTTAAGAGAAAGTGGAATCCTGCTATGGCTCCTTATATTTTCATGGAACGCAACGGAATCCATATCATCGACCTGAACAAAACCGTTGCTAAAGTTGATGAAGCTGCTGAAGCTTTGAAGCAGATTGCAAAATCAGGAAAGAAAGTCCTGTTCGTTGCTACTAAAAAACAAGCAAAACAGGTTGTAGCTGAGAAAGCTGCTTCTGTAAACATGCCTTATGTAATCGAGCGTTGGCCGGGTGGTATGTTGACTAACTTCCCGACTATCCGTAAGGCTGTGAAGAAAATGGCTACTATCGATAAGTTGACTAACGATGGTACTTATTCAAACTTGTCAAAGAGAGAAATTCTTCAGATTTCTCGTCAGCGTGCTAAATTGGAAAAGAACTTGGGTTCTATCGCTGATTTGACTCGTCTGCCGTCTGCTTTGTTCGTTGTAGACGTATTGAAAGAAAATATCGCAGTTCGCGAAGCTAATCGTTTGGGTATTCCTGTATTTGCTATCGTTGATACAAACTCAGATCCTACAAACGTAGATTTCGTAATTCCTGCTAATGATGACGCTACTAAGTCTGTAGAAGTTATCTTGGATGCTTGCTGCGCTGCAATGGCAGAAGGTTTGGAAGAAAGAAAAGCTGAAAAAGTAGACATGGAAGCTGCAGGAGAAAATGCTCCGAAAGCTGCTAAGAAGAAAGCTACTAAGGCTCGTATGGATAAGGCAGAAGAAGAAGCTATCAATGCTGCAAAGGCTGCCGCTTTCATGGGTAAAGACGAAGAAGCTTAATATACTTTAGAGTGAGAGTTGAGAGTTGAAAGTTGAGAGTTACTATATAAAGGCAATTCTCAACTCTCTGTTCTCAGCTCTCATTTGCTTTAATATAGATTTATTTATTAACTCAATAAAAAGAAATTACTATGGCTGTAAGTATGGCTGATATTACCAAACTCCGTAAAATGACCGGAGCTGGTATGATGGATTGTAAAAACGCTTTGACAGAATCTGAAGGCGATTTCGACAAGGCAGTAGAAATTATCCGTAAGAAGGGACAAGCTGTTGCTGCAAAACGTTCTGATCGTGAAACTTCAGAAGGTTGTGTTTTGGCAAAATCAACTGGCGACTATGCTGCTATGATCGCTTTGAAGTGTGAAACAGACTTCGTTGCTAAAAATGCAGATTTCGTTGCTTTGACTCAGGCTATCCTGGATGCTGCTATCGCTAACAAATGTCAGACTTTGGATGAAGTAAAAGCTCTTCCGATGGGTAGCGGTACAATTGCTGATGCTATCGTTGAACGTAGCGGTATCACTGGTGAAAAGACTGAATTGGATGGCTATTTCTTCGTTTCTGGTGCTTGCACTGCTGTTTACAACCACATGAACAAGAATCAGCTTTGTACAATCGTTGCTTTCAATAAAGTTTGTGACGAAAAGATTGCTCACGAAATCTGTATGCAGATTGCAGCAATGAACCCGATTGCAATCGACGAAGCAGGTGTTCCTGAAGCTGTAAAACAGGAAGAAATCAATGTTGCTATTGAAAAGACTAAGGCAGAACAGGTACAGAAAGCCGTAGAAGCTGCTTTGAAGAAAGCTGGTATCAATCCTGCTCATGTAGATAGCGAAGAGCATATGGAAAGCAATATGGCTAAGGGATGGATTACAGCTGAAGACGTTGCTAAGGCTAAAGAAATTAAAGAAACTGTAGCTGCTGAAAAGGCTGCTAACTTGCCTCAGGCTATGATTGAAAATATTGCTAAGGGTCGTCTGGGCAAATTCTTGAAAGAAGTTTGTCTGTTGAACCAGGAAAGCATTATGGAACCGAAGAAGACTGTAGCTGAAGTATTGAAAGCTGCTGATGCTGAATTGGTTATTACAGATTTCAAACGTTTCACTTTGCGTGCTGAATAATTTTCTCCTTTGTAGAAATTTATTTATGACTAGTCCTAAATAACCGTTACAGTTATTGGACAAAAATAAATTAAAAGGTCAGTCTAACTCCAATGGGGCGACTGGCCTTTTTTATTTGCTGATTTTTCATATTATTACTTACGTTGTGTAGTGGAAGATTCTATTTTACTTATTTATTTAGGAAGGAGATTAGAAAAAAATGGAATGAAATGAGTTTAGTAGAGAACTAATTTTATTGAATGATCTGTTAAAATAAAATTTCCCCTTTTATGGCTATCACATTCTTCACACGGGGTAGTCATAAAAGGGGCTTATTTTTTGCTGGTGACTTTCAAGGAGAAAAATTCTGAAGGCCGCTGTCTTGAAGAAAAAACATCGGGATGTTTTTTGAAAATTTGTACAAAAAATTAGAAGATTTGTACAAAAACTTTAGAAGTCTTGCAGACGGTTAGAGAAAAACCTCCTGCTTTCTTGCTTATAATCCCAGTTGATATTGTTTGTTGGGCGTGTACCTGAATATTATTTAGTCTGTGTATAGCCTTCCGCTTTCAGCAAATCGATAATACGCTGACGGAATTCTCCTTGAATCAAGATATCTCCCTCTTTTACCGATCCGCCTACACCACATTTAGTCTTTAGCAGCTTACCCAGCTCTTTCAAGTCTTCTTCACTGCCAGCAAAGCCGGTTATTACAGTAACGGTCTTTCCGCCACGTCCTTTTTTTTCTATTGATACACGAAGTTTCTGCTGCTTTTTGTCCAGCGTTTCTATTTCTTCCTCTTCTCCGTTGTCGTACTTAAAGTCCGGATTGGTGGAATATACAATGTTCAGTCGGTCTTTCCAATCATTATTTTTCATGTGAATTAATTTTAATCCGACTCAAAGATAGGTACATTTTTCTATATTCTGTGTGCGTTTCCGAATAAATACCTTAATTTTGCACAAGGCATAACTTTACAGAAGCGCAAAAAATGGCAATACGTACTCGTAAAAATACGGATAAAATACCGGAGCCTACCTTACGTAGACTGCCGTGGTATCTTTCGAATGCAAAGCTGATGAAAGAGAAAGGGGAGAAATATGTTTCTTCCACGCAGATTTCCAAGCAAATCAATATAGACGCTTCGCAAATAGCCAAGGATCTTTCGTATGTAGATATTGCCGGACGCACTCGTGTAGGCTATGACATTGACCTGCTGATTGAGGTACTTGAGGATTTTTTAGGATTTACCAATATGCACAGAGCGTATCTTTTCGGGGTTGGTAGCCTGGGGGGGGCGTTACTGCGCGACTCAGGTCTTTCGCATTTCGGGCTTCAGATTGTAGGAGCCTTCGATATTAATCCGGAACTGGTAGGAACAAAAATCAACGGTATTCCCATTTATCATTCCGATGACTTTGAGCAGCGCATGAAACAAGATGGGGTAAATATCGGTGTGCTGACCGTTCCCATTACCATTGCCCAGGAGATTTCCGATAAGATGATTGCAGGAGGCATCAAGGCTATCTGGAACTTTACTCCTTTCCGTATTCGGGTTCCTGAAAATATTGTAGTACAGAATACATCACTCTATGCTCATCTGGCAGTGATGTTCAATCGTTTGAATGAAACAATAAAGAAATAATTCTCCATGAAAATTATAGCTATCGGCATGAACTATCCGTTGCATTGCAAGGAATTGCATGCAGACGAACCATTGCCACAAGAACCGGTCATCTTCATGAAGCCGGACTCTGCCTTGCTGAAGGACAGCAAGCCGTTTTTTATTCCTGACTTCTGCCAGCAGGTAGACTATGAGACCGAACTGGTAGTACGCATTAACCGTTTGGGAAAGAATATTTCCGAGCGTTTTGCACACCGTTATTATGATGCCGTTACGGTAGGTATCGACTTTACCGCACGCGATTTGCAGCGTAAGTTCCGTGCCGAAGGTAAACCTTGGGAACTGTGTAAGGGATTTGATAATTCGGCGGCCATAGGCGACTGGGTGCCTGTGGAGAAATTTGCCGACATTCAGCATATTAATTTCCATTTGGATATTGACGGAAAGACTGTGCAGCAGGGAAATACACAGGATATGCTGTTCCGGGTAGATCAGATTATCGCATACGTCAGCCAGTTCTGTACATTGAAAATTGGCGATATGCTGTTTACGGGAACGCCGGTTGGCGTAGGTCCGGTGCATATAGACAATCACCTGGAAGGTTATTTGGAAAACGAAAAAGTTCTTGATTTTTACGTACGATGAAAATACGTGTAGGATTTGGTTTCGATGTCCATCGGCTGGTCGTTGGGCGTGAGCTTTGGCTGGGAGGTATCAAGCTGGAGCACGAATTGGGATTATTGGGTCATTCGGATGCCGATGTATTGATTCATGCTATTTGTGATGCATTGCTGGGAGCCGCCAACATGCGCGATATCGGCTATCATTTTCCCGATAATGCCGGTGAGTTTAAAGATATTGACAGCAAGATTCTGCTGGCACGTACAGTCGATTTGATTGCTACGAAAGGTTATCGGGTAGGTAATATCGATGCGACGGTCTGTGCCGAACGTCCGAAGCTGAAAGCTCGTATACCTGAAATGCAGGAAGTGCTGGCTCATGTCATGAATATAGATCCGGAGGATGTGTCCATAAAGGCGACTACGACCGAAAAGTTAGGCTTTACCGGTCGTGAGGAAGGCATTTCGGCGTATGCTACTGTACTGATAGAACGCGATTAGTCGGCTGGAGGATAGGGAGGAAGCATCCGCTTCTTTCCTAAAAAATAAGGTGAGATGTGCAGGCGGTCGAGTACATAAGTTACGCCAAAGCACCCCGATATAACAAAAATCACAGAAACAATCGTAAAGCAAATACCTGTTGCATCGAAAGCAAAAAGCGGCAGGTAGGCTTTCGATAAAATGGTAAATACGGGCGAAAATAGAAGAATCACCAGTGTATTACTACCGATATAACGAAGAAGTGTTTTTACTTTTTCCGGCAAATAGGTGTAAGTTGCAAGCAACAGGCTGATTACCAAATAGGTTATGGCTACACCTGCCAGTGTGCCACGGTTCAGGTTCTCCGGAAAACAGCATAAGATGACGAGGGGGACTACCGACAGAAAGCTGGGCTGAAATACACGGATAATGGGAAGGCCACTTTGCCGGATAGCCACTCCTGCCAGGAAGTAAATGGCATTGGCAAATGTCAGCAATCGTACTTCGGAAAGAATATACAGGAATATTCCCAAGATGATGAAACGGATTATGCCTTTCCACTTATCCGTCACCTTATAGATCAGGAAATAACTGGCATTGCAGAGTATCAGCGTATGCAGATACCAGTAGGGGCCCATGGGAGCAATGATAGCTTTATGCAGCAGAAGTCCGGCAGAGAGTTCGGTCACTTTCTCCCGTACGGGGAGAACTGCCGACATGACCACATAGCCGGCTTCCATGAAGACATACGGAATGAATATCCAGAGCAGGCTCCGTCCGAAAGCTTTAGTTTCCTTGTTTATATTATTCAGATATCCCGATATGATGAGAAATGCCGACATGTGGAAGGTATAAACCACTTGTTTGGCATATGGGTACGAATCGCCGATGTATACCAGATGAAAGATAATCATCAGAATGATGAATATGCTTTTTAAAAAATCGAGTTCCTTGATTCTGCCGTTCATAGAAGTGAGAATTGATAATGATCAGGCGTTGAGCAACAGGCCGGCAGTAAGTAGTATGCCGAACAGCAACATGTTTCTTGAAGTTTCTCCCAAAATGACGTTGAGTTCCTTTCCTCGGTTGATGCGTGCCATTTTCACGGTGGTAAAAATATGGAGCAACAAATAAATCTGTGGCAGGATAGCTGCCCATAGTCTGCCCTCGGTTACAAAATAAAAACAACTCCAGCATGCAGCCAGTCCCAGCAGAAAATATAGAATCAGTCCGGCACGGGCTCCCAATCGTACAACGATTGTTTTCTTTCCGCTGATAGCATCCTGCTCCCTGTCGCGGAAATTGTTGACCATCAGCAACGTATCTATCACAAATCCACAGGCAAGCGAAGCCATGGTAACAGAAGTATTCCAGCTGTGTGCCATGATATAGAAAGTACATCCTACGGGAACAAATCCGAAAAATACTAAAACCAGTACGTCCCCCCAGCCATGGTAGGCAAGCGGATAAGGACCGGCGGTATATAAGAAGGCAAAAATAATGCAGGCAATGCCTACCGGAATCATTTCCCAGCCACCGTACCAGAGCAGGCAGAGCCCGTCCAATGCAGCCAGTAAAGTCGTTATGGCTATTCCTTTCTTCATACCCGACGAAGAAATCCAACCTTGTGCGCAGGCACGTTCCGGTCCGAGTCTGTCTTCTCGGTCAGTACCTTTCAGATAATCATACAAGTCATTGATAAAGTTTGCATCTATCTGCATCAGAAAAGCGAATAAGAAGCATAATATAGCCGGAATAAGCTGAAAATGTCCGTACATTGAAGCCAGTGCACACCCCAGCATGACTGGGATGGAAGCTGCTGTCAGGGTCTTGGGACGGCTGGCCAGCAACCAGGCTTTTGCAGAATTTTGTTTTACCATAAATCCAATTTATTTTATGGTGCAAAGTTAGAAAATTCTGCCGACACTTTGCTTGGCTGGTAGAAAAGTGTTATTTTCGTTTAAGGATTTAGTTATATACCATGAAAAAGATTATTTATCTTGTTTTTTTTGCAGCCATGATTTTACTCTCTTCGTGTGCCACGGCTTCTCTGTCGAAATATCATGGAATAGGACGTGTAAAGAAATATGACATATATAGCACACAGCTTCCTGATTCTTTTGACGGATTTCGGATAGCTTTTGCTTCCGACTTTCATTATGAAAGCCGCTTTGGAAAGAAAAGACTTTCTGGTTTGTTGAAAGCCTTGCAGGCTACCGATGCCGATCTTTTGCTGTTAGGAGGAGATTACCGGGGAAGGAATGGAGGAAATTTGTCTGAACTTTTTGATGTGCTTCAGCAGTTTCACGCACCTTATGGTGCCTATGGGGTAATGGGTAACCATGAGAATAATGCCAATTATGAAATTGTCAGGCAAGAAATGCAACGGACAGGAATTCACTTGCTCGAGCATCAAGTAGATACGATATGGAAGGGAAACCAGTATATTTTACTTTGTGGAATTCGCAATCCGTTTGATTTGACAAAAAACGGAGTTTCGCCTACCTTGTTTCTCCGTCCGGAAGATTATGTCATTATGCTGACACACACGCCTGATTATGTTGAAGATGTGGATGTAAGTAATACCGATCTGGCGCTGGCAGGGCATACACATGGAGGTCAGGTCAGTTTGTTTCATAAATATGCTTTTGCACATTTCTCAAAATACGGTAATCGTTTCCTTACTGGCCTGAAATATAATAGCAAGGGAATTCCCGTGATAATCAGCAATGGGATAGGTACGTCGCGCAAAGATATTCGCTTGTTTACCCCCAGCGAAATAGTCCAGATTGTTCTTCACAAGGGCCGCTGAACTGTTAAAAACCAATTTTTACCACTAAAAAACCATTTTTTATCAATTATATCAGTCGTATCTTTCCTAATTTTGAAATGTTGTAATTCTTATGAGAACTATTAACCTTATTTATTATCTAAACTAAAAACACGTATGAACCAAACTGTTTTTTTAAGGAAATTATGCTCAACTTTTCTTTTAAGCATGATTTGTTTATTTGCTTTCTCTCAAGGTAAGCAAATTCAAGGTGTGGTAAAAGACGCCACGGGTGAACCTATTATTGGTGCGAACGTTTTGGTTAAAGGCACGACAAATGGAGTAATTACTGATTTTGACGGAAATTACTCACTGACAAATGTAAATAGCCAAGACATTATTGTATTTTCTTATATTGGCTATACAAGTCAGGAAATTAAAGTCGGCTCTCAAACGACAATCAATGTTACATTGAAAGAAGACACCGAAACGTTGGAAGAAGTTGTTGTGGTGGGTTATGGAACGATGAAAAAAGGTGATTTGACAGGATCTATTTCATCTGTATCATCTGAACGAATTGCTTCTATCGGAACGTCTTCTGTTATGGGAGCATTGCAGGGAGCTTCTCCTGGTGTCGATATTACAACTAATTCTACACGTCCGGGTGCTAGTTTCAGTATTCAGGTGCGTGGACAAAATTCATTGAACAGCGGCAATCCTTTGTATGTGGTGGATGGAATTGTTGTAAGTGATATTGACTTCCTGAATCCTTCTGATATAGAGAAAATAGATGTCTTGAAAGATGCATCTTCTACAGCTATTTATGGTTCTCGAGGCTCAAATGGAGTTGTAATCGTACAGACTAAGGGAGCTTCTAATTCAAAATCGAAGTTGTCTGTTTCTTATGATGGATATTATGGCGTTCGTGCAATTGCACGTATTCCTGATTTCATGGATGGACGTGAATGGATTGATTTCCGTACATCAAATTATTATACATGGGATGCGACTAACAGCCGTTATACATTGACTGATACCAATAAAAATGGTATCACTCAGAATTCGAAAACTGTCAATCAAGCATTGTATGATGAAGATTATACAGATTGGTTGGATCTAGGAACTCAGAACGGTTCTCAACAGAATCATTATATTAATGTATCTGGTATGGGATCAGATATATCCTATAATTTGGGATTTGGCTATCAGAATGAGCAAGGTAACTTTGTAAATGAAGATATGGATAAATTTATCTTCAAAGGTTCTATAGCTCACAAGGCCAATAAATATTTTAATACAGGTGCCAATTTTACAATGTCCCATCAAGTTATTAACAGTGGATCCCAATATGGATACCGAGATATTCTGCGTATGCCCTCTGTTCTCAAGGCTTATGATGAAAATGGTAATTTGATTGAGCAGCCTGGAATTAAAACAAGTATTGATGGTGATGGTAATTTTACAAGTTCTGCCAATCCTTTGATTGAATTGAATTCAGGAAATCAGCAAACACGTCGTTTTGATATCTTAGGTAGTTTATATTTTGAATTGACTCCGATTGAGGGACTGAGCTTGAAGACAACATTTTCTCCTTTATTTAATCGTACACGTAATGGTTATTATTATGCTCAGAACTCTAACCGTTCGCAGGATCAGGCAGGCAATGAGAATGAGGAAACTTTTGAATGGACTTGGGATAATGTGATTAATTTCAACAAACGTTTCAATGAAAAACATAATTTGACTGTTACATTGATCAATTCCGTATATAAAACTCAATATGAATATTTGAATGTTGAGTCACAAGGATTCCCATATAACTCTGAATGGTATAATATGTTTAACGGTACAATTAACTTGGGTAATAGTGGAAGCAATTATACACAGACCAGTATGGTTTCTTTTGCAGCCCGTGCCAATTATGATTTTGCCGGTAAATATCTGATAACTGGAACTGTTCGTTATGATGGTAGTTCAAAATTAGCTGATAAATGGGCTGCTTTCCCTTCACTGGCTGTAGCATGGCGTATGTCTGAAGAAGGTTTCTTGAAGAAATATGATTGGTTAAGTAACCTGAAACTCCGTTTAAGTTTCGGTTATTCTGGTAATAATAATGGTGTTGGAGCTTATGGAACTCTTTTCAAACCTAATACTAACAGTAACGTTTATTATGATTTTGGCGGTCAGGTTGTATCAGGATTTGGATTGGGTACACCTGTCAACAGAAGTCTGACATGGGAAAAAACTCGTGAATGGAATGCAGGTATTGATTTTGGGTTCTTTAATAACCGTATTAACGGTAGTATTGATTTCTATGATAAGTTATCTAATGACCTGTTGATGGAACGTACGTTGACTATTGAATCAGGTGTAGCTAGCATGACAGATAATATCGGTTCTGTAAATAACCGAGGCGTGGAAGTCAGCCTGAATACAGTAAATATACAGACTGAAGATTGGAACTGGACTACCGGTTTTACATTTGCATATAACAAAAATGCTATCCGCAGTCTGTATGGTAAAAAGGAAGATGTAGTAAGTGAAGCACGTTTTATCGGCCAGCCTATCAATGTGGTTTATGACTATTTAGTAGACGGAGTATATGGTTATGATGAATGGGCGGCAATGACTCCTGCTGAGCGTGAAGCAATGGGAGCTAATCAGCCTGGCTATGCTAAAGCCATTGATACTAATAAGGATGGTAAGATGTCAACAGAAGACCGTGTTATTCTTGGACATAACGATCCGGACTGGACAGGAAGTATTACTTCTACATTAACATATAAGAATTTTGATTTATCATTTAATATTTATACGCGTCAGGGAGTTTTTGTAAATGATCGCTTCTTGCAGGAATTTGGAGTTGGTGCAAATACACAGCGTGGACGTCCAAAAGTTAATGCTGATTATTATGTTCCTGGTAGTGTGGACCGTGCAGACTGGAGTAATTTCCGTATTGATGAAAACGGACAGCCATGGGTAACATGGAAGACTTCAACTGAAAATCCAAATGCTAAATATCCGATAGCTAGTATGGCTGGTAATTTCTATGGAAGTAATGGGTCTTATCAGGATGCTTCATTCTGGAAAGTTAGAAATATAACGTTAGGATATACATTCGATAAAAAGTTAATTAGCAAAGTTGGTTTATCACATTTGCGACTTTATTTCAATGTGTTGAATCCGTTTACTTTTACCGATTATGTTGGTTGGGATCCAGAATATGCAACAACTACTTTGCAAAACGGTAACGGTCCGTCATCTGTGACTTATCAATTTGGTATTAACTTGAAATTTTAAACAGATTGTATTATGAAGAAACTAGCCATTATATTTTTATCTGCTTTGACACTTAGCAGTTGTGAATCCTTTTTGGAAGAGGATGACAGAGCAGGAATAACTAATGATGAATTATATGTTACTGAAGCAGGATATGAAACTTTGCGTACCAATGCCTACAATAGCTTGCGTTCTATATATAATGATGGTCCTAAAGTGATGCTTGCCGGAACAGACTTGTATCAAATGACGAGAAATGTAACTGCTGATGGACTTTTTGATTATCGTACATTATATGATACCAATGGTGATGTAGAAACTTTTTATACCAATTGCTATACGTCATTGCAGGCAGTAAATGCAGCAGAATATTATTTACAGAATGCCAATATCAGTGATGAGAAAAAGCAGCAATACCAAGGTGAGTATAATTTTATGAAAGGATTTCTGCATTTCATTCTTTTGGAAGAGTTTGGTGGAGTTGTTATTAGTGATGAATATACACAAGGAGTACGTTTGAATATGCCTCGTGCTTCATTGGAAGATACTTATACGTATATTCTTGGAAAGCTGGAAGCTGCCGAACAATCGAACCTTCCTCAAACACCTCCAACTTCTGATGAAGGCAAAACTTCCTATGGACAAATCTGCAAGGATATTGTAGAACATTATCTGGCAAAAGTATATCTTACTCGTGGATGGGACCTGGGCAACAAGCAAGATTTTGAAACTGCAAAAGGATATGCACAAGGATTAATTAGCAGACGAGGTGCCTTACGTTATACGATGGAAGAACTTTGGAGTCCAAACAATGAGAATAATGAGGAATTTATATTTGCTATTCAGTATGATAAAAACTCTATTACAGGACCTGATCAGGGTAATAATCAGGAGGCCTTGTTTGGTCCATATTTAGGTGGTTCTGAGTATAATCATAAATATGTAAGCAGTACATTTATGCCGTCGTGGTCTTTGCATTCTTGGTTCAGTAAGGATGATGCACGTTATGAAGCTACTTTTATGCTGAATATTTGGGAGAAATATTATGACTACTACAATGGATCTAATGTTCCTGGTGTAAATAAGATTACTGCACTTTATCCACGTGCGTGGGACAGATCACAGGAAATGTTTGATGATTATGTCGCTATTGTTGGAAAGTCTGAAACAGTTGATAATGCATTTGCGAATGTAACTATGCAGGATGAGAACGGACAGTTGTTGCCGGGAACTATTGAATTTATCAAGAAGTGGTGTCCTGAATATGCAAATGCAACACCGATACCTTTGACAGATGATAAAGGTAAAAATATGATGAGGGTATATCCTTTTATTGAAAATTCATCTGACCGCATGGTTAATGAAGAATATTGGAGAAGCGGATATAATAATGACTTTTGTCAGCCTGGTATTAAGAAGTTTGATATGGATCACTTGGAAACATTTGATCCGAACCAAAGCTATCGTGATATCGTCTTGGCTAGCTTGTCTGAAACCATGCTGTTGTATGCGGAAGCATGTATCGGACTTGAAGATTATCCTGGAGCTGAGCAAATGATAAATGATGTATTAGCTCGTCCTGGAAATAATAAGAATGGTGGTGCTCCTCTGAGTATTTCTTTACCTTCAAGTCAGACAGACGCACTTGAGGTATATTTGAAAGAATCAGGTAAGGAATTGGCAGGACAGTATTGTGGACGCTGGCCGGAATTACGTCGTACAAAAATGCTGAAACATATGTATTATAAATACAATTATGATTATCTTACAGGTAATTTAGGCTCAGATCCGATTGGTGATAAGTTGTATCGTCCGATTCCGCAGGCTGCAATTGAAATAAATGAAGGTTTGTCCAGCGCGGATCAAAATCCTGGATATTAATATTTATTACTTTTTGAATGATATAGATGAGTTTAAAGAAGTGAAATAGAATTTTTATCAATTCATTAAATCAATTTCATAATCTTACCCAAGTTTACGTTTTCACCGTACCTTGGGTAAGATTTTTTATATCCTTCACCCACAAAAACAGTTGAATGTAACAAATGGACTACTAAATGGTAACATACTATCTCTTGTAATGGAAGGTTTTCTTTTATTTTTGTTGCTGGGTAAAGGTTGAAAAGCAGGCTATGGAAGAATGTTTTTCTGCCAAATTCAACAATTAAAATAAAAACTAAGGACGTATGAAAAACACATTTTTAGGGTTGGCTTTTTGTGCAGTATTACCGGTTTTTGCACAACAAAAAGCAACGGTTACGGTTCATCCGCAACAAGGAACACAAATTATCAACAAGGAAATTTACGGACAGTTTGCCGAACATTTGGGAACTTGTATTTACGGGGGCTTATGGGTAGGGGAGGATTCCTCTATTCCGAACGTAAAGGGGTATCGTACGGATGTACTCGAAGCTCTGAAGAAGTTAAAAGTCCCTGTACTTCGCTGGCCCGGAGGATGCTTTGCCGATGAATATCATTGGATGGACGGTATCGGCCCACGTGAAAAACGTCCAAAGATGGTAAACACTAACTGGGGCGGAACGGTAGAAGATAATAGTTTTGGTACACATGAGTTCCTGAATCTTTGTGAAATGCTGGGATGTGAACCTTATATCAGCGGAAATGTGGGTAGTGGTACTGTAGAGGAACTGGCCAAATGGGTAGAATATATGACAGCCGAGCAAGGTAGTCCGATGGCAAAGTTGCGTAAAGAAAACGGGCGTGAAAAACCTTGGAAGGTAAAGTATATTGGAGTTGGCAATGAAAGCTGGGGATGCGGAGGTAATATGTATCCGGAGTATTATGCAGATGTGTATCGCCGTTATCAGACTTATTGTCGTAATTATGGAGAAAATCGTTTATATAAGATAGCCAGTGGAGCAAGCGATTATGATTATCATTGGACTGAGGTGCTGATGCAAAAGGCAATGTCACAAATGAATGGGCTTTCATTGCACTATTATACGGTTTCGGGATGGTCGGGAAGTAAAGGTTCGGCTACAAACTTTTCGAAGGATGACTATTATTGGACGTTAGGTAAATGTCGTGAAATAGAAGATGTCGTAAAGCGTCATATTGCAATTATGGATAAATATGATCCGCAGAATCGTGTAGGATTGATTGTTGATGAATGGGGAACCTGGTGGGATGAGGAGCCGGGTACAGTACCGGGACATCTGTTTCAGCAAAATACTTTACGGGATGCCTTTGTAGCTTCGCTGACTTTGGATATTTTCCATAAATATACCAATCGTATTAAGATGACAAATATTGCTCAGATTGCTAATGTACTTCAGTCGATGATTCTGACCAAAGGTGATAAAATGGTATTAACGCCGACTTATCATGTGTTTGAGATGTATAATGTACACCAAGATGCTACTTATCTGCCGATAGATATGCAGTGTGAACGTAAGATTGTACGTGATGACCGAATTGTGCCGATGGTTAGTGCAACGGCTTCGCGCGACAAGGCAGGAGTAATTCATATCTCTTTGTCGAATGTTGACTTGGAGGAATCGCAGTATATTACTTTATCCTTGGATGGTGTACAGGTTAAATCTGTTTCGGGACGTATTCTGACTTCGAAAAATATTGATGATTGTAACTCGTTTGAACATCCTGATATTGTGACTCCTAAGGATTTTAAAGGAGCTAAGATTACTAAGAATGGTTTGGATGTTGAACTTCCTGCCAAATCGATTGTTGTACTGGAAATAAAATAAGAAGACAGTCGCAATGGTTTGTCTTCTTCGTAGATTAAAAAAAACTCCGTTGTTACATTTATCTGTGAAAAGATAAAGTAACAACGGAGTTTTTTATTTGTCATTCAACGCATTATCTATCAGGGTAATCAAGTTCAGATAGTGGCCTCTGGCTGTACCACTTGTCATACCGGCTGCTCCAGTTGCCAGACGTTTTAGTTCCAGCAGTTGTCCGTGAGCGATAGCCGGAGCTTCGGAATATGCAGGTCGCTTTCCTGATGCATTTTTGCTGGCTGCTTCAGGCTTGTCGAGTAAGCTGATGAGGCTTTCTACGTATGTTTTCTGCATGTTGCGTTTGTAGATATCCGATTGTCCAAGGTTGCTCCAGATTACTTTTTTCAAATCATTGAACATTTGTGCCGAGGTATATGCTTTCTTTCCGTTCAATGTTTCGTTTTCACTCATTTTGTCGAGTGTACTTTTACTGATGAGGCGTGTGAGAATCCCCGACTGCAGTGAACAGATCACATTTACGGGAAGTATCTTTGCCTTTTCTATCAACTGGCGGTTGATGAGCCACTGAGGAGTAGTAAACAACTGTTCGTTGAGGAATGTAACAGCTCGTTTCTGTATATCGGCAGGAACAAATTCGCGCGCTACTTCGTCTGATTGTTCTACCGTAATGGGATTGCTGTAAATTCCTGCGACGTTTTTGGTCACATGTCCTAAATAGCGATTGAACTGAGATACTACCTGACTGTATATCTCTCCGGCACCGGCATATGATTTGTTGGGCTCGTACGACCATTCCAGTATCTGAGGAACAATTCGTTTCAGGTTTTTGATGCCATACATGCTGGCCAGCATGGAGTCATCGCCCAAGTCCTCACTTTGGTTGCGGGGATCGTTGGCATCCGATTCTGTACCAAATGTATAACGGATATCTTCTTTCAGTTTCCCAATGATGGATTGATTGGAGAATGCAATTTCATCTTCCGGTTTTTGGAACTGTGGTAACCATCGGTATCCCCATTCTATAGACCATTTGTCATACATTCCTATGCGAGGAAAGATTCCTGCACGTGCAATGCTGTCTTCTGGCTGCGCAACATAGTTGAACCGGGCGTAGTCCATGATAGATGGTGTATGTCCGTTGGCTTCCACCCATGCCTTGTCGCGTAATTTTTCGACCGGTACAGTATGTGAAGAGCCAAAGTTATGTCGGAGTCCCAGTGTATGGCCTACTTCATGAGAAGAAACGAAACGGATGAGCTGTCCCATCAATTCATCGTCGAGCTGCATCTTGCGTGCTGCTTCGTCGATGGTTCCAGCTTGAATCATATACCAGTCGCGTAACAGACTCATGACATTGTGATACCAGTTGATATGTGTTTCCAATATTTCTCCGGAACGCGGGTCGTTGATGTGAGGGCCACTTGCATTCGGTATGTCTGAGGGTTTGTAAACGATGGCCGAATGGCGTGCATCCTCCAGACTCCACGAGGGGTCGTTGGTAGGTGCCTCCTTTGCGTAAATCGCATTTTTGAATCCAGCCTTTTCGAAAGCTGTCTGCCAGTCGTTTACTCCTTGTATCAGATATGGTACCCATTTCTTGGGAGTAGCCGGATCGATATAAATTACGATAGGTTTCTTGGGCTCAACGAGTTCACCACGTAGATAAGCAGCTTCGTCTTTGGGCTCCAAACGCCAGCGTGTAATGAGTTTTTTGTATTCAATGCCTTGCGGGTTGCTGTCGTAATCAGTGTATCCTACTGTAAAATATCCTACTCGCGGGTCGAATAGTCTGCCTTTCATCGGGTTTTCAGGAAGTAAAACCATAGAACTGTTCAGCTCATAAGTTAGAGGAACACGCGGACTTCCAGTCTCTAAGAAACCTACATTGCTTACGCTTTTTTTGCTTTGGTAAGTAACTGTGGTAGAGATTTCAATGTTTTGTGGAAAAGCTTTTAGCGTATCGACGTATGTTCCTTCTCCGGCCATGTTCAGTAATCCGATGTATTCTTTACTGTCGGCATCAAAAGAAAATAATGGATTTTCTTTGATTAGAAAAGTACTGATATTGATTACATAGCTACGACTGAGTGAGTCCTTTCTGATAGCTTCAAGATTGAAATTGGCTACAATAGGCTGTATGTTTGAATTAAGTACAGATTGATACATGCCTTCCTTATCTTCGGCTCGTTCACGGTAAGAGTATTCACGTACCAGAAGTCGTTTATTATCCTTGTTCTCAAAACGGATAACCTTGCTACCTAAAATATCTCCCGGGTAACCGACGCGTGATTTCTGTCGAGAGGTTGGAGCTTTGCTGATTCGGTTCACAATCAGAATGTCACGGTTTAATATAGAATCGGGAATTTCGAGGAAGTAAATGTCGTTTACCTTATGCACAGTGAGAAATCCGTGTGAACTTTTTGCCTTTGAAGTGATGACGCTGGCATAAGGTTTCAATCCGTTTGTCGCTCTGTTGACAGGTACGGCTGCTTGTTCTGTTTTTGCTTTTTTCTTTTTCCTCTCAAAGATTTTAGCTTCGGCACTGTTTGTAGCTCCCAACAACAGGCATGCACTCAAAGAGAGAATATACAATTTAGATTTTTTCATTTCTTTTGGTATAATTCTTTTTCAACAATAATACGGAATACTTCTGGATGCAAAAAGTAGCGTATGTCTTTTCCTTCGCTGACAGCTTGCCGGATAAATGTTGAGCTGATTTCCAGACGGGGCGTATCTACGACTTTTACATGAGGCGGAAGTAAGTCTGTCTGTATGTTGTAGCCTGGTCGTGGATATACAATGATAAAATGTTTGCGGATGATTTCTTCGGGTGATTTCCAACGGTCGAATGCAGCCCAGTTGTCCGCTCCGATGATAAGTGTAAACTCTCTGTCCGGGTAGGTGTCAGCCAATTTGTTCAGGGTATCGACTGTATAAGAAGGACGTGGCAAGTTGAATTCAAAGTCTGAGGCTTGGAAACGTGGATAGCCGGAAACAGCAGCTTGTACCATTTCCAGCCGTATTTTATCGTCGAGTAACTCCACGTTTTGTTTGAACGGATTTTGGGGAGAAACCAGAAACCAGATTTCATCCAGCCCCCCATATTCACACAAATAGTTTGCCAATGCAAGATGACCGACATGAATCGGATTGAATGTGCCTCCGAATATTCCTGTCTTTACAGGCATTTCTTCCATTTTAGATAGTTTATAACTTGCCAGCCGGCAACGATGAGCATTGCTGCGGCAATAATGTATTCTTTCATGGCAGCGGCAACTACGGCCACAGCCAGAGCGACCAGTCCGATGATAATACTGACAATCATCATGGTACGCAGAAGTTTTTTAGGATCTTTAGCCATAAATTGAAGTATGGATTATTTTTTCAGAAAATCGCTGATGACTTTCAGGGCTTCAGCTTTAGCTGTTTCCAGATCATCGTTTACTATTACAACGTCGAATTTGTTTGCATAACTTAGTTCGAATTCTGCTTTGGCGATTCGACTTTCTATTACTTCGGGAGTATCGGTACCGCGTCCGTTCAATCGTTTGCGCAGTTCTTCGACAGAAGGTGGCTGGATAAATACCGATAATGCACGTTCACCATAGAATTTTTTTATATTGCATCCGCCTACTACGTCTACATCGAATATTACGTTCTGACCGGCTTCCAACTGCTTCTCTACCTGTGCTTTTAGTGTGCCGTAAAAACGGTCGGTATAGACTTCTTCATATTCCAGAAATTCATTGTTGGCAATACGTTGCTTAAACTCTTCTGGAGTAAGAAAAAAATACTCAACTCCGTTCTGTTCTGTTCCTCGAGGCGGGCGGCTGGTTGCCGAAATAGAAAAGGCCAGATTCAGGTTTTGCGTAAGCAGGTAATTGATGATAGTAGATTTGCCTGATCCTGACGGTGCAGAAAAGATTATCAGTTTTCCCATAACTTAGAATGAAAAACACGAAGAGCGAAACAAGAAGGTAAGGGCAATCGGAATCAGACGGCATCCCTTCTTTTTCGCTCTTCAATGCGTTAATATTACATTACATTTAAAACTTGTTCCTTGATTTGTTCCAGTTCGTCTTTCATCTGAACCACGATGTTTTGCATTTCAGCATGATTTGATTTGCTGCCTGTGGTGTTGATTTCACGTCCCATTTCCTGAGCGATGAATCCCAGCTTCTTACCTTGTCCGTGACCTCCTGCCATTGTTTCGCGGAAGTATTTCAAGTGGTTGGCAAGGCGTTGCTTTTCTTCGTTTATATCCAGTTTCTCAATATAGTAAATCAGTTCCTGCTCCAGGCGGTTCTTGTCATAGTCTACACTGATTGTTTTTTCTAACGCATCAGTAATTCGTTCACGTATCTTTGTTACACGCTCTTTTTCGTAAGGCTCGATTGATTTCAGCAGGCGTTCTATATTGTCTACTTTTTCGGTAAATTTCTTTTCCAATGCAGCTCCTTCCTGCTTGCGGAAATCTACTAAATGTTGCAAGGCTTCCTCAATTGCCTTGCTGGCAACTGTCCATTCTTCGTCTGACAACTCTTGAATATCTACCCGGGTCAGTACGTCTGGCATGCGAAGCAGAGTCGCAAACCAGTCTTCCGGTACGGGAATGTGACAGTTGTCGGAAATGGCCTTTATTTGATTGTAATAGTTTTCTACCAGTGCAGCATTAATGGGAGTAGCCGTTTCGGCGGCGTCTTTTTCAATCCAGATACAGAAATCTACCTTACCACGTTCCAGTGTCTTGGTAATAAGGTTACGGATTTCCATTTCTTTTTCGCGATACAATGGAGCAATACGTGTCGACAAGTCCATTGCCTTACTATTCAACGATTTTATTTCTACGTTGATCTTCTTATCTCCGAATGTGGCTGTTGCTTTGCCGTATCCGGTCATTGATTGTATCATAATATTCTGTTTTTTATCGTGCAAAGTTAGGAAAAAGCTGTGAATCGGAAAAGTAGAGAGAGGCTTTTTCGTTGATGAGGTAAATTCTTCGGGCAGAGTGATAGGAAAACGTGCCGACGTTTTTGAAAAACGTGCCGACGTTTTCCTGAGAATGTGCCGACGTTTTTTAGTAAAGCTTTTCATCTTTTATTAACGGTTCTAAAAAACACTGGCTTAATGGGAAGTGAGTGCAAATAAAAGTGTATATTTGCAGTCTATATAATAAGGAATTAATTTATGTCGTGCATTTTACATATTGAAACTTCAACGGAAGTATGTTCTGTTTCTGTAAGTCAGGATGGAACTTCTATCTTCTCGAAAGAGGACTTTAAGGGTCCCTCACATGCTGTGGTATTGGGCGTTTTTGTGGATGAGGCTTTGTCGTTTATCGATAATCATGCCATTCCTTTGGATGCTGTAGCTGTTAGTTGCGGACCAGGTTCGTATACAGGATTGAGAATCGGTGTGTCGATGGCAAAAGGTATTTGTTATGGGCGCAATATTCCGTTGATTGGCATTCCTACTCCGGCAGTAATGACTGTTCCGGTATTGCTTTACGAAGATTTGCCGGAAGATGCTTTGTTGTGTCCGATGATTGATGCTCGCCGTATGGAAGTATATGCTGCTATATACGATCGTGCATTGAAGGTTAAACGTGAAATCGGAGCTGATATTATTGATGAAAATTCGTATGCAGAATTCCTGGCAGAGCATCCGGTTTATTTCTTTGGAAACGGAGCGGCTAAGTGCCGTGAGAAAATCACGCATCCTAATGCTCATTTTCTTGAAAATATTCATCCGCTGGCAAAATGGATGTTCCCGCTTGCCGAACGTGCCATGGCCGAAAAGGATTTCAAGGATGTAGCTTACTTTGAACCTTTCTATCTGAAAGAGTTCGTTGCTTCTACTCCCAAGAAACTTTTGTAAAACAGGAAAAACTGCGATAAAATAGATATGGAATATAATACCCAACAACGAAAATTACCTCTTCCCGAATATGGAAGAAGCGTGCAGAACATGGTGGATTACGCACTGACGATTGAAGATCGTGAAGAACGCCAGCGTTGTGCCAATACTATTGTAAATATCATGGGAGGCATGTTTCCTCATTTGCGAGATGTGGCCGACTTCAATCATAAGCTGTGGGATCATTTGGCTATTATGGCCGACTTTAAGCTTGATATCGATTATCCGGTGGATATCGTGAAAAAAGAAAGCCTGGAAGTAAAGCCTGATCGTATTCCTTATTCTCAGAACAATATCCGTTATCGTCACTATGGCCGTTTTGTTCAGGATATGATCAAGATTGCTGTCGATTATCCGGAAGGAGAAGAAAGGAATCAGCTGCTGAAACTGATAGCCAATCATATGAAAAAAGATTATCAGAACTGGAATAAGGATGGGGTGGAAGATCAGAAGATTCTGGATGATTTGTGTGAACTGTCGGGAGGAAAGATTAAGCTGTCGGCCGAAGATTTCCGTCTGGTAGAACAGCGCACATTTGCTCCGCGCCGTCGACAGGCAAATAACAATAATCAGCAAAAAAGAAAATATTAATCTTAAATAACCGGTACTATGGCATCATTTGTAATCGAAGGCGGGTATAAACTGCATGGTGAGATTGTTCCGCAAGGTGCAAAGAATGAAGTCTTGCAAGTGGTTTGTGCTACATTATTGACTGACGAAGAAGTGACAATCAGTAATATCCCGAATATATTGGATGTGAACAACCTGATTCAGTTACTTCGCGATATGGGTGTAAAAGTGTCTAAAAAAAGTGTAGATACTTATTCTTTTCAGGCAGATGATGTGAATCTTTCCTACCTTGAAAGCGAAGAGTTCCTTACTCGTTGCTCACGTTTGCGTGGCTCGGTCATGCTTGTCGGACCTTTGGTGGCACGTTTCGGACGGGCGATGATTGCTAAACCGGGTGGGGATAAGATTGGTCGTCGCCGACTGGATACGCATTTCCTGGGTATTCAGAAATTGGGAGCATCATTCAATTATGATGCGGCAAAGGGAGTCTTTACGATTACTTCCAGTCAGTTGAAAGGTACATATATGCTGCTTGATGAGGCTTCGGTAACAGGTACTGCAAATATCGTAATGGCAGCTGTGTTGGCTGAAGGAAAAACGACTATTTATAATGCAGCATGCGAACCTTACTTGCAACAATTGTGTAAGATGTTGAATCGCATGGGAGCCAAGATATCGGGTATTGCATCCAATCTGCTGACTATCGAAGGAGTGAAAAGCCTTAAAGGTTGTACACACCATGTATTGCCGGATATGATTGAAGTAGGAAGCTTTATCGGTATGGCGGCCATGACATCCAGCGAGGTTACGATTAAGAACGTATCGTACGAGAACCTGGGTATTATTCCGGATAGTTTCCGCCGTTTAGGAATTCGTCTGGAACAACGAGGTGATGATATTTTTATTCCTCAGCAGGAGCATTATGAGATTGAATCGTTTATTGATGGTTCGATCATGACAATAGCTGATGCTCCGTGGCCGGGACTGACTCCTGACTTGCTGAGTGTAATGCTTGTGGTCGCTACTCAGGCAAAGGGTAGTGTTTTGATACATCAGAAAATGTTTGAAAGTCGTTTGTTCTTTGTCGATAAACTGATTGATATGGGAGCACAGATTATTCTTTGTGATCCTCATCGTGCTGTTGTTATCGGTCATGATCATAATTTCCGTTTGCGTGGAGGTAATATGACTTCTCCTGATATACGTGCCGGAATAGCTTTGCTGATAGCAGCTTTGAGCGCAGAAGGCATCAGCCGTATTCATAACATTGAACAGATAGACCGGGGATATCAGAATATCGAGCAGCGTCTGACTGCTTTGGGTGCTCGTATTACCCGTATAGAGTAAGTGTATGATTAGAAAAGAAGAAGTATATAAGATAGGAATAATTAATAAGCCTCACGGGATAAAGGGAGAGGTTTCTTTTACCTTTACCGATGATATTTTCGACCGTGTGGATTGTGATTATCTGGTTTTGTTGTTGGATGGAATATTGGTACCGTTCTTTATTGAAGAGTATCGTTTCCGTTCCGACGATGTAGCCTTAATAAAGTTCGAGGGAATTGATACTGCTGAACGCGCACGTATGCTGACGAATGTGGAGGTATATTTCCCGAAGAAATATATGGACGATCAGGAAGAGATTACTTCGTGGAATTTCTTTACAGGATTCCGTGTTGAGGATATACATCATGGTAATTTGGGAGAAATTGTTGCTGTTGACGATTCTACGATGAATGTTTTGTTTGTGATAGAGAAGGATGGTGAGGAATTGTTACTTCCTGCTCACGAAGAATTTATCGTCGATTTGGATAAAGAACAAAGAATCCTGAAAGTTGACATACCGGAAGGGTTATTAGAATAAGAAAAGAACAATGAGAAAGACAAGAAGAGGACGTAAGGCTTTTTGGCATAATATTAAGTTTAAATATAAACTGACGATTATCAATGAAAATACCTTGGAGGAGGTAGTAGGCATTCATGTGTCTAAGCTGAATGGTCTGTCTGTCTTGTTGTCGGCTTGTACGGTTATTTTCTTGATAGCCGCTGCTATTATCGCATTTACCCCGTTACGAAATTACCTTCCGGGATATATGAACAGTGAGGTTCGTTCTCAGATTGTGACTAATGCATTGCGGGCAGATTCATTACAGGCTGCACTTGAACGTCAGAGCCGGTATGTCATGAATATACAGGATATATTGAGCGGGCAGGTAAAGGCCGATACGGTTCAGTCCATTGATTCGCTGACTAATCTTCGTGCAGAGAAACTGATGGAACGTTCGAAAGAAGAAGATGAATTTCGCAAGCAATATGAAGAGAAGGAAAGATATAATCTGACTGCCGTTACAGATGTGCGTGATGCTGCCGGACTGATATTTTATCGTCCTTTACGTGGAGTTATGTCAGTTGGTTTCAATCCGGAAAAGCGCCACTTTGGTATCGATCTTACTGCGAGCCCCAATGAAAGTATTCTTGCTGCTTTAGACGGTACTGTTATTATGGCTGCTTATACAGCAGAATGGGGTTATGTCATTCAGATACAGCATCCGCAAAACTTCGTTTCTGTGTATAAACACTGCGGTTCTCTGATGAAGCATGAAGGTGAGAAAGTAAAAGGCGGGGAAGTAATTGCGCTGGTCGGAAAGTCGGCTGAAGATGGTGACCAGCCTCATTTACATTTTGAATTATGGCATAAAGGAAATCCGACTAATCCTGAAAAATACGTTGTATTTTGATATATGAAAAAACAAATCGCAATATTAGGTTCTACGGGCTCTATCGGGACACAGGCATTACAAGTCATAGAAGAGCATCCCGATTTATATGAAGCTTATGCATTGACTGCTAATAATAAAGTGGATTTACTGATTGAGCAGGCACGGAAGTTTCATCCTGAAGCTGTCGTGATAGCCAATGAAGATAAATATTTGCAACTTAAGGAGGCTTTATCTGATCTGCCTATAAAGGTTTATGCTGGTTCGGAAGCCATTTGTCAGGTTGTTGAGTCGCAGCCCATCGACATTGTACTGACTGCAATGATGGGATATGCCGGATTACGCCCGACTATGAGTGCTATTCGTGCAGGTAAGATTATAGCGCTTGCCAATAAAGAAACGATGGTTGTTGCCGGTGAGCTGATAAATGCTTTGGCCAATGAATATCATACGCCTATCTTGCCTGTCGATTCAGAACATTCAGCTATCTTCCAGTGTTTGGAAATGAATAATCCTTTGGAAAAGGTGATTCTTACAGCATCGGGTGGCCCTTTCCGTACGTTTACAATGGATCAGTTGCAATATGTTACGAAGGAGCAAGCGTTGAAGCATCCCAATTGGAGTATGGGAGCTAAGATAACAATTGATTCGGCTTCAATGATGAATAAAGGTTTCGAAGTAATCGAAGCTAAATGGTTGTTTGGTGTGCGTCCAGATCAAATAGAAGTGGTAGTTCACCCCCAATCGGTCATTCATTCGATGGTGGAATTTGAAGACGGTGCCGTGAAAGCACAGTTGGGAGTACCCGATATGCGTTTGCCTATCCAGTACGCCTTTTCATATCCTCAACGTGTCCGTTCTTCTTTCGACCGTCTGGATTTCTTGAAATGTAACAGCCTGACTTTCGAGGCTCCTGATACAAAACGCTTCCGGAATTTGGCTTTGGCTTATGAAGCTTTACATCAGGGGGGTAACATGCCGTGTATAGTCAATGCGGCTAATGAAGTCGTTGTAGCGTCTTTCCTGAAAGATCAGATTTCTTTTCTTGGAATGAGTGATGTAATAGAAAAGGCAATGCAACGTGTACCTTTCATTGCAACCCCTACTTATGAAGATTATGTTTCGACCGACGCGGAGACACGTCGTATTGCGGCTGAAATGGTTATAAATGGAATGAAGTAACAGAGTGTATTAATATAAATAAAATAGAAAACAAACTTTAGATGGAAACATTTTTAATTCGTGCTCTTCAACTTATTCTCAGCTTGTCACTGCTGGTGATTATTCATGAAGGAGGACACTTTTTCTTTGCACGCCTTTTCAAGATACGAGTAGAGAAGTTTTATATTTTTTTCGATCCCTGGTTCTCACTGTTTAAGTTTAAACCGAAAAATAGTGATACGGAATATGGAGTGGGCTGGTTACCATTGGGTGGATATTGCAAAATATCGGGTATGATTGATGAGTCAATGGATACCGAACAAATGAAACAGCCAGCACAACCGTGGGAGTTTCGTTCCAAGCCGGCATGGCAACGATTGTTGGTTATGGTAGGAGGAGTATTAATGAACTTTTTGTTGGCGCTGTTTATCTATTCGATGATTCTTTATACATGGGGAGATTCTTACGTAGCTCTGAAGGATATGACCTATGGTATGAAATTCAATGAAACAGCTCAGCAAATAGGATTTCGGGATGGAGATATTCTGAAGAGTGCAGACGGAAAAGAGTTGGTGCGTTTCGATATGGACATGCTTCGTAACATAGTAGAAGCACGTGAGGTAACAGTACTTCGAAATGGAGAGGAAAAGAAAATTCTGATGCCGGAATTGAGCTTACTTGATGTAGCGAAAGAGGATCCGATGTTTGTTGCTACTTTCCGACCGAATGTAATTGATTCTGTATTGCCAGGTGGAGGATTTGCTAAGGTCGGTATTCAGAAAGGTGACTCACTGATTGCTTTCAACGGTACGCCGTTGAATTCCTGGAATGAATTTCTGGATGAAATGAGTAAGCTTCGCGCCAAGGCTGAATTGGAGAAGAAAACATCGGCCCAGTTCTCATTGGTATATTCTCGTCAGGGAGTAAGAGATACAGTTACGGTTCAGACGAATGAACAGTTTATGGTTGATGCTATTGGAGGTTTGGTAAATTACAAGGAAACCAATTTAAGCTATGGATTCTTTGAATCGTTCCCTGCTGGAGTAACTTTGGGAATAAATACGTTGAAAGGGTATGTAAATGACATGAAATACGTATTTACCAAGGAAGGTGCCAAGAGTGTTGGTGGTTTTGGAACGATTGGAAGTATTTTCCCGAAGGTCTGGGACTGGCAGCGTTTCTGGGAAATGACGGCATTCCTTTCCATTATCTTGGCCTTTATGAACATATTGCCGATTCCGGCTCTCGATGGTGGTCATGTATTATTCTTGTTATACGAGATTATAGCCCGTCGTAAGCCGAGTGACAAGTTCCTGGAGTATGCTCAGATGGTGGGAATGTTCCTTCTTTTTGCTTTGTTGATTTGGGCGAACTTCAATGATGTTCTAAGATTTTTATTCTAATTTATCAATAAGTAAAGGCACTGATTATTCTGTCCTTCGTTGAAGAGCGGGTATAGTCAGTGCCTTTCTATATTAAAGAGCTATGAAAAAATCAATTCTTACTGTTTTGTTTTTAGGGGGTATGTGCTTGTTTGCAATGGCACAGCCTGTGCAGGATAGATTACCTGAGTATCTTCAGGCTGAAAAATTTACTCAGAGTAAGTTGAATACGATGCTTTTTTCTACAACGGTTGATCCGCATTGGTTTCAGAAAGGTAATAATTTCTGGTTCGAATATAAAACCAGTGAAGGAACATTTTGGTATGTAGTTGATCCGGCGGCTAAAACAAAAAAACTGTTGTTCGATCGTGACGAACTGGCTTCTCAGTTGACTGAGATTGTACACGATCCGTTCGAAGCCCGTCATTTACCTATTCGTAATCTGAAGGCGAAGGAAGACGGACGGACATTTACGTTTGAGGTGGAGTCTTCTCAAGAGGCTAAACCGAAGAAAGGAGAGAAGAAAAAAGCAGAAAAGGTTGTCTTTTATTTTTCATATGACTATCCGACACGTAAACTTACTCAGCTGACTGAAGATGCTAAAGAACCGAAAAAACTGGAGTGGGCTTCTGTTTCTCCCGACAGGAAAACAGTCGTTTATGCGAAAGACTGTAATTTGTATCGGATGAGTATGGAAGATTATCGGAAAGCTCAGAAGAATGAAAAAGATAGTACGATAGTCGAAATGCAATTGACGAAGGAGGGTACCGAACATTTTGGCTACGGCATTCCGTATTGTACTCTGAATACAGATACGCTGTGCAATGGAAAGCGTCGCAGGGTATGGGGATACTGGTCACCCGACTCGAAATATTTTGTGACTATTGTGTCTGATGATCGTAAGGTAAAAGATCTTTGGGTTATCAATTCGGTTGCTCAGCCTCGTCCTACACTTGAAACTTACCGTTACCAGATGCCGGGAGAAATGGAGGCTCCCGAGGAACATTTGTATTTGTTCGATATGGTAAACAATACACGTAAGGAAATTAAAGTGGCCGCCTGGAAGAACCAGAGTTTAGGATTGGAGTCATGTCCTTACGAGCAGAAACAACGTGATGCGGAGTTCATTTCTCCTGTATGGCAAGGTGATAATACTCGTTTCTTCCTGACTCGAAGCAGTCGTGACTTACATCGTATTGATGTCTGTACCTATACTATTGGACAAGATTCTATCGTTCCTGTTGTAAAAGAACGCATGAATACATATCAGGAAACTCGTCCAATATACGTGTTTGGTGGAGGTAAAGAATTTATCCAGTGGAGTGAACGTGACGGCTGGGCACACCTTTATTTATATGACGACCGCGGTAATCTGAAGAACCGTATAACCAAAGGTTCATGGCATGTTGAACGTGTCGTAAAGGTAGATGAGTCTACTCGCACGATTTATTTTATCGTCAATGGCCGTGAGGAAGGAGAGAATCCTTATTATGAACATTTGTATAAGGTGAATGCCGATGGCAGTGGATTGAAGTTGTTGACAAAAGGTGATTTCTTTCATCAGGTAGAAGTTGATGATGAGGCCCGTTTCATTGTCGATAATTATTCACGGGTAAATACCATCCCGTGTGCAGACTTGATTGACCGCAATGGGAATAAGGTTATGACCATTCAGGAAAGTGATTTCTCACAGTTGAAAGCTGCCGGTTACCAGTTCCCGGAACTCTTTACCGTAAAGGCTGCCGATGGAGTGACAGACCTGTATGGAGTGATGTATAAACCTTATAATTTCGATTCAACGAAGGTTTATCCTATCATCGATTATGTATACCCCGGTCCTCAGGTAGAAGCTGTTTATTATCCGTTTACCCGTATGAGTGTACGTACCGACCGTTTGGCGCAGGCTGGTTTCATTGTTATTTCCGTAGGACAGCGAGGCGGTCATCCCAGTCGTTCGAAATGGTATCACAACTACGGATATGGAAATATGCGCGATTATCCACTTGCCGATCATAAAGCTGCCGTGGAGCAACTGGCAGCGCGCTATAAGTTTATCGATATAGACAAGGTTGGTATTCATGGACATTCGGGTGGAGGATTTATGTCGACAGCTGCTATCTGTCAGTATCCCGATTTCTATAAGGCTGCCGTATCGTGTGCCGGAAATCACGATAACCGGATTTATAACCGCTGGTGGAGTGAAACGCATCATGGTGTGAAAGAAGAAGTTTCGGAGAAAGGCGATACAACCTTTGCTTATAAGATTGCAACGAATCCTGAAATCGTGAAACAATTGAAAGGGCATTTGATGCTGGTACATGGAGATATAGATAATAATGTGCATCCGGCCAATACCATCCGTGTAGTTGATGCCTTGATCCGTGCCAACAAGCGCTTTGAAATGTTGATATTACCGGGACAGCGTCACGGGTTTGGAGATATGAATGAGTATTTCTACTGGCGTCTGGTTGATTTCTTTTCAGAACATTTAAAAGGGAAATGTGAAACATCAGTCGATATTCCACAGCGATAGGTTGTAATTCAAGTAAGCAGTACAAATATGAATGTCAAGATAGAAGAAAGTTGGCGCTGGCGTTTGCAGGAAGAGTTCGATAAGCCTTACTTCAAGCAGCTGACAGATTTTGTACGTTATGAGTATGCGCATGAACATGTCTTGCCTCAAGGTTCACAAATCTTTCATATTTTCAACGCATGTCCGTTTGAGAAGGTCAAGGTGGTTATCTTGGGGCAGGACCCTTATCCCACTCCGGGACAGTATTATGGCGTTTGTTTTTCTGTACCCGAAGGTACGGCCATTCCGGCATCGTTGATGAATATCTTCAAGGAGATTCATCAAGATTTAGGTAAGCCTATTCCTTCATCCGGTAATTTAGACAGGTGGGTGGAGCAGGGAGTCTTTTCGATGAATTCCGTACTTACGGTCAGAGCTTATCAGACGGGTTCTCACCGTAACAGAGGATGGGAAACATTTACCGATGCTGTCATCAAGAAATTGAGCGACGAGCGCGAGAACCTGGTCTTTATGCTGTGGGGAAGTTATGCAAAGGCAAAAGCTTCCCTTATCGATGCAACCAAGCATTGTATTCTGACAACGGTCCATCCTTCTCCGAGGTCTGCCGATTATGGTTTCTTTGGTTGCAAGCACTTTAGTAAAGCAAATGAATACTTGCGGAGTAAAGGTTTAAAAGAAATAGACTGGTGAGGAAAGCCGGTTACTTATAAACGAAGAGTATGGCAGCATTAAAATGACGATTTCCCCCAATAAACGATTGTAACTACAAGATTAAAAAGAGTCGTATCAAGCTCATTTGAGTAATGAAGTGCCCCCAAAAAGATGGACGGGTTAAATATTATCCGTTTAGAGAAAGAGTTCGGTATTGCACCGGGCTCTTTCCTTTTGTATCTAAGAATATTTTTGATTAAGGGTTTGTTCTTCCTGAATTGAAATTTTGACGGCCTTTAATCGTATGTATATCACGAATCTTATTTTTCTTTTACTACCCAGTTCGGATCATGTGCAATAATTACCCGTGGGTTGTAATGCATTTCTTCCTTGTCAGGGATTCGGATATAATACACTTGCTTCCCGTGTACCGGAAGCGAATTACTGCGAATCCATGGATTCATGTTTCGTAAGAGAGCGTATGTAATACCTCTTCCCTTAGCAAAACGGGGAAGATCCTCAATACTCTCTTCTACCTTTATTTCATGATAAGGAATAACCGGATATAAGTCGCATGCACGCAGACGGAAACCGAATTTCTGTGGATTGGCAAACATGATCTTAGCTGCTAAGATACGATAAACATAACGCGCCGTTTCTTCTACAAGCTGGAGGTCGAGAGCATTCTCTTCATACTGACGTTCCAGTTCGCGGGAAATACGCCCTTGACCAGCATTATATGATGCAGCTACACTGGTCCAGTTTCCGAAGCGGGCATAAGCCTGTTTAAGATATTTGCAGGCAGCTTGTGTCGCTTTCTCTACATGATACCGTTCGTCTACACTGTGTCCTACTTCCAGACCGAAGTCACGTGCTGTACCCGGCATTAGTTGCCAGAGTCCGGCAGCTCCGGCTCCCGAACGTGCCAGTGGGTTATTATTACTTTCTATCGACATCAGATATTTGAAATCGTCGGGAATTCCGTTCTCACGCAGAATGGATTCCACTATCGGGAAATACCGGTTAGCCCGCTTGATCATTTGGATGGAGGTACTGTGCATATACGTGAAAGCCAGTAATTCACGATCGATGCGTTCACGCCGGTCGAATCGGGTCAAATCAATATTCTCCCCGCAGAAAGTTATGCTTTTGGGGATATCCTGACAACTATAAGTTAAGGCTGTGGTTTCATTGTAATCTTGAGCTGTTGCTGGCAGAGCTCCCATCGGCAATAAAATGGCCAATAAAAACAAAGTGTTCCACCAGCGAGTTGGAATATAGGTTGGTATAGGTTGTTTCATTATATCGTATCTTTTTATAATGCCTTTGGGTAGTGGCATATTATTCCTCCAGCGTAAAGCTTTTCAGAATAGCTTCGGGAGTATTGTCTTTCTTGTCTGTATAGGTGATGGACACGTAAAAACCGCTGCTTCCATCTTTTGTCAGCAGATAAGAATATACGCATTGTTCGGTTTCACAGTTCCCTTTCAGTTGCGCACCATAAAACTGAGGAAGTTCGAAAGTGGTAACAGGCGTTTGATTAGTCACTTCATCGTCAGTCGCAATGTTTTTCAACTCTTGTGAAAGTTCCGAAGGCTGAATACCTTCTCCTTCCAAAAGCTGTACCGTAATGTAATAGGTTGGCGTACTGATAATGTATCCTTCTTCTGAATCATCTTCGACATTAAAGCCTGCGGGAGCTTTAAAACTAACCCCGTAGGCTTTCCATGTAGTTGATTTTAATGTTTGTGCATTCATGCTGAATGCTGAAAAAGCCAGAACAGCCATCGCTGCAAAGATCTTTCTTTTCATACTTTTCTTTCCAATACTACTTTTTTAGCATAAACTTCTTCCTCTTTATTAACCATTACCAGTACATCTCCCGTTGGTAAATAAGGAGAGGTGACAGCTGATAATGTTTCATTCTTCAGCATAGCTGATACTCCGGCTGATTCTAACAAACCTTTTATTAATTCTGCTTCCCAGAGGCTGCCTCTGAAAACTTCTACCAGTGATCCGTACGTTTTAGTTTCCATAGCTCGTTGTTTTAGTGGTTAATAAAAAGGGTTGATACTCTCTGTATGTTTATCCAAAGATAAGAAAGTTTTCGTAATATCTTATATAAAAATAAAGAAAAGAATTGAAATCATGGAAATAATGATATTTTTGCAGATAATCATTGTATTGAGTAACAAATAGTCGTATGAATATAAATGAAGTTTTACACGATGTCCGTCAGGCTTCCCGCCGGCTGGCATTGTTGGACGAAGAACAGATAAACAAGGTGTTGCTTGCAGTTGCAGATGCAGCCGTGAAGCATAGTAGAGAAATACTGGAAGCCAACCGGGAGGACCTTCAGCGGATGGATCCTGCAAACCCGAAGTACGACAGGCTGAAGCTGACGGAAGAACGTTTGGAAGGAATTGCATCCGATATGCGGAATGTGGCAGCTCTGCCTTCCCCACTTGGCAGAATCTTGGAGGAAACCGTTCGTCCGAACGGGTTGCATCTGAAGAAAGTAAGTGTTCCTTTCGGGGTTATCGGCATTATTTATGAAGCACGTCCCAATGTCAGTTTCGATGTCTTTTCGCTTTGCCTGAAAAGTGGAAATGCATGTGTGCTGAAAGGTGGAAGTGATGCCGACTGTTCGAACCGGGCAATAGTAAAAGTGATACACGAAGTCTTGGCACAACTGGGAATAGATACACATGTAGTAGAGTTACTGCCTGCAAGTCGTGAGGCAACAGCCGAATTACTTCACGCCGAAGGACTGGTCGATCTGATTATTCCGCGTGGCAGCAGCAATCTGATTAACTATGTACGTCGGGAAGCCACCATTCCGGTTATAGAAACAGGAGCTGGTGTTTGTCATACTTATTTCGATGCCTCGGGCGATGTTGTAAAGGGGGCAGCTATTGTCAACAATGCAAAGACCCGTCGTGTCAGCGTATGCAATGCACTCGACTGCCTGCTGGTTCATGCATCCCGACTGGCAGATTTACCAGCTTTATGTGCTCCTCTTCAGGATAGTAAAGTTACGATTTATGCCGATGAGGCTGCTTATAAAGCCTTGGATGGTCATTATCCGTCAGAATTGCTTTGTCATGCTACAGCCGACAGTTACGGGACAGAGTTTCTCGATTATAAAATGGCAGTGCGGACGGTAGCCGATATAGATGAAGCCGTGTCGCATATTTATACATACGGTTCGAAACATAGCGAATGTATTGTTGCCGAAGATAAAAAGGCTGCCGGTTATTTCTCTGCTATGGTCGATGCAGCTTGTGTATATACCAATGCACCTACCTCATTTACAGACGGTGCACAGTTTGGATTAGGAGCAGAAATAGGTATCAGTACCCAGAAATTACATGCACGCGGACCGATGGGATTGCGAGAAATAACTACTTATAAGTGGCTGATTGAAGGCAACGGACAAATCCGTAAATAGAATATTTTTGCAAGAATTCGAAATGATATACTATTATATTGTATTTTTATAGTATATTTGCCGTACTAATATTAATTTATATACAATAGATCGTATGAAAACCTATACCAATGTATTCGATCTGGGTGATTTGAAGACCGCCCTTGCAGAAGCTTTCGAAATAAAGAAGGACCGTTATAAATATGAATCGCTGGGCAAGCATCGCACTTGTTTGCTGATTTTCTTTAACAACAGCTTGCGTACCCGTCTTAGTACGCAGAAAGCGGCACGTAACTTAGGCATGGATGTGATTGTCCTCGATGTAAATCAGGGAGCTTGGAAGCTGGAAACAGAACGTGGAGTCGTGATGGATGGTGACAAGAGTGAACATCTGCTTGAAGCTATTCCTGTAATGGCTTCTTATTGTGACATCATCGGTGTACGTTCGTTTGCCCGTTTCGAAAGTCGTGAAGACGATTATACTGAAAAGATCTTGAATCAGTTCATTCAGTACTCCGGCAAACCGGTGTTTTCGATGGAAGCAGCAACCGGACATCCGTTGCAGGCATTTGCCGACTTGATTACCATTGAAGAGTACAAAAAGAAAGAACGTCCGAAAGTTGTGTTGACATGGGCTCCTCACCCTCGTGCACTGCCGCAGGCTGTTCCTAACTCATTTGCCGATTTTATGAATGAGGCAGATGTAGATTTTGTGATTACTCATCCTAAAGGTTATGAACTTGATCCGAAATTTGTACGTGGAGCACATGTAGAATACGATCAGATGAAAGCTTTCGAAGGGGCAGATTTTATTTATGCCAAGAACTGGGCTTGTCCGGGAGTGACAAATCCTGCCGATTACGGTAAGATTCTGAGTAAGGATATGAGCTGGACGGTGGATACTGCTCACATGGCTGTAACAAACAATGCTTACTTTATGCACTGCCTGCCGGTGCGCCGTAACATGATTGTGACAGATGATGTGATAGAAGCACCTACTTCGCTGGTTATTCCGGAAGCAGCCAATCGCGAAATCTCGGCTACTGTTGTATTGAAACGTATGCTTCAGTCGTTGAAGTAAGTCGGTATTATGATAAAAAGACATGCGGACATTTGCGTGGAAAGTTCAGATATTTCCCGTAAATGTCCGCATGTGTATTTTTTTAGGGACATTCAGTAAATAGAATAAAATTAGCCAACTAATTCATACACAAAGT
>ENA-UONW01000186-UONW01000186.1-human-gut-metagenome-genome-assembly--contig:-CS52-NODE-186-length-99900-cov-23.841034_pt1 | contig 99900 bp, 81 predicted proteins | sample MGYA00242463_ERZ724010 | MGnify/ENA metagenome assembly ERZ724010
GAGAAATGGAACATTTTGTTCTGAAACGCCGGAACATTTCGTTTTGCGGATTATACATTCTATTTTACAGAAAACTTTATACATGAATTTTGGATGTTTCTTGACATAATGATTAAGCGGCTTACGCATAAGCCAATATCTCCGGGATATAATAATTACATAGTCTTCCGTTATTGTGGAATGTTCTGTTGTGGCATTGCTTATTCGTATCCGATGGTCAGCTTTCTCAAGTCGTAATAGCTTCCGTTGTAAATGTTGAAGTCTACATACCCTTTGATTCCAGGAAGGCGTCCGGCGTCTGTATGTTGCCAGAACTTCCATTCACCGGTATATTCAATTTTGTCAACATAATAGTGGGCAATCCAATAGGGATAGTCGTTGAATACAGGTTCGTTGAGATATGTGGTCTTAAATTTATAATAGGTGTAAATAATCGGCTTTACATGATATTTGTCTTCAACTATGTGCAGCCATGTAAGCACATCACGCTGAAAGTCCTCAAGGCTTTTGTCTTTAGGCTTATGTTCAATGTCGAGCACAGGCGGTAAATCTCCGTCAATCAGGTATACGTTGTTTAAAAAGAAATAAGCTTGAGAGCGTGCTGACGATTTGTTGCTCCAGAAATGATATGCTCCACGTATAAAACCATATTCTCTGGCTTGTTTGAAATTTTCTTTAAATTTGGGGTCTATACGGTCGGTGCCCTCCGTAGCTTTTATCAGAATAAACCTAATGGGACATTTTTCTATCATCGCATTCTGCAAAAGTTCCCAGTCGATTTCTCCTTGGTAATGGCTGATGTCAATTCCTCTTATTTCATAGCCTTCGGGATATTTTGCATCACCGTATATGGCTCTCCATCTGAATCCGAATGGACCTACAAAAAAATAATAGAAAAAACATACATATAATACAATGACGCCAAAACCGCCGAGCCACCATGCCCATCTGGGATATCTGTGAAAAAATGATGCTCTGGACCGGGGATGCTTTTTGCTGCTGCATCTTTTTGTGGATGCCGCACGCTTTTTCACGCTTTTGTTGTTATTATATCCAGTCATCATTAAAATATAAAGAAATGTGTAAAGACCATGTCTTGTATGCATTTGTATGCAGTAAACGGTCTTTACACATTGTCATAAAATTACGGAATTATTATTCTTGTTCCAATTTTAGAGTCTTAGTTGTGCTGTCGCAAACCTCAGATGGACCCCAATACTGGATAGGACCGGGATAAATGAAGCATGTCTCGCGTGCCCATTTGTCACGTATTTTCTCGAATGCCTTAAATGGCTTTCCTTCAAGTTCAACAAGAGCCTTGCGTATTACTGGTTTCATTTCACCATTTCTGCGCTCCATGTTCATCATCATTGTAATTGGCACACCTCCGGCAATCCATTTGTTTGTAGGCTGTGTCGTGTTTTTGATAATTGCCATGTATCCTGTTTTGCCGTTTGCTATCAGTTGGGCTGCGCTTGCTCCAAGTGCGTAGCAATAATTGGCATCAAAGTTAGACGGCATAGCGCAACGTCCTTCATATCCGAAGAAGTGGTGCAGGCATGCAAAGTGTCCGTTGTATTTGCCCTCTTTCTTCCACTGCTCCAATTTAGCCTCGCACATATCTGACAGGAGTTTTTCTGTCTCGATGAGTGAAACTTGTACGTTTCCGTGAGGATCGCGGTCGAGAGAAAGCTGACGGGCAACATTAGCCGGCAGAGTTGCAAATGTTTGTTTGTTCTCTTCGCTGAGGTGGTTGAGTATATATTCGCGTTGAGCCTCTTCGTCAAGTCCTTTATAATCGTTTCCGTGTGAAGCGAGAAGGTCGTTCAGCTCTTCGATAAGTTTACCAATTGAAGGAATAAATTCGATGAGTCCTTCAGGAATAAGTATAACACCGAAGTTGTTGCCTTGTTCAGCACGGTAAGCAATTACGTTACAGATGTTTTCTACAATCTGGTTAAGGGTCATGTTCTTTGCCTTAACTTCCTCAGATACTATGCAGATGTTAGGCTGGCACTGTAGAGCGCACTCAAGTGCAATGTGGCTTGCCGAACGTCCCATAAGTTTAATGAAGTGCCAATACTTCTTAGCAGAATTGCTGTCTCTTTCAATGTTTCCGATAAGTTCAGAGTATGTCTTTGTCGCAGTATCGAAACCGAAAGATGTTTCTATCTGACTGTTCTTCAAGTCGCCGTCGATAGTCTTAGGACATCCTATTACCTGAACGCCATATTTCTTTGCTGCATAATATTCAGCCAGAACACATGCGTTAGTGTTTGAGTCGTCACCGCCGATTATCACAAGAGCCTTGATGTTGAGCTCACGGACTATTTCAAGGCCTTTTTCGAACTGATCAACTTTTTCAAGTTTTGTACGGCCAGAACCAATCATGTCGAAGCCTCCGCTGTTACGATAGTCGTTGATGAAGTCTTCTGTAATTTCGATGTATTTATGGTCAACAAGACCTCCAGGGCCGAGGAGGAATCCATAAAGTTTGTTGTTAGGGTTGAGGCGTTTGATTGTATCAAAAAGTCCTGTGATGACATTGTGTCCGCCGGGAGCTTGTCCGCCACTAAGAATAACACCTACGTTCATTTCGCAGTTCTGCTCCTCGTTGCATGGCTCAAATTCTACAACAGGCATTCCGTAAGTGTTGGGGAATAATTTTTTAATGTCTTCCTGATCATCCACACTTTGTGTTGGAGCACCTTCTTTTACTTTTACAGAACCTTGAAGTGATGCCGGCATTTGAGGCACGTAATCAATTCTGGCTTTCTGTAATACACTTTTTTCCATAATACCAATGATTAAATTAATATAGTTAGTTATAAATATAGCTTTTTATGCATCTGCAAAATTACTAATTTTTGCCAATATAGAAAAATAAATAAAATATTTTGAATAAAATAATGCTTTTTTTTATTAAACGTCTTGTATTTATTAATTTATTTATTACATTTGTTCTGTAAAGTTGAGATAAACATAAAAAAAGACAATATGGCAAACAAACGAAATTTAAAGAAAATGATTAACAACATCTGCGGTGAAGTGTTTTCAGAGTGCATGGCAGTGTCGTTGTATAATGGGCAGAAGGACAATGATGACATTAAGGCTATTTTGACTTCAATTCTTATTGTTCAGGATAATTCTATTAGAAGAATATCTCATCCGGAACCTGGAATGTCTAAAAAAATGTATTATAAAGATTTGAAGGACAAGTTTAATGTTCAGATTGGCGAAATCGTAGACCAAATTATTAACATTTAAACTAACAACATATTCTGCATGCTGCAAAAATTATGTAATTGGCTTTTATATAAAGTAGGCGGCTGGAAAAAAGACGTGACTGTGCCTCATCCAGAGAAGTATATAATATGTCTGGCACCACATACGAGTAACTGGGACTTTATTATAGGACAGCTTTATATGAGGGCAGAAGGGCTTAAAATCAATTTCTTGATGAAAAGTGAATGGTTCGTATGGCCTTTGGGACCTATTTTCAAAAAAATAGGGGGTATTCCGGTCAGTCGGTCAGTGCATACTAAAATGACTGATCAGCTGTCTGAAATAGCAAAAAACAGAGATTGCTTTTATCTTTGTATAACTCCGGAGGGCACAAGATCACGTAATCCTGATTGGAAAAAAGGATTTTATTACATCGCATTGAAAGCTAAAATACCTATATTGTTATATGGCCTAGATTATAAAAGACGCCTTATACAATGCAATGTAAGTCTTGTGCCGACGGGAAACATAAAGGAGGAGATGAAAATGATAAAGGATTATTTTAAGAAATATTCAGGACTGCATCCGGACTTGTTTACTACTGGAGACTAATTTATGCGGAAAAAGATATTTTTGTTCTTGCTGTGTGCTCTTGTCGTTTCTTGCGGCACTCATCGTAAGGTCGTGTCGTCACAAGGAGGTAAAAAAGGCGATAAAAACATTTCAGATAAGAAAAAAGAAATAAAAGAAGATATTGAATATAAGGGAATCCCTTGGGTTTACAATGGTTCCAGGCCAATAAGTATAACCAAGGGACTTCAAAATAGACACTTGTCTGTTTATGCCAGTCATGGCAGATATTTTAATAAAAATAAGAATAGATGGGAATGGCAAAGACCAAATCTGTTCTGTACAAATGAGGATTTATATACTCAGACAATTGTTGTGCCTTATTTGATACCGATGCTTGAAAATGCAGGAGCAATAGTGTTTACACCGCGTGAACGTGACTGGCAGAAAAATGAAATTATCATTGATAATGATAATAAGACATTGCTGCCGTATTATACGGAGATAAATGTAAAACAAAAATGGCAAGATGCTGGGATTAAGGGATTCGCCAATAAGGAAAAGTATTATGATGATGGTGAAAATCCTTTTGAAACTGGCACTACAAGAGCCGCAAAGTCGTCTTCGGTAAAAAATTGTGAGATATCATATCAGCCGAATTTTCCCGAAAATGGGAAATATGCAGTATATGTAAGTTATCCTACACATAAAAAAAGTATTCCTGATGCTCAATATATTGTTTATCATCAGGGTCGTAAAACGGTCTTTTATGTAAACCAGCAGATGGGAGGTGGCACATGGGTCTATTTAGGAACTTTTGATTTTGATTCCGGGTGCAGTACCGGCAATCGTGTTGTTCTTACAAACGAGAGTGCGTATGATGGCTTTGTAACAGCCGATGCTGTGAGATTTGGCGGCGGCATGGGAAATGTTAAAAGAAACAATATAATAAGCGGTCTGCCAAGATGTCTTGAAGGTGCGCGTTATTATGCCCAGTGGGCAGGTGCGCCGGATAGTGTTTATCGATCAAAGAATGGAACAGATGATTATAAAGAGGATATCTATTCTCGTCCTTTTATGGCAAACTGGCTTTCAGGCGGCTCATGCTTTGCTCCCACATTTAAAGGATTGAATGTGCCTATAGAATTGTCACTTGCTGTTCACAGTGACGCCGGAGTGGCAGACGATTATTCTTCTGTGATAGGAACGTTATCCATTAGTACTACTTTTCCTAATGATGGAGTGTTCTATTCAGGACTTTCACGTCAGAAGTCGAAGAAATTTGCAAGCTGTTTGCTTGAAGGAGTCAATAAAGATATAAAGTCTCAATATGGAAAATGGACAAAGCGTGAGGTGTATGACAAGAATTACGCAGAAACAAGATGTCCGCAGATGACTTCGGCTATATTGGAGACATTGTCGCATCAGAATTTTCCTGACATGATTTATGGACAGGATCCCAACTTTAGGTTTACTCTAGCCAGAAGTATTTATAAGTCTATTTTGCGCTTTTCATCAGAAATGCATAAAAAACCTTATGTTGTGACTCCTTTGTCTCCTACTAATTTCAGAGCAGAATTTCTTTCAAATGATACGGTCTTGCTTAGATGGGAGGCCCAGACGGATAAGACGGAACCGACAGCTGTTCCTGATGCTTATATTCTTTATACATCAGCAGGTAGTGCCGGATTTGATAATGGCATTAAGGTAACGGGGCCGGCTTGTAAGATAAAATTACAGCCAGATTTGTTGTATAATTTTAAAGTTTCTGCGGCAAATGCTGGCGGTGAGAGTTTTCCGTCGGAAGTCGTATCTGCTGTTTATCATTCTAATGCATCAAAGAATGTTCTTATAATAAATGGTTTTCAACGTCTTTCGGCTCCAGCTGTAATTAATGACAATGTTCAGCAAGGTTTCGACTTGAGTCAAGATATTGGTGTTGCTGATGGTAAAACTTTAGGTTTTTGTGGAAGCCAGCTCTGCTTTGATAAGACAAAGTTGGGCGTTGAGGGGCCTGGAGGACTTGGATATAGTGGCAATGAACTTGAAGGAGTTGTAATAAAGGGCAATGAGTTTAACTATATTCCAGAACACGCGAAGTCGATAATGGCGTCTAATAAATACAACATAGTCAGTTGCTCAAAGTATGCAGTTGAAAATGGCAAGGTGGTTCTTGACAAGTATGATTGCATTGACATTATTTTGGGCTTGGAGAAAGATGATGGTTATTCGTTAAATTATTATAAGACGTTCTCTTCTTCATTGCAAAAGCAGCTGACAGATTATAAAGGCAATATAATTGTTAGTGGCGCTTATATTGGAACTGATATGAAAAGCAACAAAGAGCAGAAATTTTTAAATGATGTTTTGCATGTAACTTATAATGGAACAATAGACATGCGGACAGACAATAAGATAGAAGGAATGAATACATCCTTTGATATTTATAGCGATATCAATGATATTCATTACGCATCTCCTTATGCGGATATATTAAGTCCGGTAAGTCCGGCCTTTTGTGCATTGACTGATATAAAGGGAAACTCGTTGTGTGTTGCGTATGACGAAAAAGGCCGCCGTACATTTACAATGGGATTTCCGTTTGAATGTATTAAATCAGAGAAGAAACGTGCGGCAATAATGACAGGAATACTTAATTTTATATTTAAATAGATTATAATATGGAAACTTACAAAATTCAAGCAAACGCATCAGGTACAAGAAATATAGCAGTAACAGAAGAACATTTGAAAACAATAAAGAAGTATGCTCTTCTAAAGAATCTTATTGACAGTAACGGCATTATAGACGAGCCTGTATTGGATAAACTTAAGCTTAATGTCAGGTCGATATTAGAGTCATCTGCTGAGGTTGATAAGGAACTTCTTGATTTGTGTCTTGATGTAATTTATAACAATAACATGAAAGCTTTTGGCTTGTATCAGCTTGTGCTTCTGTTTATAAAATGGGAAAATGAAAATAAGTCATCTGAAGATAACGAAGATAAAGTAAATGACTGATTATAGGCTTACAGACTGGATACCGACAACCAAAAAGGAAGTTGAACTCAGAGGATGGGATGAACTTGATGTAATCTTGTTTTCTGGTGATGCTTATGTGGATCATCCGTCTTTTGGATGTGCTGTTATTGCGAGAACGTTGGAGGCTAACGGATTACGTGTGGCCATTGTTCCGCAGCCTGACTGGCATGGCGATTTCCGTGACTTTAAGAAGCTGGGGCGTCCTAGGCTTTTCTTTGGAATTGCACCGGGATGTATGGACTCTATGGTTAATAAATATACAGCCAATCGGCGTCTTCGTTCTGAAGATGCTTATAGTCCTGACGGCCGTCATGATTGCAGACCGGAGTATCCGACAATAGTGTATAGTCAAATATTAAGAAAGTTATATCCAGACGTTCCAATTGTGTTAGGAGGTATAGAGGCTTCTTTGCGCCGACTTACACATTATGATTATTGGAAAGACGAACTTAAGAAATGCATCTTGTGTGATTCTGGCGCTGACTTAATTATATATGGTATGGGCGAAAAGCCTATTACTGCACTTTGCAATGAAATGTTGGCAGGGCGCAATATACATGAAATACATGATATTCCTCAAACCGTATACCTTGCAAAGAAGAAAGAATTTGCCAATGAAATAAAGCCGGATGACCTTATACTGCATTCTCATGAAGAATGTCTCTCTAATAAGAAATTCCAGGCTGAGAATTTTAAGCATATTGAAGAAGAGTCAAACATGCTTCATGCACACAGGTTGTTGCAGGAAGTTGACGGATTTTATGCCGTTGTCAATCCACCTTATCCTCCAATGACAACAGAGGAACTTGACAGATGTTATGATTTGCCATATACAAGACTTCCTCATCCGAAATACAAAAACAAGCGTATTCCGGCTTATGAGATGATAAAGCATTCGGTAAATATACATCGTGGTTGCTTTGGTGGATGTGCTTTTTGTACGATAAGTGCCCATCAGGGTAAGTTTATTGTATCGAGGAGTAAGGAAAGCATATTGAGGGAGGTTAAGAAGGTTATCGAGATGCCAGATTTTAAAGGATATATAAGTGATCTCGGTGGACCGTCTGCCAATATGTATTCAATGTCAGGCAAGAATAAATCTATATGCGAGAAGTGCAAACGTCCGTCGTGTATCAATCCTAATGTCTGCAAAAATCTGAATACAGACCATCGTCCTCTGTTGGATGTTTATAAGGCTGTTGACTCACTGCCGGGCATAAAGAAGAGTTTTATCGGCAGCGGCGTCCGTTATGATTTGCTGTTGCATAAGAGCGACGATGAAAATGTAAATAAGGCTGCGAGGGAATATACACGTGAGCTGATTTGCAAACATGTAAGTGGAAGACTAAAAGTTGCGCCAGAACATACATCAGACAGAGTGCTGAAACTTATGCGTAAACCTTCGTTTACCCAGTTTGAAGCATTTAAGAGAATATTTGATGAAATAAATACAAAGGAGAATTTAAGACAACAGATTATTCCTTACTTTATAAGCAGTCATCCAGGTTGCAAGGAAGAAGACATGGCTGAGCTTGCCGTAAAAACGAAGAATCTTAATTTCCATTTGGAACAAGTGCAGGATTTTACGCCAACTCCAATGACTGTGAGTACAGAAACGTGGTACACGGGCTTCGACCCTTATACGCTTGAGTCAGTATTCTCTGCAAAGACACAGCGTGAAAAGCTTGCTCAAAGACAATTCTTCTTTTGGTATAAACCTGAAGAAAGAAGGAATATTGAGCGTGAGTTAATCAAGTTGGGCCGTCCTGATTTAATCAGACAATTATATTCAAGGTCTTCGCAAGGTCATGCAAATAATTCGAAGAATGAAAATAATAGAACAGCAAGTCATAGGAAAGAAAAGCCAAGAGGAGTGCGAAGACGGAATAATCGTTAATGATAATTTCGCAGCTGTTATAGACGGAAGCACGAGTAAGACGCCTATACGCATGAATGGCCAGTATTCCAATGGCAGATATTGCATGGAACTTGTTAAGCAATGCATTGCTTCTTCGCCTGCTGATATCGATGTATATGGATTTTGTCAATATGTAACAAAATCCATATACTCAAAATATTTGGAATATTCGGTTGATACAGAAAGACTCAAATTGCATCCTGAGGAACGGCTTACGGCAAGTGCTGTCGTTTATTCTTTGAGTCATCATCAGATTTGGATGATAGGCGACTGCCAATGTCTTGTCAACGGATGTTTTTACGACAATCCTAAGCCATACGAACAGGCACTTGCCGATAAAAGAGCTTCGGTATTAAGTTGTGCCATTGCTGAAGGCTTGTCTGTAGAAGAGGCAAGAACAAAAGACTGTGGAAGAGAAAGCATACTTCCGCAACTTATAAAATGCTGTGGCGAACAGAATATCGCCTATGCTGTTATTGACGGCTTTGATATTCCTATGGATAAAGTTCGTGTGATTAATCTTGACGAAAATGCAAATGAGATAGTTCTGTCAAGTGACGGATATCCATTCTTGAAATCAACTTTGGCTGAAAGTGAGGCAGCACTTGCAAGTCAATTGGCTGATGATTCTTTGTGTATCAACACTTTTAAGGCAACCAAAGGACTGATGTCCGGATACAAGTCTTTTGATGATAGAAGTTATTTACGAATAAGTTTGTAATTGATAAGAAACTCAAAATATTTTAATTGGCCGACAGTTGTTTTTGTAATGCTAACAAGCATACCGTCAATAAAACAACTGTCGGCCGATTTCTTTTTAAGTAGAACTATATGATAAAATTTTATATCTGTATAGTTACTCTTAATCCATGTTCTTAAATTTCAACATGCACCATTCATTCTTGCTGCATTCATTAACAAGAGTAAGATTAAGAGATTTCGCTTTTTCCACCAATATGCCTGTGTCATCTTTGTAGAAACCGCTTAATATCAATATTGCTCCATTTGCCATTTTTTGTTTGAAAGCAGGCATATCTGCCAGCAATATGTTTCTGTTTATGTTTGCGGTTACCACATCAAAATGTTTCTTCACACTTGCCAACACGCTTGAATCACCCAACTGCACTGAAACATTCTCAACACCGTTCAAGCTACAGTTGTGCTTTGTATTCCTTACGCTCCATTCGTCAATGTCGTAAGCCGTAACTTCCTTCGCACCAAGTTTAGACGCAACTATAGACAATATGCCTGTGCCGCACCCGCAATCCAAGAATAGTTTGTCTTTCATTTCCGTTTCAAACAACTCGTTGATTATCATGTAAGTTGTTTCGTGATTACCTGTGCCAAAGGCCTGTTCTGTATCGATGGTTATATCTAGCAGATTTTCTTTCGCTTCCGTTTCATTGTTGTGGCTCATGTCATGAATCACACACTTTCCCTCTATAAAGATTGGTTTGAAACCTTGCTCTTCCCATACTGCATTCCAATTCTTGTCTTCAGCGTCGTTCACTTCATAAGAAATCAAAATATTACCGATTGGAAAGTCTGCAATGCATTCATCCAAAATCTCTTTATTGAAGTTTTGTTTTTGAACATATCCGGTTACAATGGATTGTGTGTCTTCAAACGACTCAAATCCTGCATTGCCTGCAAGGTCGCACAATATATCCTTTGCTGCTTGCAATAACATTTCGTCACCTACATTATGCCTTTGACTATCTGTTATATTGAATTTTACTTCAAGATATTTCATATACGTGTTAAATTTTTATGCAAATGTATAAAAAATAGGGGAAAACCTATTATGGTTTAGGGTTTTTCCCTAATTTTGCATTACAAGAAATTTTATTTTTGCATATGAGAAAATGTGCTTGTTGGTTCAAGAAGTGTAATGTATATGAATAAAAGTTTATGATTTTACGATATATCAGGAGGTGGGATTTATGAAAAAAAATATTCTAGCATTATTTTTATTAGGCTTGATTTCATCCGGAGCTTATGCTCAGGATGATATGTATTTCATGCCTAAGAAGACAGAGAAAGTTGTTAAGGAAGTTGCTCCTGTTGAGCCGTGTTATGAAAATCGCATGGATGTTGACGACTATAACAGACGTGGATTTTTTGCAAATCAGGGATATTCTTTAAGTTCTGACTCAACGGCAAACGATGTCATTAATTTCAGCACGTCTGATTCGTTGGATGCTGCCGGCTATGCAGGCGTAGGAGATGAGTATGATGAAGGTTATAATCCTGAGGACGACTATGTCTACAGTCGCCGTATGAGCCGTTTTGATGACTTCTATTGGTACGACCCATGGTATTATGGCTGGTATGGACCTTATTGGTACGGCAGTCCTTATTGGTATGCTTATTGTGGTTGGTATGGTCCTTGGTTCGATCCGTGGTATGGAGGATGGTACAGGCCTTGGGGCTATGGATGGTATTATTCTTGGTATAGGCCTGTCTCATATTACAGACCTTACAGAGGTATAACAGGCACAAGAAATCATGGACGTGTAAGTTACGGATATGCTGGAAGTGCAAACAAGAACTTCAGGGGATACCGTGGTACAAATAGTCGTTTGAATAATAACAGATATAATAATTCGAATAAAGACTATAACAGATTTAACGGTAACCGCAGAAATAATTATAATAACCAGAACACCATGTCGCGTCCGTCTTACAATAACAGCTCGTTTGGCGGCAACCGTGGCGGCGGTTTGTTCGGCGGTGGCTCATTTGGCGGTAGCCGTGGCGGCGGTGGCGGAGGACACTTCGGCGGTCGCAGATAATTTGTTCGGTAAGATAATTTTGATACATAAAATATTTTGAGTATGAGACGTTTAATGATTATATTTATGTCGGCCTGTATTGCAAGCTATGTGTCGGCACAAGAAACTTATGAAAATGCCAATATAGCAGGCGAGGACCTTAACGGAACAGCCCGTTATGTAGGTATGGGCGGTGCACTTGATGCCCTGGGCGCAGATATTTCGACTATTGGAACCAATCCTGCAGGTATCGGACTCTTTCGCCATTCCATGGCAAATGTTTCATTTGGTTTTGTGTCACAACAGGACGGAAAAAGTTTTGCCAACGGCAATGCAACTAATATGAGTTTTGATCAGGCCGGCTTTGTCTATTCAAAACGTACTGGTCGTAATTCGTTTCTGAATTTGGCATTTAACTATCATAAAAGCCGTAATTTTGATTACATACTTTCTGCTGCCGGAGGTTTGAAGGGAGCTTCGCAGAACAAACTCTCTTATATGAAGGGAGCTGAAGGCGTTTTTAATATATACAATGACAATGGGACATTCCTTGCTGATGACAACTCGTTCAGTCAGGTAGACTATCTGTATTACAATGCGTTACTTTCTGATCCAGACGGCGCATTTTATTATAATAATGCAAACGGATATATGTTCAATCGTGCCAACACGGGATATATAGGCGAGTATGATTTCAATATCAGCGGCAATATAAACGACCGTGTTTACCTTGGACTTACAGTAGGAATAAGCGATGTCAATTATAAAGGCTACAGTGAGTATACGGAGGCCCTTGTTGATGCGGATGGTAAATCAGTAGGAAACATTACTCTTGCTGACGATCGTCGTATAAGCGGAAGTGGAGTTAATGTTAAGGCCGGTGTTATAATCCGTCCTATAGAAACGTCGCCTTTCCGTATCGGTCTTTCTGTTGCAACACCGACATGGTATGATTTGACAACATCAAACTATACAACGTTGGCAAATAATTCAACTGTAGGAATGTATGACTCTGGGCATATAGGCGAGAGTTATGATTTTAAACTTTATACACCATGGAAGTTTGGCGTAAGCCTTGGTACAACAGTTGGCAACTATCTTGCCATTGGTGCCGGATATGAATATGCCGATTATGGTTGTCTTGACTCAAGAGTGAACACTGGAGGAGGATACGACTGGTATTATGACGAGTATTGGGAGAGCAGTGCAAGCGATAATGCCATGAACAACCATACGAAGAATACACTGAAAGGCGTAAGCACGCTGAAACTTGGTGTTGAGTTTAAGCCGGACAGCAAGCTTTCTTTGCGACTTGGCTATAATTATGTTTCACCCATGTATGATGAATACGGATATAAAGACGGAACAATAAATTCACCTGGTTCGTATTACAGCTCTTCAACAGATTACACAAACTGGAAGGCCATTAACCGTATTACGTGCGGTTTGGGATATAACTTAGGCAAGTTATCTTTAGATCTTGCATATCAGTATACGGTTCAGAACGGCGATTTCAGCCCGTTCACAAACTATTACGCAGGAGCTCAGGATTCGCCCGAGAACAATAATATTTGTGATGCCGTGAATGTTTCAAACAAGCGTCATCAGCTTTTGCTCACAGTGGGCTATCATTTCTAAACATCCAAAGATGTAACAGCCTTTGTTAAAATTGCTGGAACATAAGTGTTCCGGCAGAAGGCGGTCAGAATATCGATTAGATATATAAAATAATTTATGGCAGATGTTTTCACCTGAACAGTGTAAATATCTGCCATATTTTTTTGCTTAAAGCACATTGCTGTTTTTGCATTTGCTTGCTTGCCAATTTGCTTCTGTGCTACATATCTCAGGCTTTTTCCGTTGAGGCTGTCGCAATCAGTAGCGTTACTTTATCTGCACTTGCTGATAAGCCACAAGCCTGTCTGTGCGTTCGCCTTGTCCTCTGTAATATACAAGAGCCTGATACTTGTTTTCAGTCTGATAGAAACTTCCTTCAGTCGGCATAATCTGCACTGTGCCTGAATTGTCGAGCATGACAAACTGATAAGAATAATATCCCTGTTTCTGCATTATTGTGGCCTCGTAACATTGTGTTTCGTCGTTGTAAGTCATCTGATATTCCGGCGTAAACCAGTCGTTAGTCCATGTAGCGTTTATATAAACCGTTCCGTCAACCTTCTGCGGACATTTCAGTCTGTAATGAACGAACACGTATTCGCACGAAATGTCATTCTCAACATTGTCACTGTTGCGTATATAGAAGGCTCCGTTGGCATCAACATCATACACATAATTAAGGCGCGGCTCACACATAAAAGGATAAACGTTATAATTGCTTCCGTCCCAGTCAATGCGGTCGATGCCCATAGTGGGGTGACTTACATCAAGAACTTCAAATTTATGATACTCGTTTCCGGCCGGAAAAATCAGGTCACGGTTGTGTTCCCATTTAAGTCCGTTAGGCATTATGTATTGTGGCTTGGCGTTAATTTTAGTGTTATACCATCTTCCGTTTTGCATTACGGCTGTTTTTATCTGTGCCGTAGGGTCGGTTACGTTTAGATTTCCGTAATTTAGCTGCATCGACACTTGCTGATGTGCCTTGTTGAAGTCGATGTCGGTATTTGTGGTTACGTTGAGCTGTAAACTCATTTCGGGTTCTAACACCATGAAACATGCCGTAAATATGCGTCTGTTGTCCTCATTCTCGTCGTATACCGTAAGTTTATAGTTGCCGCTCATTTTCAGTTGGCAGTTTTCGTTAGGTATGCTCAGTCTGTAGTGTGTGTAAAGCACGTTAGTGTTTATCGATTCTTCATTGTCGTCAATGGTGCTTCCGTCAGCAAATCCTTCAATGTAGTCACTTGTAAACAATTGGTCGGACACAGTCCAGTCGGCATCGCAGTGTTCTATTTTATACACATAGCGGTGGTAGGAATGCGTAAGGTCGTCGAATCCGATATTTATAATGTCATTAGGGCTGTTGCCTTTGAGCTTGACGACAGGCAGCGACATCCAGTTTTGTCCGGCTACAACTTGCAGAGATTTTATGTTTGGGTCGTAAACCTCATGCCTTTGGGCATTGGCACATGTTAAAACTGAGGTTAGAATGGCAAGAAGTATAGTTTTTTTCATATAGTATTTTTTATATTTAAAACGCTGAACCGGCTGTTTTATTGTCTTTTGTGTTATTGCATGTTGTTGGGTTTTCATATATGGCTGTTGTGCATATAAAAAGCCATTGTTGTTGTGGTGAATGCTTTTTTGTCTGTCTTGATATTTATTGTCCGTTCCCGAATTTATGTTTTATATGAAAGCTTGTTCTGTTTGTGAACATGACAGACATCACTATTTTTACATTTAACGCATTCAGAATGCCGATGCTGCTTGTCATTTTAATATTTTTCCGTAAAATGGCATAAAAATGCATTAATATCGTAAATACTTGATAATTAGTGCTTTATTGACTAAGACTCGATTCTTGTGCCATCTCTTATTTGTAGAAGATGGCCTTTTGTGTTATAATTGGCCGTGTTTTACGTTCTGATTCATCGCTTTTCGTTGTATGATTAGGTGGATTTTACGTTGAAATTCATAGAGTTTTAATACATACAAATTCGGCAAATGTGAATAAATGTCAATAATAAGCTCCTTCGTGTGCTTATATTTAATATAAATTATAAATGCTATTTCTGAAATGAAAAATAAGAATGTCCTTATTTTTTACTGTTGCAATTCTGCGTATTGTTCGTTTTGCGAACACTTAAGACGCTCTTCTATAATGTTTGTGCCGTGCGTTCTTGTGATGCTGTTTGTGCATAATGTTGTTGCCGTTTTGAACTTTTTGTATGTTCTGATAGTTCACAATGTCAATAAAATCAGATATTTATTTTGTGTTGTTTCTATTTTGCGTTATCTTTGCATGATAATTACCGGTAAACGAAAGATATATGAATATAGCCAAAGTTAAAGACTCTGATTTGCGCAATGCGGCTTCAGCAGGTATGGATGAGTTCTTGAAAGTATTTACAGATGCGATAATGGACAGCATAGGCGGCGAGCTTACTGCCGAAACCATGGCAGAACTCAACTCGGATCAGATAACTCTGCTTGCATACGACATATTGCACAGCGAGGTGATGGACGGAGGTTTTGTTCAGCTTATTTACAACGGATACGGCAGTTTTCTGTTCCGCAATCCTTTTGCAAAGGCAATAAAAGGGTGGGGCATAGACGAGCTTGCAAGTCTTGTAAAGAAAGCCGGCAAACTGTATTTCAAGTATAAAAATGAGATAGAGCGCGAATGCACCGACGAAGAGTTTATGGCTATGTTTGAGCAATATCCCGAGTTTGATGATTTAGACGACTCGTTTGTAGAGAATGAAGAGACGTGGACAGGCATGGTGGCCTGCTACGTGGACGATCATATCGAGCGTTTCGTGACGGTTGAGAAATAAAACAGAATTGAGAGATGAACAAAGAAGAAGAACTGCTTAGAAAGAAAAGTCCGGTAAACATACGAAACAAAAAAGCCTCGTTCGAGTATTTTTTTGTTGATACATATACAGCCGGTATCGTGCTTACCGGAACAGAAATAAAGTCGATACGCCAGGGAAAAGCTTCTTTGGTGGACAGTTTCTGCTATATACACAATGGAGAAATATGGGTTAAGGGCATGAACATTTCGCCTTATTTCTTCGGCTCATACAATAATCATGAGGCAAAGCGTGACCGCAAACTGCTGTTGAACAAGCGCGAGATTCACAAACTTCAGGAGGCCACCAAGCAGGTCGGCTTCACCATTGTGCCCATTCTCGTGTTTATCGATGACCACGGACGCGCCAAAGTTGACATAGCTCTGGCTAAGGGTAAGAAAGAGTTTGACAAGCGTCAGACCCTCAAGGAGAAAGAAGACCGCCGTGAGATGGATAGGGCCATCAAGCATTATTAAATGAGAAACGTTGTAATGACAATGGATAAAGTTATAAAAAATATCGTTTTTGATTTGGGCGGTGTTATCATGACCATCGACCATGAAGAGGCTTTGCGCCGCTTCAAGGCATTGGGACTTGAAAATGCCGAACATTATCTTGACCCTTACACTCAGTCAGGTATATTTGGCGACCTTGAGGAAGGAAAGATTAAGGCTGAAGATTTCCGCCGTGAACTTAGCGGACTGATAGGCCGTGAATTGACGTTCGACGAATGTAAGTATGCATGGCTCGGCTATAGGAAGGAAGTTCCGCAGCGTAATCTTGACATGCTTAAAGAACTTCGCGCCAAAGGCTATCGCCTTATTCTGCTGTCTAACACCAATCCGTTTATGATGGACTGGGCATTGAGCAAAGAGTTCGACGGAAATGGCTCGTCACTCAATGATTATTTTGACTCTTTGTATCTGAGTTTCAGACTCGGCATGATGAAGCCTGCTCCGGATTTTTTCAGGCAGGTGGTCAGCAATGAGAAAATCAATCCGGAAGAATCACTCTTTGTCGATGACGGCCCGCGTAATGTAAAGGCCGCAAGCGAACTCGGATTCAACACGTTCTGCCCTGAAAATGGTTCTGACTGGACCGGAGAATTGCGGTCTATGCTTAATCTGTAGCAGAGTGCAGGCATGCAAAAAGCAGATTTTGTTAATAATACAGATTGGATGTTGTAATAAATTACTACTTTTGTAGGCGTTAAAATATAAAAAGATGGTTTTTAAGAAAAAAAGGAGATGGCATTGTCTCTCTGGTCAGCCAATTACTGACATGGATAAGCAGGTTATGTATTGGGAAAACAAGGGCAAACTTGTGCCTACGCGTGACCTGATTAAAACTCCTGAACAGATTGAAGGAATAAGAAAAAGCGGAGTTATCAATACTGAAGTGTTAGACGAAGTGGCAAAGAATATTCATGAAGGAATGAATACTCTGGAGATAGATAAAATCTGCTATGACTATTGCGTTAGCCATGGAGCCACACCTGCATGCCTTAATTATGAAGGCTTTCCTAAGAGTGTCTGCACAAGTATTAATGAAGTTGTATGTCACGGTATTCCTAAAGAGGAGGATGTGCTAAAGGAGGGGGACATCATTAATGTCGACTTTACCACGATTCTTGACGGATATTATGCAGATGCATCCAGAATGTTTATTATCGGCAAGACAACCCCCGAGAAGGAGCAGCTGGTGCGTGTTGCAAAAGAATGCCTTGAAATAGGTGCCGAGGCTGCAAAGCCTTATGGATTTGTTGGCGATATCGGCCACGCAATACAGAAACATGCCGAGAAATATCATTATGGCGTAGTCCGCGACCTTTGCGGACATGGAGTAGGCGTAGAATTCCATGAAGAGCCTGAGGTTCTCCATTTCGGCCATCGCGGCACTGGCATGCTGCTTGTTCCGGGCATGGTGTTCACCATCGAGCCTATGATTAACATGGGAACATGGCAGGTGTTTATAGATGCTGACGACAAGTATGGCTGGGAAGTAATAACAGGCGATGAAAAGCCGAGCGCCCAGTGGGAGCATACTTTCCTTATGACAGAACATGGTGTGGAAATTCTTTCTAAATGATTTTAGATTATGAATGACGTATATATATTAGGTATAGAAAGCAGTTGCGACGACACTTCAGCTGCGGTTCTCCGCAACGGAGTGCTGTTAAGCAATGTAACTGCTTCTCAGGAAGTGCACAAAGCTTATGGCGGTGTTGTGCCTGAACTGGCTTCACGTGCGCATCAGCAGAATGTGGTTCCTGTTGTCGACCAGGCATTGAAACGTGCTGGCATAGAAAAAGAGCAGTTGTCTGCCATAGCTTTTACGCGTGGACCCGGCCTTATGGGCTCGCTGCTTGTAGGTGTTAGCTTTGCTAAAGGACTTGCCCGCTCGTTGGGTATTCCTCTTGTTGATGTCAATCATTTGCAGGGCCATGTCATGGCACACTTTATCAAGGAGAGCGATGACGACCAGTCGGCTCCGCCGTTACCGTTTATCTGTCTGCTCGTAAGCGGCGGCAATTCACAGATAGTGAAGGTTAACGCATACAATGACATGCAGGTGCTGGGACAGACTATTGACGATGCAGCCGGCGAAGCCATTGACAAGTGTTCTAAAGTTATGGGACTCGGCTATCCCGGTGGACCTATTATCGATAAGCTTGCACGTCAGGGCAATCCTCATGCGTATAAGTTTGCAGAGCCGCACATTCCAGGGCTTAACTATAGTTTCAGCGGACTGAAGACGTCTTTCCTGTATAGTCTGCGTGAATGGGTGAAGACAGATCCTGACTTTGTTGAGCATCACAAGGAAGACCTGGCAGCAAGTCTTGAGTTTACAATCGTCGACATTCTTATGAAGAAACTCCGTCTTGCAGTTAAGCAGACCAATATCAAGCATGTTGCCGTGGCTGGAGGAGTGAGCGCCAACAACGGCCTGCGCAACGCTTTCCGTGAGCATGCCGAGAAATATGGCTGGACAATATACATACCGAAGTTCAGCTATACCACCGACAATGCGGCAATGATCGGCATAACAGGCTATTATAAGTATCTTGACAATGATTATTGCTCAATAGACAAACCGGCATTTTCAAAAGTAACATTTCAATAAATAATTAATATATGGATTTCGAAAATAAAATACTGAGCAGGGAGATTAGCCAGTTTATCTGGGAAAAAGGCAAGACTTTAGGTACTGCCGAGAGTTGCACCGGCGGCCGTATAGCTGAGGCTATCGTCCTTATGCCCGGAGCTTCTAACTATTTTAAGGGCAGCATAGTTTCATACACCAATGAGGTTAAGGAAAAAGTATTGGGCGTAAGCCATGAAGTCCTTGAGGAAAAAACTGCTGTCTGCGAAGAAGTTGCCATAGAAATGGTGAAAGGAGCCATAAAGTTGCTTAATGTAGACTATGCTATATCTGCCACAGGCATAGCAGGACCTTCAGGTGGTACCCATGAGAATCCGGTAGGAACAATATGGCTTGCCTGCGGCAGCGCCGATGATATCGTAACACTTAAGCTTGATGAGGACAGGGGCCGCGACCTGAATTTGGATAATGCAACAAGCAAGGCGCTCCAGCTGTTTCTTCAATATCTGAACGACAGACTGGGTGAAGAAGAGCCTACAGACGCAGAAGAACATTAATTGTCTTGCTTATGTTGAAGCTTAACTCCATTGTGGGCTGAAATGTTTGCTGTTGTTTGTCTTTCTTGTGCTGATAGTGCTAAAAAAAGATAAATATTTGATTATTAGCGAAAATGTTTTGATAATTCGGAAAAAGTTAGTAATTTTGCACTCTGTTTGGAATAAGTATCAAAAGATTAAACAAAAAACGTAGATTGCAATGTCGAAGATTTGTCAAATAACAGGGAAAAAAGCTCAGATTGGAAATAATGTTTCACACTCAAAGCACCGTACAAAACGCAGCTTTGACGTGAACCTTTTCAGCAAGAAATTCTATTACGTAGAAGAGCAGTGCTGGATAAGCTTGAAAATAAGTGCGGCTGGTCTGCGCTTGATTAATAAGGTTGGCTTGGACGCAGCTCTTAAGCAGGCTGTTTCTAAAGGCTACTGCGATTGGAAAGATATTAAAGTTATAGGAGAATAAACACAATGGCAAAGAAAGCTAAAGGTAATAGAGTTCAGGTCGTACTGGAGTGCACTGAAATGAAAAATAGCGGTCTTCCCGGTACAAGCCGTTATGTTACAACAAAGAACCGTAAGAACACTCCTGAAAGAATGGAGCTGATGAAGTACAATCCTATCTTGAAGAAAATGACTCTTCATAAGGAGATTAAGTAATAACAATTTAAATCGTTATAGAAAATGGCAAAGAAAACCGTCGCTACCCTCCATGAAGGTTCAAAGGATGGTCGCGCTTATACTAAGGTTATCAAGATGGTAAAAAGTCCTAAGACTGGTGCCTATATCTTTGATGAGCAGATGGTACCGAATGAGGAAGTTAAAGACTTTTTTAAGAACTAATCTTTGAATATAAGATATTTTTAAAAAGGCTGCAAATAATTTTGCAGCCTTTTTTGTTGTAGATGTGAGTTCATTTTACTAATTTTGTACCAAAATATTTAGTATGGGGTTATTTGGAATTTTTAATAAAAACAAGAAAGAGACTTTAGATAAAGGTCTGGAGAAAACAAAGCAAAGCGTTTTTTCTAAAATAGCACGTGCTGTGGCCGGAAAGTCTAAGGTTGATGATGACGTACTTGATAATTTGGAAGAAGTCCTTATCACGTCAGATGTCGGCGTTGACACAACGCTGAAGATTATTCACAGAATTGAGGAAAGAGTGGCACGTGACAAGTATGTGTCTGTGTCTGAACTTAATGGCATACTGCGTGATGAGATAGCTGCATTGTTGGCAGAAAATAACTCCGAGGACAATGACGACTGGGGACTGCCTCAGGATCATTCTCCTTATGTAATACTTGTTGTCGGCGTCAACGGTGTTGGAAAGACGACAACAATCGGTAAGTTGGCATATCAGTTTAAAAAGGCTGGTAAGAAGGTTTATCTTGGCGCCGCCGATACATTCCGTGCTGCAGCTGTTGAGCAGTTGTCAATCTGGGGTGAACGCGTCGGTGTTCCTGTTGTCAAGCAGCAGATGGGAGCCGATCCGGCCAGCGTTGCTTTTGATACGTTAAGTTCGGCCAAGGCTAATGGCGCTGATGTTGTTCTGATTGATACGGCCGGCCGTCTGCATAATAAGGTGGGCTTGATGAACGAGCTGAAGAAGATTAAGGACGTGATGAAGAAAGTTATTCCGCAGGCTCCGGATGAAGTTATGCTTGTGCTTGACGGCTCGACAGGACAGAACGCGTTTGAGCAGGCTAAGCAGTTCTCTGCCGTAACACAAATAACAAGTCTTGCAATAACGAAACTTGACGGTACGGCTAAGGGCGGTGTTGTGATAGGAATATCTGACCAGCTTAAAGTTCCTGTAAAATATATCGGACTTGGCGAGGGTATGGAAGACCTGCAGCTGTTTAATAAGAAGCAATTTGTTGATTCACTCTTTAAAGTAGAAAAGTGAAAAAGAACCAAATAGATTTTATCACGATGGGATGCTCTAAGAATCTTGTAGACAGCGAGATTCTTATGCGTCAGTTTGAACTTAACGGATATAAATGTGTACACGACAGCAAGAATCCGCAAGGTGAAATAGCTGTTATTAATACATGTGGGTTTATTGGTGATGCAAAAGAAGAAAGTATAAACACTATCCTTGAGTTTGCTCAGGCGAAAGAGGAGGGGCGCATCAATAAACTTTATGTCATGGGATGCTTGTCACAGAGATATAAGGATGAACTTGAAAAGGAAATACCACAAGTAGACAAGTATTACGGAAAGTTTGATTTTAAAAAACTGCTTACGGATTTAGGCAAGGCGGAAGTTATGGATTGCAGGAACAAAAGATTCCAGACCACTCCGCATCATTATGCATATATAAAAATCAGCGAGGGATGTGACCGCCATTGTGCTTATTGTGCAATACCTCTGATAACCGGACGCCATACGAGCCGTCCGCAGGAGGAGATATTGGATGAAGTAAGGACATTTGTAGCTTCTGGCGTAAAAGAGTTTCAGATTATTGCTCAGGAACTGACTTATTATGGCATTGATATTGACGGCAAACGCCATATTGCAGAACTGGTTTCTGCAATTGCTGACATTCCTGGCGTTGAATGGATTCGGCTTCATTATGCCTATCCGACACATTTTCCTTATGAGCTTCTTGACGTGATACGCGAGAAGCCTAATGTATGTAAATATCTTGATATAGCCTTGCAGCATATTTCTGACAACATGCTTCAGGCTATGAAACGAAACATAACAAAGGAAGAAACTTATGCATTGATTGAACGCATAAGAAAGGAAGTCCCAGGCATACATCTGCGCACAACACTTATGGTGGGTTTCCCCGGTGAGACAGATCAGGATTTTGATGAACTGATGGAATTTACCAAATGGGCGAGATTTGAACGTATGGGAGCCTTTGCCTATTCTGAAGAGGAAGGCACTTATAGTGAGCAACATTACAAAGATGATGTTCCTGACGATGTTAAGCAGCAGCGCCTTGACCGTCTCATGGATTTGCAGCAAAATATTAGCAGTGAAATAGCTTCAGATAAAATTGGAAAAATATTTAAGGTTATTATTGACAGAAAAGAAGGCGATTATTATGTAGGTAGAACTGAGTTTAGTTCTCCTGAAGTAGATCCGGAAGTGCTTATTCCGGCAAGTGAAAAACTTCTTCACACAGGTCGCTTTTATAACGTAAAAATAACTGATGCCGAGGAATTTGACTTGTATGGTACAGTTAACTATTGATGTTATTTTCTTTTCTGTCCGAATTCCGGCTATATCTTAAGCATCATTAATGTTTTTTTTGCATGCTTGATTAAATGTGAAAGTTTTTATATGAACAATAAAAGTTTTATATCTGAATTGTCTCTGCGAATGGGCTATACGCAAGATGATACCCAAAAGATGGTTAATACAATAATTGACTCTATGAATGAAAGTTTTCAGAGAGCAGATATTGTGTCAATTCCAAAATTTGGAACTTTTGAGGTAAAAAAACGTCTTGAGAGAATTGTTGTGAACCCAGGAACCAAGCAGCGTATGCTTGTGCCTCCAAAACTTGTTCTCGGCTTTAAGCCAATAGCATCACTTAAAGAAAAGGTTAAAAATGGAGGACAAGTGTAATGGCAAAAAATTCAATTCAGGAAATAGCCGGTGCGATAGCTGCAAAGCACAGATTGTCGCAACATGATGCCGAGGCCTTTGTGACATCTTTCTTTGATTTGATAAATGATGGCTTGCATAGCGAAAAGGCCGTAAAAGTGAAAGGGCTTGGCACGTTTAAGGTCGTTGATGTGCGTGAACGTGAAAGTGTAAACGTAAATACCGGTGAACGTGTTATTATTGAAAGCCATGGGAAAATAACATTTACTGCTGACCCTATAATGCGTGATTTGGTAAATAAGCCTTTTGCGCAGTTTGAAACCGTTGTGTTGAATGATGGCGTAGAACTTGAGGATATGATGAAGGTTCAACCGGCTGATGAACAGAGTCTAAATGAAAATGATATTGATGATGTAGAGTCGGAATGTGATGCTTCCGATTGTGATGATACTGATTTGCAAAGAAAAGAACTTGTATCAGATGACGTTATTCTGAAAAGCAAAAATACTGATGATCAGAAGCAGATTTTTCATGCAGCAGAATTTAATGAACCTGATGATGTTTCTAAAGAAAATGCCAATACAAATGGCATTGCTGATGCTGTTCAGAATGTTTGCAATAATTGCAACGTTGATGAAGACGGCGATTTTGAGAATGTGGCTTTGTCGGGTGAGGCCTTGCAGTGTAATGAGGAAGCTGATGCCAGTCAAAAGATGTGCATTGATGATGAAAATACGCAGTCTGAAGCATGTGATGAATATGTTGACAGGGGTTCTCAGTATGAAGAGGCTAAAAATGACAGTGATTCCGCCGAAAATAACAGCGAATATGAAACTTCAACTGATGTGTTAGAATGTGTACAAGGCAAATCTGCTGAAAAAGCAGCCAATGAAGGTAGTGAAGACGTTTCTGCTTGTGTGCGTGAAAATAATATACGGACGACTTCTGTAATGGCATGGTATTATTGGATTTTGATAATATTTGCTGTCGCCGTGGCATCTTTCTCTGCCGGATATTATTGGGAACGGTATAATGCAAAACCGATAATAAAATATGTTACGGTTAAACAGCCGAGTATACCATTGGCAACAGAAATTTCCGATACTGTTGTCAACGGAGATTCTGCTAATATGGATGTTGATAGATTGGGGCAGAAAATGAAAGATTCTGTTGCGTCAAAGAAAAATATAAACGATAGATATGTGACGCAAAATGATGCTAATTCATCTGTTGCTGCTGTATCGGGTGATAAACAGAATTTGAAAAATGCTTCGACTGCTGTCAGAACGGGCGCTTACCGCATTGTCGGTACAGATCGTATCATTACGGTGAAAAAAGGTGAGACGTTGAAGAAAATCTCGAAATTCTATCTTGGTGAAGGTATGGAGTGCTATATTATGGTTCATAATGGTGTAACCGATATAAAAGAGGGCATGCGACTGAAAATACCTAAGCTTATTAATAAACGGAAATAATACCTGCTTTTTTATTTACGGGGCTTTATTGCCGTTATTTTTTTAGACGGAACAAGATTATAAATATCTTACTGATAAGGAAACATCTAAAGTAATACTTTAAATGTTTTTTATGATTGTAGCATAATCTTTGGAACTATGACGTAGTTCTAAATTTGTAATGTCTTTGTATGACAAATGTCATGAAATGCTTGGCATTATTAAAAAATACAGCGCTGTGTTTTTTTATGAATTTTTTATTCGCTTCTTGATTTTAGGTAGCAAGTCAACAATACTTGAAATGTAGTTACAGATTGTGTGAGTTGCCGGTTTTAGGCTGTTGTTGAGTATGAAGCTCTTTGTTTTATAGGCATAATAAAGTAATAAGAAACTTTTTTAATATTATTTAGTCCCAAATTTTCGCACATCAATTCATAAAGTAGTATTTTTGCGCTTAAATTAAGTGTAACAATAAAATTTGGAATTATGGCAGAATCTATAGATATCCGCGAGTTGAATATCTTGATAGAACAGAAAAGCTCTTTTGTAGCTAACATCACAGCGGGTATGAACCGTGTTATTGTAGGACAGAAACATTTGGTTGATACACTTTTAATAGGACTACTTAGTGATGGACATATATTGTTGGAAGGTGTGCCTGGATTGGCTAAGACTTTGGCTATTAAAACACTGTCACAACTTATCGACTCAGAATACAGCCGCATACAGTTTACTCCCGATCTTTTGCCTGCCGATGTTGTCGGTACGATGATTTATTCGCAGAAAGATGAAAACTTTCAGGTGAAGAAAGGTCCTGTGTTTGCCAACTTTGTATTGGCTGATGAAATTAACCGTGCCCCGGCTAAAGTGCAGAGCGCTTTGCTTGAGGCTATGCAGGAACATCAGGTGACTATAGGAAGTACAACCTTTGATTTGCCCAATCCGTTTCTCGTAATGGCTACACAGAACCCGATAGAGCAGGAAGGTACTTATCCATTACCTGAGGCTCAAGTCGACCGTTTTATGCTAAAAGTGATAATAGATTATCCTACTCTTGAGGAAGAAAAATTAATTATACGTGAGAATCTCGCCGGTTCGTTGCCTAAGGTTACTCCAGTCGTCACATGCAATGATATTGTAGAGGCACGCAAGGTGGTTGAAAAAGTGTATATTGATGAAAAGATAGAACAGTATATCGCAGATATAGTTTTTGCAACAAGATATCCTGACAGATATGGACTTCCTCAACTGAAAGACCTGATAACCTTCGGAGGTAGTCCGCGTGCAAGTATTAATCTTGCGAGAGCATCCCGTGCTTATGCCTTCATTAAAAGACGTGGATATGTTATTCCTGAAGATGTGCGCGCAATAGCACATGATGTACTTAGGCACAGAATAGGTTTGTCTTATGAGGCTGAGGCAACCAATGTTACAAGTGAGGAAATTGTTAGTGATATAATTAATAAGGTGGAGGTTCCTTGATGGATACCCAGGACATTCTTAAGAAAGTTAGAAAAATCGAGATAAAAGCTCGCGGACTCAGCAATAATATCTTTGCCGGGCAGTATCATTCGGCTTTTAAAGGCCGTGGTATGGCTTTCAGTGAGGTGCGTGATTATCAGTATGGTGATGATATACGTGACATTGATTGGAATGTGTCGGCACGTTTTCACAAGCCTTATGTAAAGGTGTACGAAGAGGAACGCGAACTTACGGTTATGCTTCTGATTGATGTCAGCGGTTCCTTGGACTTTGGTACGCAAAAGACGACTAAAAAGGAAATGGTTGCAGAAATTGCTGCGACATTGGCTTTCAGTGCGATACAGAACAATGATAAAATTGGAGTGATTTTCTTTTCTGATAAGATTGAAAAATATATACCGCCAAAGAAAGGCCGCAAACACATACTTTTCATAATACGTGAGATGCTTGATTTTCATCCGGAAAGTAAGAAAACTGATGTGAAAATGGCAGTTGAGTTTCTTACAGGTGTTTTGAAACGTAGATGTACGGCTTTCATAATGAGTGATTTTTATACACATGCCGATTTTGAAAATGCCTTGACTATATGCAATCGTAAGCATGATGTTGTAGCTTTGCAGATATATGATCCGAGAGCAAAGTCGTTGCCTGATGTGGGACTTATGAAAGTATGTGATGCAGAAACGGGGCACGAAATGTATATAGACACAAGTGACAAACGATTGCGCGAAGCTCACTATTCATATTGGGTTAACAGACAAAAGGCTCTTAGCTCGATATTCAACAAAAGCAATGTGGATAATATATCTATTGCAACTGACCAAGATTATGTGAAATCATTGATGCAACTGTTTGCCATGCGCAGTTAAATATATCTGTATGGTGTGCGGTTAAACTGATTATTCATGGTTAAATGAAACGATTTATTTGTATTATATCATTAATAGTTTGCGTCTTAAGCCTTTCAGCTCAGGTCTCAGTCGAGTCAAAAATTGATTCGATAGAGATTCTTATCGGTGAACAGACTGATGTCGTATTAAGTGTTACGGCAAAGCAGGGCGCTAACATAAAGATGCCTGTTTTTAAACCGTCGCAATATATAACGCCGGGTGTAGAGGTCTTGTCTGATTCAAAGGCCGATACTTCTCAGCTTGACAATGATCTGATAAAGGTAACAAAACGCTATACATTGACATCCTTTGACGAGAATTTGTATTATATCCCGCCGATGAAAGTAATGGTGAATGGTAAAAAGTACCAGAGTAAAAGTCTTGCTCTTAAAGTTTTGACCGTTCCCGTTGATACTTTACATCCGGAAAAATTTTATCCTCCAAAAGATGTGCAGGATAATCCGTTTCAGTGGAGTGACTGGGCTTCTGCTTTCTGGTTCAGTGTAATGTTTGTCTTGATGTGTGTGGCCGCATATTATCTTTGGACACGTCTTAAAGAAAATAAGCCTGTTATTGCACGTGTGCGTATAGTAAAAAAAGTATTGCCTCATCAGAAGGCTTTGAACGAGATTGAGCACATTAAAGCAGACAGACGCTTGATTTCTGATGATCAGAAAACGTACTATACACTTCTTACTGATGTGTTGCGCAAGTATATCAAAGAGCGATTCGGATTTAATGCGATGGAAATGACAAGCTCTGAGATTATTGCAAGACTGCAAAATGAGGAGGATAAAAAAATGATAGATGAGCTGAAAGAACTGTTCGTCACGGCTGATCTGGTGAAGTTTGCCAAATATTCAACTCTTATCAATGAAAATGATGCCAATTTGGTTAATGCAATAGAGTTTATCAATACTACGAAGGTTGAGAATCAGCCTGTAGTTGAAAGAATTGAGCCAAAACTTACAGAGACAGACAAGCGTAACATGCGTTCAAGAACAGCGTTGAAAACTTCAATAATTGTTCTTGTTGTTGTTGGCATTGCGTTTTTGGCGCTTGCAATATATCAAGTTTGTTTGCTGATATAGAATATTGTTGATTATGGAATTTGTCAATAAAGAATATTTCTTATTACTGTTATTGCTTATACCTTATTTAATTTGGTATTTACTTTACAGGAAAACAAGTGAGCCAACGATGCGCATGAGTGATACGCATGCTTATCAGTATGCTCCTAAAAGTCTGCGCGTGCGCTTGATGTGGCTTCCAATGATGCTCCGTATAGTTGTGTTTGTGCTTGTCGTTGTGATATTGGCACGGCCTCAGACTCATAATAATTGGGGTAGCCGCACGGTTGAAGGCATTGATATAATGTTGGCAATGGACGTATCTACAAGTATGCTTGCAGAAGATCTTAAGCCTAATCGTATAGAGGCGGCAAAGAGTGTCGCATCAGAATTTATTTCTGGACGTCCTGATGACAATATAGGTCTTACAATCTTTGCAGGTGAGGCTTTTACTCAATGTCCTATGACAACAGACCATACTTCGCTTATAAATCTTTTGCAGAATGTTCGTACAGACATAGCTGCAAGAGGCCTGATAGAGGACGGTACAGCTATTGGTATGGGACTGGCTAATGCTGTAAGCCGATTGAAGGACAGCAAGACGAAAAGTAAGGTGGTGATTTTGCTTACAGACGGAAGTAATAATCGAGGTGACATATCTCCATTGACCGCTGCAAATATTGCGAAGAGTTTGGGTATACGTGTCTATACGATAGCTATTGGAAGTAAGACAATGGCTCCGTATCCGATGCAGGTTGCTGGTACTGTACAGTATGTCAACATGAGGGCTGACGTAGATGTTGAGACATTGAGGGAGATTGCTTCAACTGCAGACGGACAATTCTATCGGGCCACGAACACGGCGGAGTTGAAGAAAATATATAAGGATATTGATAAGTTGGAAAAGACAAAGATGGATGTCAAGAAGTTTTCAAAGAGGTATGATGTTTATCAGCCGTTTGCAATAGCTGCTTTAGTTGTATTTCTTATTGAAATTTTATTAAGGTTGACTGTCTTTCGCCGTATTCCATAATAATTTAAATATAAGGTTATGTTCAGATTTGAAAGTCCGGCTTTTCTATATTTGCTTATAATTATTCCGGTTTTTATATTAATCCGGTTGTTGGAGATACGTAAGCGTAGACTCAAGTTGAAAAAATTCGGTGACATGGTGTTGCTGAAGCAGCTTATGCCTGATGTGTCATCTTCGCGCAGGTCTGTTAAGTTTTGGCTTATAATGGCTGCCTTGGCTTTGATTATAGTCATGTTGGCTCGTCCGCAGATGGGAACAAAAATAAGTCAGGAAAAGCGTAGCGGAATAGAAGTTATAATTTCGTTGGATATCAGTAATTCTATGAGAGCGGAAGATGTAGTCCCTTCACGATTGGATAAGAGTAAAATGCTGATTGAAAATATGGTAGACAATTTTACCAATGATAAGGTAGGACTTGTTGTCTTTGCTGGTGATGCATTTATACAATTGCCTATAACGAGCGATTATGTGTCTGCAAAAATGTTTTTACAGAATGCCGATCCATCATTGATTGCTACACAAGGTACTGATTTAGCCGGTGCTATAGACCTTAGTTCGAAAAGTTTTACTCAGCAAGATAAAGTTGGACGTGCTATATTAATTATAACAGATGGCGAAGACCATGAAGGTGGTGCAATTGAAGCTGCAAAGAGTGCCCGTAAAAAGGGCATAAGAGTTTTTGTGCTAGGTGTGGGGTCGCCAAAGGGATCACCTGTTCCTGATGGTAATGGTGGCTATATGAAAGATAATAGTGGACAGGAAGTAATGTCTGCGCTTAATGAGGATATGTGTAAACAAATTGCTGAGGCAGGAGGGGGCGCATATATACATGTAGATAATACAAGTCTCGCTCAGCGTCAGCTTAATGATGAACTTACAAAACTTCAGAAGGGTGATCTTTCTAGTGTCGTTTATAGTGAATATGATGAACAGTTTCAGGCTGTAGGAATATTAGTACTGCTTTTGCTTGTTGTTGAAACATTGGTGCTTGAACGCAAAAATCCATTCTTCAAGAATATTAGGCTGTTTAAATGATAAATCGATAAAAATCCGTTGAAAGTAAATATGATAAAAAATCTTTTATTAATTATATTGCTGGGATTATCAATAAATTCCTTTGCGCAGACTGATCGGCAGTTCGTGCGTGACGGTAATCGTCTGTATCATAAAAAGGCTTTTGATAAAGCTGAGATTATGTATAGAAAGGCTGTATCAAAGAATCCTTCAAATTCTCAGGCTGTCTATAATCTTGGATGTGCACTTATGATGCAGAATAAAGATTCTGCTGCTGTGGTACAGTATCAGAATGCTGCCAAAATAGAGAAAAACAAGCAACGGTTGGCTCTTGTATATCATAATATAGGTGTGATTTGTCAAAATCACAGAATGTATGGTGAGGCTATTAAAGCTTATGAACAATCCTTGAGAAATAATCCGAAGGATAATGAAACTCGTTACAATCTTGCCCTGTGTAAGAAGTTGCAAAAGAAGCAGGGTAACAAGAATAATAAGCAAAATAAAAAACAGAATAAGGATAATAAGAATAACAAGGATGGTAAGGATAAGCAGAATGAAAAGGAAAAGGATAAAGACAAAAATAAAGAAAAACAGTCTAAGCCTAAAGAGGAACAGATGAGTAAGGATAATGCTGAGCAGTTGCTTAATGCTGCAATGCAGAGTGAGAAGGCTACACAACAGCGTATGAAGAAAGCTTTACAAAAGCCAAGTTCTCGTCGTTTACAGAAAAATTGGTAATAAAGATAAATTAGAAACAGATGTTTATGAAAAGATATTTATTAATATTACAAATATTTGTGTGCTGTGTCTTAGGGGGTAAGGCTCAGAAACTTATTGTCAATGCGCCTTCTCGTGTATCTGCGGGAGAAAACTTTAGGTTAACATACACTGTAAATACACAAAATGTTGGTGACTTCCGTATAGGAAATGTTCCTGATGCATTAGAGATTATTACAGGTCCTTATACATCTTCGCAGTCAAGTTTTCAGATGATTAACGGACATACAAGCAGCACGTCTTCTGTAACTTATACATTTATCTTGTGTGCTAATAAAAATGGTACCTTTACTATTTCACCGGCTCATGTTGTTGCAAATGGAAAGAAACTTGCTTCTAAAGCGGTTAAAATTACTGTTTCTGGTGCAAGTCATAGCGGTAATGGTTCGCCACGTATGCATAATGATGATGATAATCAGCCACATTTGCGTGAGGCTGGAACACCGATACATGGAGGTGACTTGTTTATAAAGGTTAGTGCAAATAAGCGGCGTGTACATGAACAGGAACCAGTGCTTCTGACTTATAAAGTATACACTCTTGTTGACCTTACTGAATTAGAAGGAAAAATGCCTGACCTTACAGGCTTTCATACTCAGGAAATTCCGTTGCCACAGCAAAAATCTTATCATTTGGAACGTGTAAACGGAAGATCTTATCGTTGTGTCACATGGAGTCAATATGTAATGTATCCTCAAATGACAGGAAAGTTAGAGATACCAAGTATAACATTTACAGGTACGGTTATTCAGCAAAATCGTAACGTTGATCCTTTTGAGGCATTCTTAAATGGCGGTTCTGGATATATTGAGGTCAAAAAGCAGATAAAAGCTCCAGGAATGACAATCATGGTAGATCCGCTGCCTAAGCGTCCGGTTAATTTTTCTGGTGGTGTTGGTAAGTTTAATATTAGTGCGCAGATAAGTAAAAAAGAAATAAAAGCTAATGAGCCTGTTACTGTTAGAGTCGTTGTCGGCGGTATTGGCAACTTGAAATTAATAAAACAGCCAGTTGTAAATTTCCCTAAAGACTTTGACAAGTATGATGCTAAGATAACAGATAAGACGAAACTTACTTCTAATGGTGTTGAAGGAAATATGATTTATGATTTCTTGGCAGTTCCTCGTAACCAAGGAACATACGACATACCTGCAGTTGAGTTTACTTATTATGACGTTTCTTCAAATTCATATAAAACGATAAAGACCCAAGCATTTAAACTTGAAGTTGCAAAAGGTGACGGAAGTAGCAGCAGTTCGGCTGATTACAGCGACTTGAAAAATCAAGATATTCATCCTATAAAAGATGGTGATGCAAAGCTGCAAGATTTGAAGGATATATTTTATGGATCATCGACATATTGGATTATATTGTTGATTTTGTTGTTTTTGTTTATTGGTGTCATCGTTATATTTCGTAAACGTGCTATGGATAATGCAAATCTTACGGATTTGATGATGAAGAAAGCTAATCGCATTGCGACAAAGCGCTTGAGACATGCCAGCCAGTTGATGTTGGCAAATGAGTATGAGAAGTTTTATGACGAGGTGCTTCGGACTTTGTGGGGATATGTCGGGGCAAAGCTAAACATCCCTGTTGAACAGCTTTCAAAAGATAATATAGCAGAGAAGCTTGCGTCAAAGAGTATTGACGAGAATACGATTTCAATGTTTATCCATGCGATTGACGAATGTGAATACAACCGTTATGCGCCAGGTGATATTAAAGGTAATATGAATCAGACATTTGAAGCTGCAATGTCAGCTATAATTAAGATAGAAAATACTTTAAGGGGAGCAAAAAAACGTAGCGGCAAAAGATTTGCTTTATTGTTGATGCTTCTTTGCCTATGTGTTTCGGCTAGTGCTGTAACAAAGAAAAATGCTGATGATGAATATAGAAAAGGCAATTATCAGCAAGCTATTAAAGATTATGAGGAACTTCTGAAAAAAGGACCAAGTGTAAAATTGTATTATAATTTGGGTAATTCTTATTATCGTACAGACAACATTACTCGTGCTGTTCTTAATTACGAGCGTGCATTGTTGATGGCACCAGGAGATGCAGACATAAGGTTTAATTTACAGATGGCACGTTCTAAGACAATAGACAAGATAACACCGAAGTCAGAAATGTTCTTTGTTACGTGGTATAAATCACTTGTTAATCTTGCAAGTGTTGATCAGTGGGCCAGTGTTGCTATAATAAGCATTATTGTGGCTTTGATTGCTATTTTGTGTTATTTGTTTGCTTCTAAATTGATGTTGCGCAAAGTTGGTTTTTACGGAGCAGTAGTATTTGTTCTGATTTTTATTTTCAGTAATGTGTTCGCATATGAGCAGAAGCAGATCCTTACTAATAGAACTGGTGCGATTGTAATAGCTCCTTCTGCCGGTTTGAAAAAAACTCCGGTTGCAAATAGTGAGTCGAATGTGATAGTTCATGAAGGCAGCCGTGTCGAAATTATTGATGATACAATGGCTGACTGGAAATTGGTAGAGCTTGAAGACGGGCGTGAAGGTTGGATATTAAAATCACAAATTGAACGTATATAAGATAGAACGAAGAATTTAATTTGGTTAGATGCAGACATTAATAGAAATAGATCGAGAAATTCTTTCCTTCTTTAATGGAAGCGGATCAATGTTCTTGGACAATCTTGCTGTTACTCTTACATCAGGATTGACCTGGATACCGCTTTATGTTTCATTATTATATGTTGTTATAAAGAATAATGAAACAATGAAGCAGATAATGCTTGTCATTGGTAGTGTTATCTTGTGTTTGATTTTGTCTGATGGAGTTGCCGATTTTATCGTTAAACCTTTGGTCGCCCGTTTCAGGCCATCATGGGATCCTATGATAAAATATACGGTTAATATTGTTGACGGAATGCGTAGCACTCAATATGGTTTTTTCTCGGCTCATGCTTCAAATACGTTTTGTATTGCAATGTTTTTTTCTTTATTGATACGAAACAGAAATTTTACCATAGCTATAGTGTTGTGGTCATTGGTTAATTGTTGGACAAGAATGTATCTTGGGCTTCATTATCCGAGTGACATATTGGCAGGACTTATTTGGGGTACTATTGTCGGGTTGGCAGTTTATTATGTCTATATTAAGTCTTATTTACGGATGCATCCGGATTTTAATTATATTTCATCTCAATATACATCTACCGGATATAATTATGGCGATATAGAGATTGTTTTATTAATTTTAGTATTAACATTATTATTTGCAATAATAAAAGCATTGATATTTTAGATTTTAAATAAATGGATACAAAACATATTCGTATTAAAGATTTTAATTATGATTTGCCGGAGTCACGTATAGCTAAGTTTCCTGTTGCTCAGCGTGATCATAGCAAGCTTTTGATATATAATAAAGGCAAAGTTTCTGAAGACATATTTTATAATATAACCAATTATTTGCCAAAAGGCTCGTTAATGGTATTTAATAATACTCGAGTTATAAAGGCACGTATACATTTCAGAAAAGAGACGGGTGCTATTATTGAGGTATTTTTGCTTGAACCTGCTGAGCCTTCTGATTATGAACTTATGTTTCAAACCAATGGTTCATGTTCATGGCTTTGTATGATAGGAAATCTAAAGAAATGGAAAGAGACCCCATTAAAGCGTGTATTTGACATAAAGGGTAGGAGCGTCACACTTACAGCGACATATCGGCATGAGCATGGAACAAGTCATTGGATTGATTTTGCATGGGATGATAAGGATATAACTTTTGCAGATATTCTTGAGAACGTTGGTGAATTGCCTATACCTCCATATCTTAAACGTGATACACAAGATAGTGATAAAGTTACGTACCAGACGGTTTATTCTAAGATAAAAGGAAGTGTTGCTGCCCCAACTGCAGGTCTACATTTTACGGAAGATGTGCTAAAAGCTATTGATGCCAAAGGCATTGAACGCGAAGAACTTACACTTCATGTCGGAGCAGGAACCTTTAAGCCTGTAAAGAGTGAGGAGATAGCGGGGCACGATATGCATACAGAATACATCTGTGTCCTTAAATCGACATTAAAGAAACTTATAGAACATAACGCTTGTGCTATAGCTGTTGGAACAACTAGTGTGCGTACCTTGGAAAGTCTTTATTATGTAGGTGTGCGTTTAAGTAAGAATCCTGACTTGAAGGAAGGCCAGTTGCACATAGACCAGTGGGAGCCTTATGATACAGAAACAAATCTGTCTCCGGTGGATGCTTTGCAAAATATTGTAGATTATCTTGACCGTAATGGCTTGAATTCATTTCATGGCAGTACACAAATTATTATTGCTCCTGGATATGAATATAAGATAGTAAAGATGTTGGTTACTAATTTCCATCAGCCGCAAAGCACGTTGCTGTTGCTTGTAAGTGCTTTTGTGCATGGTGATTGGCGAACTATCTATGATTATGCATTGAGCCATGATTTCAGATTTTTGAGTTATGGCGACAGTTCATTGTTGATACCTTAAGATTTAAATTAATTGATTAAAAATGAAAATAGGAGATAAAGTAAGATTCCTTAGTGAAGTTGGTGGTGGTGTCGTTGCCGGCTTTCAAGGTAAGAATATAGTTCTTGTTGAGGATGAAGACGGCTTTCAGATACCAACAAGTATAACTGATGTTGTTGTGATTGACAATGATGATTATAATATTAAGCCGGAAGTTCAGACACCGAGTACAGTTAAGGATGATGACGAGGATTATGATCCTGCAGATCGTCCTATAACATTTACAGCAGAGCCTGAGGAACGTAAAGGCGGTGATGCTTTGTCTGTTTATCTTGGTTTTGTTCCTGTTGACATAAAAGAGATAACAAATACGAAGTTTGAGGTTTATCTGATAAACGACAGCAATTATTATATCGACTTTACTTATCTTACCGTTGAAGGTACAAGTTGGAACTTGCGTTCAAGAGGAACAGTAGAGCCTAATACAAAACTCTTTATAGAGGAATTCGGCCGTGAAGTTTTGAACGAACTAGAGCGTGTTGCTGTTCAGTTTGTTGCCTATAAGAAGGATAAAGGTTTTCTCCTTAAACCAACTGTTGATGCGCAACTTCGTATAGATACAGTTAAATTTTATAGGCTTCACACATTCCAGGAGAATGATTTCTTCGAGCAGGCTGCACTCATTTACACACTGATTGAAAATGATAAGCCGGTTCGTCCATTGGTTGTTGACGCAAAGAAACTTAAGATAGAGATGGCACGTAAAGTTTCTGCCGACAACAAGCCCAAAACTATAGTACAGCATGCCCGCAAGAAGGCTAAAGACGAGCCGGTAGTTGTCGATCTGCATGCAAGTGAGATCCTTGATACAACAGCCGGAATGTCTCCTGCTGATATTCTTAATTATCAGCTTGATCTGTTCAAAAAAACAATGGACAGCTATATGGGTAAGCATGGTACAAAGATTGTGTTTATACATGGCAAAGGCGAGGGCGTATTGCGCCATGCAATAATCCATGAATTGAATTATAGATATAAGAATTGTCCTTATCAGGATGCCTCATTCCAGGAATATGGTTATGGAGCCACCCAAGTTACAATAAAGTAAATAACATAAAAACAATTTGCATGCAAAACGGATTTATTAAGGTGGCGGCAGCCATACCTTCGGTGAAAGTAGCTGACTGTGCATACAATGTGCAACAGATTGAAAGTCTTATAGCCATGGCAGAGGGCAAGGGCGTGGAGGTGATAGTTTTTCCCGAACTTTGTATTACCGGTTATACGTGTCAGGATTTGTTTAGACAGACTCTCCTTTTAGAGCAGGCCGAAACTGCTGTTCTTATGTTACTTGATTTCACCCGTAAACTCGATATTATCAGCATTGTTGGTTTGCCTGTCGTTGTCGGAGATTTGCTGCTTAATTGTGCTGCGGTTATACAAAAAGGCGATTTGCTCGGACTCATTCCTAAGACATATTTGCCTAATTACAGTGAGTTCTATGAGAAACGTTGGTTTGCTTCATCGCAGGATTTACAGCCTTCAGAGATACGTTTTGCAGGTAACAAAATTGTTGTAACTCCTCAGCCTACGCTATTCCGTACATGTGACGGGGCAATGTTTGGCATTGAAATTTGTGAAGATGTGTGGGCGCCTGTACCGCCTAGCTGCAATCTCTCTCTTTCAGGTGCAGATATAATATTTAATCTTTCGGCAAGTGATGAACTTATAGGCAAACATGACTATCTGAAAGGCTTGCTGGCACAACAGAGCGCCCGTCTTATATCTGGTTACGTGTATAGCGGATGCGGATTTGGCGAAAGTACTCAGGATGTAGTTTATGGCGGTAATGCCATTGTTTATGAGAACGGACAGTTCCTTGCAGAAAGTGAACGCTTCAGTCTTGATCCGCAATTGATAATAACCCAGATAGATGTAGAAAAACTGCGTAATGAGCGCCGCACTAACAGCACATATATCAATGCTCAACGTAATCATGATGCGCGTATAGTTAATGCACATACGGTTACGCCACGTGACTTTGAACTCATACGTGACGTGGAGCCTCATCCTTTTATTCCAAAGACTAATGATATGGAGAAGAGCTGTAACGAGATTTTCTCTATACAGGTTGCCGGACTTGCCAAGCGTATAGTGCATACCGGATGCAAGACTGTTGTTGTAGGAATAAGCGGAGGATTGGACAGTACGTTGGCTTTGCTTGTATGTGTACGGACCTTTGACAAACTTCAATTGTCGCGCAAAGGTATTGTAGGTGTTACTATGCCTGGCTTTGGAACAACCGACCGTACATACAATAACGCAATAAATCTGATGAAAAGCCTTGGTATCACAATACGTGAGATAAGTATTGCTGATGCTGTAAGACAGCATTTCAAGGATATTGACCATAATATAGATGTTCACGATGTTACATATGAGAACAGTCAGGCAAGGGAGCGAACACAGATACTTATGGATTTAAGTAATCAGCTTGGTGCGCTCGTCATTGGAACAGGCGACCTTTCTGAGCTTGCATTAGGCTGGGCTACATATAACGGAGACCATATGAGTATGTATGGAGTCAACGCAGGAGTGCCTAAGACACTTATAAAATATCTTGTCAAGTTTGTGGCAATGAGCGGTGACAGTGATGAAACACGTAACATACTTCTCGACATAATTGACACACCTATAAGTCCCGAACTTATACCTGCCGACGATGCAGGCAACATAACACAGAAAACAGAAGATCTTGTAGGACCTTATGAACTTCATGATTTCTTCTTGTATCATATAATGCGTTTCGGATTCCGTCCGTCAAAGATATTTATGCTTGCGCGTAAAGCTTTCGATGGCAACAATCCTGATGCGCCGTTCTATGATGATGAGACGATAAAAAAATGGCTTACAATATTCCTGCGCCGTTTCTTCAATCAGCAGTTTAAACGTTCTTGTCTGCCGGACGGACCTAAAGTGGGTAGTGTTAGTCTTAGTCCACGTGGTGACTGGCGCATGCCAAGTGACGCTTCTTCTGCATTATGGCTTAGAGAGTGCGAACAGATTTAAATGCCTGATGATGTAGTATCAGCGGTGTTCTGTTGTTGAAAATTATGACATAGCCGTATAATGCATACTTACAATCAGAAGTATTTTTAGATTGACGATTTTAAATCAAAATAAAAAGGCCTGACACAATATTATATTTTGTGCCAGGCCTTTTTGTTATGGTAATGCAAGTATCTTTTTATTCTTGCAATGTTATTGTCCCAACAGGAATGTTTTAAAATCATCGAATTTGTCTGACAGTTCTACTGTCTGTTTCTTTCCTTTCATAAAGTCAGACAGTCGTTGAGGAATTTCTATTTCCGTATCAATGATGTTCTCTATGGTATCCTTGAATTTTGCCGGATGGGCTGTTTCACAGAATACCCCTGTTTCACCTTTCTTTAAGTTGTCTTTCAAAGCCTGATAACCGCAGGCACCATGAGGGTCAAGTATATAACCATTGTCCTTATAACATTGTTTTACAGCAGCTTTAATTTCATCATCGGTATATGTAGCTCCGCTTATTATTGATGAAATCTTGTCGTGCGAGCCGTTGTAAAGGTCGTATATTCGTGCAAAATTGCTCGGGTCGCCCACATCCATTGCGTTAGCTATGGTCTGTACACTTGGTTTTGGCTCATAAACACCTGTTTTAAGATAATTGTAGAAAATGTTATTTGCGTTGTTGGCCGCAATAAAACGTCTTATTGGCAGTCCCATCTCCCTTGCAAATAGTCCTGCAGTAATATTGCCGAAGTTGCCGCTTGGCACACACATTACAAGATTCTCAGCCAGTCCGTTTGCTTTCATTCTTGCATAAGCGTTGAAGTAGTAGAAAGCCTGTGGCAAAAATCTTGCGACATTTATTGAGTTTGCCGAAGTGAGTTTCATGTGCTTGTTAAGGTCTTTGTCCATGAAAGCACTTTTTACAAGACTTTGGCAATCGTCAAAAACACCGTCAATTTCAATGGCAGTAATGTTTCTCCCGAGAGTTGTAAACTGACATTCCTGTATTTTGCTTACTTTGCCTTTTGGATACAATACATAAACATGAATGCCGTCTACGCCAAGGAAGCCGTTTGCCACAGCCGAGCCGGTGTCTCCGCTTGTAGCAACCAGCACATTGACAGTCTGGTGCGCTTCCTGACGGATAAAATATTCCAACAGACGCGCCATAAAACGTGCGCCTACATCTTTAAAAGCAAGCGTCGGACCATGAAAAAGCTCCAATGTCCAAATGTCGTCACAAACATTTTTAACAGGACAGTCGAAACTTAACGTGTCATAAACAATATCTTTCAGTGATTTTTCATCAACGTCATCACTGAAGAAAGCTTTAGCCACTTCAAAAGATATTTCCTGAAACGACATCTTGTCTATGTTGTTAAAAAACTCTTCCGGCAGCCTGTTTATCTTTTCAGGCATATAAAGTCCTCGGTCTTCTGCCAATCCGTTTACCACTGCATCGTGTAGCGAAACGTATTTTGATCTGTTGTTCGTACTGTAATATCTCATGGCGTTGTTTCCTTTTGTTTGTTTTTTAGTATTTCATGAATGTTTCCATAAACTCATTCAGACGCAGCATGCCGTAACTTCCGCTTACGCAGCTCACCTCGTCATAAGTTTTTACGTCATCAGGTGTTATGCCGTCGTACCATATTATAAACGGAACGGGCTCTTTTACATGAGTCCTTACTTCAACCGGAGTAGGGTGGTCGGGTAATATAGCCATACATACAGGATCATCTTTCCATGTCTTTATCTCTTCATAAACAGGCTTTATAATTCTGCTGTCGAGATTTTCTATTGTTTTCAGCTTTAGTTCCAGGTTTCCGTCATGGCCTGCCTCATCACTTGCCTCAAGGTGCAGAAACACAAAGTCGTCTGTCTTAAGCGCTTTCAGTGCAGCTTCTGCTTTACCTTCATAGTTTGTGTCGGCAAGTCCTGTTGCTCCTTCAACCTTAATTATCTTGAGTCCGGCATAATATCCTATGCCCCTTATAAGGTCGACGGCAGATATGACCGATCCGCTTTTTATCTGTGGATATATGTCGCAGAGTTTTTCCATGTCAGGGCGATAGCCTCCTCCCCATGGCCATATACTGTTGGCGACGTCTTTATCATTGGCTTTTCTTTCTTGATTTAAAGGATGGCGGCTTAGCAAGTCATGTGACTTTAATATCAGTTCGTTTATCAGGTCTACAGTTTCTTTTGCTGTCATTCTTTTGCCGTCATGTTTGTCCTCCCATCCCGGTTCTGGCTTAACCATAAGTTCTTTCCATTGCTCATTAGGATGATCGTGTGGCGGGGCACAAATAATGTGTTTGTTTCCGCCGCGTATTATGAGAAGATGGCGATACTGTATGCCTGTAATGAATTTTATTTTATCATTGCCGAGGTTTTCATTCAGATATTTTATGAGGATGTCGCCTTCCTCAGTTGTCAGATGGCCGCCACTATGATTCTTTATGATGTCGTTGCTGAGTGTTATCAGGTTGCATCTCATCGCAAAGTCGTCCGGCTGCATGTCGTATCCTATGCTTGCTGCTTCAAGAGGTCCTCTGCCTTCGTATACACTATTAAGATTATAGCCCAAAATGGCTGTATTGGCAACTTCGCTGCCAGGCTGAAAACCGTCAGGTATTGTTATCAGTCTTCCTGTACGTCCTTTGCGTGCAAGCATATCCATATACGGCTTGTTGGCATATTGAAGAAGAGTTTTGCCTTTAAGTCTTTCAACGGGATGATCCGCCATCCCGTCGCCTATAATAATGATATGTTTCATGTTGCCCCTCCTTTCGGTCTTAAATATTGGCTATACTCATAATGTTGGCAAACACTCCTGCGGCCGTTACGCTTGCTCCGGCTCCGTATCCTTGTATAAGCATAGGATATTCTTTGTAGCGTTCGGTTGTCAGCATGACTATATTGTTTGAGCCTTCAAGATTATAGAACGGATGTCCTTTTTCTACTGTCGTAAGCTCAACGCTTGTGTGTCCCATTTCCATTTTTGCAACAAAGCGCCATCTTTTGTTTTCCGCTTCAAGCTGTTTTCTCTTTTCTTCAAATTCAGCGTCAAGTTTTGGCAGATTGCTCCAAAAGTCTTCCAATGAGCCTTTAAAGAATGATTCCGGAATGAAAAGTTTTTTCTCAACATTATTCTGTTCTGCTTTATATCCGGCTTCTCTGGTGAGAATGATGAGTTTGCGTATAACGTCTATTCCGCTTAGGTCTATTCGTGGGTCAGGCTCGCTATAGCCCTGTTCCTTTGCACGCCTTACTGCCTCAGAGAATGGAACATTTTCTGAAAGTTCGTTGAATATGAAGTTAAGTGTTCCGCTCAGCACAGCTTCTATTTTCAGAATTTTGTCTCCAGAGTTGCGCAGGTCATTTATGGTTCCGATTATAGGTAATCCGGCTCCGACGTTAGTTTCAAACCTGAACTTTACACCTTTTGCCAATGCTGTCTGTTTAAGCTTTATATAACTTTCATAGTCAGATGAGGCTGCTATCTTGTTGGCTGCTATTACGGATATATTATGTTCAAGAAAATCTTGATATAATGCAGAAACGTCTTTGCTTGCAGTGCAGTCTACAAAAACACTGTTGAAGATGTTCATGCCTATTACTTCCCGGCGAAGAGTTTCAGTGTTTGTCTGTGCCGATTGTTCAAGTTGCTCTCTGTATGTGTCGAGGTTTAATCCTTCACGGTTGAATATGGCATTATGGCTGCTGGCAATGCCAACCACATTGAGCTGTAGGCGTCTGTTCTGTTTTAACTTGTCGTGCTGCAGCTTTATTTGTTCAATGAGTTTGCTACCTACAGTTCCAACTCCGCAGATAAATAAGTTCAGTACATTATATTCTGACAAGAAGAATGAATCATGCAGTACGTTGAGCGATTTTCGCAGATACATGCCATTTATTACAAACGATATGTTTGTTTCTGATGCTCCTTGTGCACATGCTATGACGCTTATGCCGCTTCGTCCGAGTGTACCGAACAGTTTGCCTGCAATACCCGGAGTATGTTTCATTTTCTCGCCGACGATGGCAATTGTCGCCAAGCCGTTTTCTGCATGCATGGGGAACATTGCTCCGGTTTCTATTTCTTTTGCAAATTCTTCGTTAAGAACTTCTACGGCAGCTTCTGAGTCTGAATCTTTTACACCTATTGATGTTGAGTTTTCTGATGATGCCTGGCTGACCAAGAATACAGATATGCCGTTATTTGCTAAAGCTGTGAATATTCGTCTGTTTACACCGATGACTCCAACCATCGACAAGCCTGTTACTGTTATAAGCGTTGTGCCGCTGATGCTTGATATACCCTTAATGACTTTAGTGTCGTTGTCTATTTTGTCTTTGATTATTGTGCCGGGATTTTGCGGATTAAAAGTGTTTTTAACCTTTATCGGTATGTTTTTTACACAGACTGGATATATTGTTGGCGGATATACAACTTTAGCCCCGAAGTTGCACAACTCCATTGCCTCGATGTAACTAAGTTCGTTTATGGTGTACGCGTTAGGTATAATACGCGGATCGGCAGTCATAAATCCGTCGACATCAGTCCATATTTCCAGCACTTCTGCATCAAGCGCAGCGGCAATAATGGCTGCAGTGTAATCGCTTCCGCCTCTGCCAAGATTTGTTGTCTCTCCTGTGTTCTTGTCCTTGCTTATAAATCCAGGAACTACAGATATGCGTGGCAGTTCTTTAAATGTCCGGCACACAAGTGAGTTCGTGAGTTCGCTGTCAAGTACATGCTTGCCGTTTTTCTTGTGTTCGGTTCTTATAAAATCTCGTGCATCAAACAGTACGGCATTCTTTATCAATGTAGCAACGATATTGGAACTTAGTCGTTCGCCATAACTTACAATTGCGTTTTGAGTCTTGTCGCTAAGGTCGTGAATCAGATAAACGCCATAATAAATACTTTTAAGCTGTTCAAAGAGAGCGTCTACTGTATTGAAAAGATTTTCACGCTTTGTGGTGTCTGTTATTATAGTGTCAATCATTTGATGATGGCGGTTAACCATTGCATCAAACTCTTTCTTGTACGATTCGTTACCATTCAGTGCCATTTGAGCCGTTGACAAAAGTTTGTCTGTTATGCCACCCAATGCACTTACTACTACTATGATAGATTGTTTTTTGGCTTCTTTCTCAACAATCTTTTTCAAGCATTTAATGCTTTTAACGGAACCTACGGATGTTCCTCCAAATTTTAATACTTTCATCTTATTGCTATAAATTAGTTGAGCCCCTTGGACAAGTAGGGTTTGTGCTCTGTTAAATTGGACACAAATTTAGTAAGATTTCTCGTTTATAGCAATATTTTTATACAATAAATTGCTAATTTTGCACGAAAAAGGAAAGATATGTTACAAATTAAACATAAACGTACATTGCTTTTTGCAATTATTTCGCTTGTTTTCCTTACATCTGTCAAAGGACAAAAAAGAGAGCATTATGAGTTTTATAAGGACTTCCCTGTATATGCTGATAAGTTGCTCGGCGAGTTGACATACCCGATGGCGTGGGGAAACAGCAAGGAAACAGATTTTGATAAGTGGAAAGCCAAGGCACGTGATAAGGTGTTTGAATGTATGATGACGCCGCCTCCTGCCGCAAAAAGTTATGATGTAAAGATTGTTGCCGAGGAGAAAAGAGAGGGATATGTGGCACGCAAGATTGAATTTAATCTGTCTGACTTTTATCGTGTCAGTGCTTATCTGCTCGTGCCCGACGGCAAAGGACCGTTTCCTGCCATAAACCTTCTGCACGATCATGGGGCACATTTGTTTATAGGAAAGGAAAAGATGATAAAGCCGATTGCCGAGGATTCGGTAATTGTTGCAGATGCTGAACAGTGGTGTGACAAACTGTACGGCGGACAGTTCTTTGGCGATTATCTTGCCAAGCATGGCTATATAGTGTTTTGTGTTGATGCGCCTTTGTGGGGAGAGCGTGGAAGAGCCGAAGGCGTTGACCGCAAAAAATATGACCTTATAGCCGGCAACATGATGATGTACGGACGGAATTTGTGCGCGTTTATGACGTATGATGATATAGCTTCGACCGATTTCCTTGCTACTCTTAAAGATGTTGACACCACAAAGATAGGTTGTGTGGGCTTTTCTATGGGAGCTTATCGTGCGTGGATGCTTGCTGCCTTGTCTGACAGGATTGCAGCATGTGCGTCGGTGTGCTGGATGGTTACTACTGATGTGCAGATGACATGGAAATACGGACGTAAGGAGAACGGCGGATTTGCCAACTGTATTCCCGGTCTGAGACAATATCTTGACTATCCTCACATAGCAAGTATGGCGTGCCCAAAGCCTATGCTTTTTATCAACGGACTGAAGGATAAGCTCTTTCCTGTGCCGGGTGTGAAGAAAGCTTATGATATCATGCACAATGTATGGAACAGTCAGGGAGCAGGCGACCGCCTTGTTACTGAGCTTAGGCCGATAACACATTCATGCGGTATTGATGAACAAAAGAGCGTTCTTGATTTTATGGATAAGTATCTGAAATAATTTTTTACATATATGATAAGCGAATATCAATTGCGTGTATTGCCTCAGCAGGCTTATAGCGAGGCGACAATAAAAGAATATATTTCACGTGAGAAGGCTGTCGACGCAAGGACAATAAAGCACGTCAGAGTGTTAAAGCGAAGTATTGATGCCAGACAGCGTACAATTTATATAAATCTGAAGGTTAGGGTATATATCAATGAAGAGCCTGAAGATGATGTCTTTGAGCATGTAGAATATGGTGATGTGTCTTCTGCTCCTTCTGTCGTTGTGGTAGGAGAGGGCCCCGGCGGTCTGTTTGCATCGCTGCGCCTTATTGAGCTTGGACTGCGTCCTGTTGTGCTTGAGCGCGGAAAGGATGTGCATGAACGTAAAAAGGATATTGCTGCCATTTCAAGAACTCAGAAGGTTGACGGTGAAAGCAATTATTGTTTCGGTGAAGGTGGCGCAGGAGCTTATTCAGACGGAAAACTCTATACTCGCAGCAAGAAAAGAGGCAACACCAATAAAATATTGAATGTATTTTGTCAGCATGGTGCTTCATTGTCTATTCTTGCAGACGCTCATCCACATATCGGAACTGACAAACTGCCGCGTGTAATAGAGAACATGCGTAATACGATATTGAAATGCGGAGGCGAAGTTCATTTTCAGACAAAGGTTACAGGTCTTATTGTAGAGGACAACACGGCGTTGGGAGTTGAGGCTGTGGACCTTAGAAATGGAAACGAACTTGTTTTCAAAGGTCCTGTGATTTTGGCCACAGGACATTCTGCAAGAGATGTGTACGAATATCTTGATAAGTCTGGAATAGAGATTGAGGCAAAGGGACTTGCCGTTGGAGTAAGACTTGAGCATCCTGCTGAACTGATAGACCGCATACAATATCATAACAAGAATGGAAGAGGAAAATATCTTCCTGCAGCCGAGTATAACTTTGTTACTCAGGTTGACGGACGTGGTGTATATTCATTCTGTATGTGTCCTGGAGGTTTTGTCATCCCTGCCGCAACAGGCAATCAGCAGATTGTGGTAAACGGAATGAGTCCGAGCGGCCGTTCTTCAAAATGGTCGAACAGCGGTATGGTTGTTGAGGTTCATCCTGAAGACATTGAGGGTGAGCATGACGCTCTTTGCATGATGCGCTTTCAGGAGAACCTTGAAAAGATGTGCTGGCAGCAGGGTAACATGCGTCAGACGGCTCCTGCTCAGCGAATGGTCGACTTTACACGCTCTAAACTCAGCTATGATTTGCCAAAGAGTTCTTATGCTCCAGGACTTATTTCCAGTCCGTTGCACTTCTGGATGCCTAAGATAATTGCGGGTAGACTGAAGCAGGGCTTTGAAACATTTGGCAGAATAAGTCACGGATTTCTTACCAATGAGGCTGTACTCATTGCCACTGAAACGCGAACATCTTCGCCTGTTAGAATTTTGCGCGATTCGGATACATTGCAGCATGTGCGTATTCATGGACTTTTTCCGTGCGGTGAGGGTGCCGGATATGCAGGAGGCATAGTTTCGGCAGGCGTCGACGGTGAGCGTTGTGCCGATGCAGCCAAATTGTATATGGATAATTTAAAGTAAAGTTTGTCTTATTTTAATTGCAGCGTTCAAGGCATCAAGCTGATTTTATACTATGCTTGGTGCCTTGAATGTTTTTTGAAGAAGAAATAGTAATCGTATTTCTTCATTTTTTGTTAGACTTAGTTGTTGCTTTTAATCGTATCCATTATTTTGAGTTTTGTTAATATATTTCATCGTAACGTATACAGGTTTTTACGTATTTTTCATTATCGTTTCTCATGTTTATTTGATTATGCCATATGGGATAAATAGTAAAAATTCATGACATGAGTTTTCTTTGAAATAGAAGCTGATTCTAAATGAAAGTTAAATTCAAAGTCCTAAAATGGCATGTTATATAACGATATTTCACAAAAATACAGCCTTTAAAAGTAGAAAGCACTGATTTTGACGGGTAAACTCACTTGTTTTGTTTTGCAAAAGCTGCCTTTTTATAAGGCAAAAGCTATGCTTTTGCGTTGCAAAAGGAGGCATTTTGTATAGCTGTTGTTTTGTATTCGATAATGTAAAACTGATAAGTTGTTGATTCTCAGGTAATTATTGTGTTGTTGATATTTTTGCCATTATTTTGATTAAAAATCTTTTTCTTGAAAAGAAACTCTATTCTGAGAGCATTAAAAATTAAGAGTTTTCTGTTGTAATGTAAATTATTTTCTATTTAAAATGTCGCATGCAAGTAAAACTCTTTGTGTGGTTGTCATAGCGCGTGGCGTATAATTTTCTAATAAAATAGTATCGGAAAGTTTTGCTTGCTTTGTAGAATAGATTGGCAATCTACTCATGCATATAAGGTTGCTTTTGCTGTGATGAATGTAGGTTAAATAAAAATCCCCGGCATAAACATTGGTTTATACCGGGGATTTTTGTATTTGGTTGTATTAAAATATTATTTAGAATATTTGTCAATCATCTCTTGAGCTTGTATATGTCCCAGCTGTTTGGCTTTTTCAAGGTTGGCCAGTCCCTCTGTTTTGTTTCCTTTTGCTATTTGGCCCAGGCCAAGTAACAAATAGCCGTCGGCATATTCAGGGGCAAGTTCTATGCATTTTGATGCCGTCTTTATGGCATCATCAATCATATTTACTCTTAGTTCGAGTGATGCTCTTTCAGCATAGTATGTCGGCTCCTTCGGGTTGATCATTATGGCACGGGTTATGTCAATCAAGGCTTGCTGATATAGTTTGGCTTTCACTTCAGCCTGTTCACGTATGTAGTAGAAGTTTGAGTTAACGTTTCCGTTAACCAATATCTCGTAACGTGTATAGTCGAATACTGCCTGGCGGAAACTGTCTGTTGTCATATATGTCTCTGCACGTGCCAGAAAGTAGGGAGCGGCCTCTCTTATTCTCAATGTGTCAGTGTTGTTTATTGCGCTGTCAAGTAGGGCAATGATTTCTTTTGCAGGAGCTTTGAGCATCTGCTTACACTGAGATGCGCTGTAATATAGTTCAGGATTGCGTATTGAGGTTTTCGTCAGATCCATAAACATGTCGTAAGCCTTCTGATAATCTCCTTTTGCGTAAGTAATCAGTGCCTGCTGATGTTGATACGACGGCTGGGGATTTATGGCATAGGCCTTGTTTATTTCGTCATAAGCCTTGTCAAGACTCCACGGCTCATAAGGAATATTGCTCTTGTAAACCTCTTTTTCGTATATTATCTTACTGTAGTTATAGTGTGCTTCGTCTTCTTTTTCAGCCTTCTTTATGGCTGTTTCCATTTCTTTTGCTGCCTTGTCAAATTCATTTGCGTTAACATATATCTGAGCTTGCGCAGTGTATCCGTCAACAGATGTCGGATATTGGCTGATGAAATCGTTTACTATTGCAGCATGTTTGATTGAGTCGTTGGTCTGTGCTGCCATCATAAGTGTTAGAAGAGCCTGGTCTTTGTCTGAAGGTAATGCTGGTGGGATGCCAATCTTTTTCATAGTCTCATCTTCAATAGACAAGCCTGAAGTTTGCAGGTCAGCAATGAATTTTGCGTCGGTGGCGTGTATGTCCGATGAAGTTGTTGACGGTTGCATTATTCCGATAATCTGTCCTTCTGAGTTTACGAACGGGCACGCGTTTGTGTTTTCCGGTGCGGTAAGCGAGAAAATGTAATATGAATACTTGTCCATAAATGTCTCTACGCTTTTAACAGTGGCGGCTGTTATTGTCGGTGATTTCTTTGCGTATCCTACAAGCCATGCCTGTGAACCGGATGTTGAGGCTGACTGGGCCATGGGTAATGGTGTTGTTTTTCCGCTGACCATGAATTTTGCGACATCGTACAAATCGTTTATTCCCATGATTCTTTCAACATTCATCTCACGGCCTTTTGTATCGGTAACAGTTGCTTTTGCCGCACCGATGAATGGCTTAAGGTTACTTATAGCCTCACCGTTGTTTCCTACAAAGACGCCATTGCTTGTAGCAAGCACTGATCCGTCGGCATTGTACGTGGTAAGTTTGAATACGGATTTAGCCGCATTCTTTACGGCAGAAGTCTGTGCTTTGCCGGTGCCGCATACACAAAGTATGATAAGTGTGATAAATAATCCTATATTTTTCATTCTTCTTATAATGTTTTTAATAATTCTTTGGCATTGTTTATTGCTGCGTTTGATATTTCTGAGCCACTAAGCATCTGGGCTATTTCTTTTATTCTTTCTTTCTTGCCCAATATCTGCATCCGGCTCGTTGTGCCGTTTTCGGTTTCCTCTTTAAACACTTTATAGTGGGTTGTGCCTTTGGCTGCAATCTGCGGAAGGTGTGTAATGCTGATAACCTGTCTGTTGGCTCTTCCCATTTCCTGCATGATGTCGCCCATTTTTTCGGCTATCTTTCCACTAACTCCGGTGTCTATTTCATCAAAGATAATGGTTGGCAGTTTCACGGCTCCGCTTATCATTGCCTTTAGCGACAGCATAACTCGTGCAATTTCACCGCCTGAAGCAACTTGGGCAACAGGTTGCATAGGTGTGCTGGTATTGGCGCTGAATAGGAAAGATACGCGGTCGTGACCGTCTTCACAGATGTTCTTGTTTTCAATGCTTATTGAAAATCTTACATTTGGTATGCCTAAAGGAATGAGTCTGTCGCGCATTTCTTTCTCTACTACTTTTGCTGCTTCTTTCCTTACAGCGGTAAGCTCGTCGGCAATATTCTCACATTCTTTCAGCAGACGCTCCTCTTCTGATTTGAGTTGGGCTAATTCCTCATCGCTGTTGTCAATGTGACTTATCTGTTTTTCAAGATTATCTTGAATGTTTAGAAGGTCGCTTATTGTTGTTACGTGATATTTTTGTTCAAGCGAATAGATTTTGTCGAGCTGACTGTTAATCTGTTCGAGGCGTGAAGGGTCGAATTCTATATTGTCTGCTTCTGAATTTATTTCGTCAGAGATGTCTTTTAATTCAATGAAACAGCTCTCCAGACGTTCTGAAATAGATTTTATCTCGGGATAAATGTCTGTTATGCTGTCAATTGAACGAGATGCTTCTTTCACTTTATCGATGATGTTGCTCTCTGATTCATAAGAGCTTAGTGATGTTCCTGCAGAATAAAGTGCTGTCTTAATCTCTTCAACATGGCTGAGCTTTTCGCTTTCATGTTCAAGTTCTTCCTGCATGCCGTCTTTCAGTTCGGCTTCCGTAAGTTCTTTGAGCTGAAAGCGTATATAGTCTTCGTTCTTTTTGTTCTCTTCAATTTCCTTGCATAGTTTTTCAACAGCCTTCCTTGCATTCTTATATGCGTTAAAGTGTTCTTTGTATTTCAAAAGAAGACTTTTGTCTTTGGCTATTATGTCTACTACGTTTAACTGGAAATCTTCTTCATTAAGCAGCAGATTTTGATGCTGACTATGGATGTCGATGAGTTGCTGTCCCAACATTCTCATGAGATTGAGTGGGACAGGGGTGTCATTTATGAAAGCTCTTGTCTTTCCTGATGAATTTAATTCACGGCGAAGTATGCAGTCATTGGCATCATAGTCAATATTATTGTCTGTGAAAAAATCCTGCATGTTATATCGGCTTATGTCAAAGTGGGCTTCAATAACACATTTCGAATTATTTGATTTTATGCTTTTTACATCGGCACGCTGTCCAAGCAGGAGGTTTATTGCTCCGAGAATAATACTTTTTCCTGCTCCTGTTTCACCGGTAATTACTGAGAACCCCGGATTGAAAGGTATGTCGAGCGTGTCAATCAGCGTAAAATTCTTGATATATAACTGTTTCAGCATTTTATGATGAAGTGAAATGTATTTCTCATTTTTTTATCTTCTCCCAATAATTGTTTTGCGATGCATTTATAGAGAAAAGTATTTCGTAGACTGATTCTTTTTCTTTTTGAGTGCCTTTTCCGTTGTATATATTGGCAAGTTCGTCTTTTTTATAATCTGTCCAAATTTGTGGTAACATGCTTAGCGGTTTATCCTCATGCACCTTTTTAAGATTGGTTTCAATGGTTGTCGTAATATTTGTCCTTCCGCGTTCGGCATTGCTTGCCATTTCGTCAAGTCCGCTGCGGTAATAGTCATATTGCAACTGTCTGAAAGGCTTCATCGCTCCTTCCATATAGTCATTTATGAAGGCAAAACGATTCTTGTCATCTTCAAAAGCTTTCCATCCGGTAAAGTTTAGATTCTGAGCATTGTTTACAAGATTCAGACATCTTTGAAGTATGTCTTCACCGCCCATGGGTGAAAAGCTGTCGAGATCCATTCCTATAATCAGATATGCATAATAGGCAATAAGCGCTGTGAGCTGATTGTCTACCTGTTCTTCATTAAAATTAAGTTGGTCAAATTGTGCGAATTCAAAGTTGAAGTCGCCGTCTTTGTTGTTGTATAGAGTTGAATTGTATGCAGAATTATATACTGGTCTGTTGGCTTGTATCAGAGCAGTGCATGTAAACAGGTTTGATGACGCGTCGTATTTGGTTACAGTTATATTGAAGTTGCATACAATTCTTTCATTCTTCTGAAATTGAAGCGAAGTCCACTGCTTGTCATTAATAAATTGCTCAAGCGTTTGCTGAAGGTTGTCGAAGATACTTGCGTCTGTACCTTGAATTTGATTGTGGTTTATCGTAACCTTAGCCTGTAACTCTTGTGCATTGACATTTGCCAATAAAGAGAAGCAACTTATTATGATTAATAGCAACCTCATTTTATTTTCGTATTTATTATTAACTCTTCTTACTGAAAAGATTACATAATTCGTTGATGATATCAGCAGCGACGTATTTCTTGTTCTTCTTCTCGAATTTTTTTATTTCGTCATTCGTAATGATTTCAATTTGGTTGTCGTCGCTGCGGAATGTTGTTCCTTCGTTTCTAGTGGAATTTAATACAATGAAATCAAGATTCTTTCTTTCTAATTTGCCTTTTGCATTAAACTCTTCATTGTTGGTTTCTAAAGCGAAACCAATAAGTAGCTGGTTGTTATTCTTCTGGCGTCCTAATTCTGCAGCTATGTCGTTAGTGGGGCATAATTGTATGGTTAGGTCGTCTTTTTCGCGCTTAATCTTATTCTCTGCAACTGCTTTTGGACGGAAATCAGCTACAGCTGCGCATAATATTGCAGCATCACAGTCTTTAAATTCATTGACTGCCGCATTATACATCTCGCTGCAACTTTCAATATTAATGCGCTTTATTCTTTTTGAGCATTCAAGACTTACAGGACCGCTGATTAATGTTACATCTGCACCACGTCTTGCGCATTCTTCAGCTAAGGCAAATCCCATCTTTCCGCTTGAATAATTTCCGATAAACCTCACCGGATCAATTTTCTCGTATGTAGGACCAGCCGTAATCATTATCTTTTTCCCCTTAAGGGAATCTTTGTCTTCTTCAAAGAATTCATCAAGAACTTTTACTATTGCGTCAGGTTCTTCCATTCTTCCTTTGCCTTCAAGTCCGCTTGCAAGGAAACCGCTTTGAGGCTCAATTATAATGTTACCATATGATTGTAGGCGTTTCAGGTTTTGTTGGGTTGAGGGATGAGCGTACATGTCAAGGTCCATTGCAGGTGCAATGAATACGGGTGCCTTCATTGAAAGGTATGTTGTTATCAGCATATTATCTGCAATGCCGTTAGCCATCTTGCCAAGTGTACTGGCTGTACATGGAGCTATAAGCATGGCATCAGCCCAAAGCCCTATATCTACATGAGAATTCCAAGTGCCATCACGCTGAGAGAAAAATTCGCTGATAACAGGTTTATGGGTAAGTGCAGACAATGTTATAGGCGTGATAAATTCTTTGCCCGCTGGAGTTATTACGGTTTGTACTTCAGCGCCCTGCTTTATTAAGCCTCTGATTATGAGACATGCCTTGTATGCTGCTATACTTCCTGTTATACCGAGTACTATTTTTTTACCTTTCAGCATGATGTACTTGTTTTGAGTCTTTTAATTTATATTGATTATTTTAATCAGTGTTATCTTTTATTGAATTCTCTAAGGCGTATGCGTGTCAGCACTTGCTTGGTGTTATATGTAAAATCGCTACTGAGCATCCAGCTGAAATATCCTGGGTCACGGTTCAATACCTCAGATACACTCCATCCTTTGTATTTTCCGAAGTTGAATACTTCTTGCATTCTAGGTTTGCCTTCTTTGTCAGTGAGGGTATTTCCGTTTGCATCTTTCATTTCTTTCCATATAATGCGTCCGGCAAAGTCAACATTGTTATTGAGTTTAGAGAATTCGGCAAGTTCGTTCATGTCATTGTTCAACTGACGTTCGGGCTCTTCTTGTTTGCCCGGTGCATACATGTCAAGTTCACCTTGAAGCACTCTATATGTGGCTTCTGTGTCTTGGTCTGCCTTGTGAGCAACGAAGTCGTCTTCCATTTTTCTGCCACAATAGAATTTGTATGCTGCTGCCAAATTGCGGCGTTCCATCTTATGATATATTGTCTGCACGTCAATTAAATTGCATTTTGAGAAGTCGAAGTCAATACCTGCACGCAAAAATTCTTCTGCCAGCATTGGAACATCAAAATGATTAGAGTTGAAACCGGCAAAGTCGCAGCCTTGAAATTTATTGGCGAATTCTGCAGCCAACATTTTGAACGTTGGTGCATTAGCTACATCAGCATCTGTAATGCCTGTAATTTCGACAACTTCTTGTGGAATGCTCTTTTCTGGATTTATGTATTGATTGGAGCGCTCTTCCTTGCCGTCGGGATAAACTTTGATGTATGAAATCTGTATTATTCTATCTTTTACAAGATCAAGCCCTGTTGTCTCCAGATCGAAGACAATCAGGGGCTTTGTAAGATTTAATTTCATTGTAGTGTTTAATCATTTAATAACATTGGCATAATAAGCATCAATATCTCTTCGTTTTCAGGCTGTTCTGCCGGTAATATCAGACATGGACGGCTTGGATCTGCCAATTTTAATACTACTTCCTCGCTGTCGAGATGATTTAAAATTTCCATTAGTGACGTGCCTTTGAAACCAATGTCCATTATGCTTCCGTCATAATCACATACAATCTCTTCTTGTGCGCTTGTATAGAAATCTACATCTTCGGAAGAAATAACAACTTTCCCCCTTTCAATGTGAAGCCTGATTTGCTGACTGCTGTCACTTGCAAAAGGAAGCACGCGTCGTAATACGCCTATTAGTACCAGTCTGTCAATTGTTAGCTGGTTAGGATTGTTTTGAGGTATTACCGAGTTATAGTTTGGATATCGTCCTTCAATTAGGCGGCAAGATAATGTTCCGTCAGAGAATATTATATTTGCGTTGCGGTCGTCGAATCTGATTATTATATCGTCATCATTTTTCTGTAATACATTTTTTAGTAGGGTCGCCGGTTTCTTAGGCATGATGAACGATATGGGATTATCAGACTTGATGCTCATGTTTTTTGTCCTGACAAGCTTGTGGCCATCGCTGGCAACGATAGCGAGCGAGTCTTGGGTTAAGTCGAAGAATATGCCGTTCATTACAGGCCTTAATTCTTCATTGCCGGTTGCGAATATTGAACGTGAAATATCGTTGTTGAGAGTTTTAGAATCAATAATTATTGATGTGGCATTTTCCGGCAGGGACTGGAATTTTGGAAATTCTTCTCCGCTAACTCCCGTGAAATTGTATACGCCATTTTGATATATCACTTTGATTGCAAATGTTGACATATCAACATCGAGTGTCAGAGGCTGTTCCGGCAGTTCTTTTACGGCATCTAATATAGTCTGGTTTTTTACGGCAAAAGTTCCATTGTCACATGTCTCTTCAAGCTGTATCTGAGTTGTCATTATATTTTCACTGTCAGATGCAGTTATTGTTAATTGGTTATTGTTAACCTCAAATAAGTAACAATTCAATATAGGCATTGAATTTTTACTGCTGAAAACTTTTGATAAAGCCGATAGGCGGCTGGCTAGGGCCGTGCTTGATATTGTAAGTCTCATTTATTTAATATTATTGTTCGTTTTATTTGCATATCTAATTGGACACAAAAATACAAAAAAGCAAACTCTAAAACAAAAAAAACGTGTAAAAATTTCTTTATTTACGAGTATTTTAGTAATTTCGCAATTCAAAAACAACGAACAAATAATAAATAACGAAATGGAGATTGAAGGAAAAATTATAGTTGTTCTTCCTGCAAGAGAAGGTGTATCTTCTCGAGGAACTCAGTGGAAATCACAGGATTATGTTATTGAAACACATGAGGCTTATCCTAAAAAATGTTGTTTCAATGTATTCGGTGCGGACAAAATACAGATGTTTAATATACAGAGTGGTGAAGAATTGCGAGTAAGTTTTGATATTGACGCTCATGAATATCAGGGCCGTTGGTTTAATAGTTTACGTGCTTGGAAGGTAGAGCGTATAGATCCTAATGCCGTATCTGCTCAGGCTAATGCTACTCAGGGTGTGCCTTATACCGCACCTGTTGCTGCACCACAGGCTACTTCTGCTGCCGGTTCTGCACAGGCTTCTGAAGCGGCGCCATTTCCTCCTCAGCAGGATGGTGAGAGTGAAGATGACTTACCATTCTAAATTAATTTTATCTTGGCACTGATATCATACGGGTATTCTTGTTCCGTAGCTTACCTGTTAACGTGGCAATGTATGAGTTACTGTAGTTTTTGTAGATAAAATGCATTGGATATCAGTTTTACGGGATTTAGAGAAATATAATTGATTAGATAATATTGGGCACGTTATAAATGTTGTTTATGACGTGCCCAATTTTTTATTCCAGTTTTTATAGACATAAAAATAGCGTTGAATTCAAAGTTGAAATTCAACGCTATTTGCAGATTGTATAAATAATAGTGGTAATTAAATAACTATTATTTATTTTTATTTTATATTTGGCTCTTCAAGTCCAAAGCCTTTTTTCTTGTCAAATGCTTTGAGTGCGAAACTCAGAATGAGTGCAAACACTCCTAGAGATGCAAAAATCAGCATAGGAACAAGATAGCCGCCTGTTGCTTTAAGTGTCATACCTATTATTAATGGTACGAAACACAGACCAATGTTTTGTATCCAGAATATAAGCGAATAGGCGCTGCCTAATATTACAGGGTCGATAATCTTAGGTACACTTGGCCACAATGCGGCTGGTACCAATGAAAAAGAGACGCCCAATACGACTATTATCAATAGAGCAAACCATTTGCTTGGATAGATAGGCAATAAGAGTGCGAAACTAAGGTGACATGCTATCATTATGAGTGATCCGAGCATAAGCATTGTTGCTCCTTTTCCTTTATGGTCGAGAAATGAGCCAAGTACCGGAGTTAATATCATTGCCAATATCGGGAACCATCTGAACAAATCTGCAGCTGCTTCGTTTTCAATATGGAGGGTAACTTCGAGATAGTTTGTTGCATATCTCTGGAATGGGAATATTGCTGAATAATACAGCACGCACAATAAAGCTACAATCCAAAACATTTTGCTACTGAAAATTCTTCCAAGGTCGCTGACTTTAAATTCTTCAGTTGGCTCATCTGTACTAGTTTCACCGAGCTGCTTATCAAGTTTTGCATCCATTACAGAGAACACAATAAAGTTAATAAGACCGATGATGAGAAGAACAGTACAGAATGCTATAGGGGCAACAACAGAATTATCGAAGTAAGCAGCTATTTTGGGTGATACAGAGAATACCGCAAACACACCAAGGCGTGCTATCGCCATTTCCAATCCCATAGCAAGTGCCATTTCTTTTCCTTTGAACCATTTGGCAATAGCCTTAGATACGGTTATGCCTGCCATTTCACAGCCACAGCCAAAAACCATAAAGCCAAAAGAGGCCATTTTTGCACTGCCTGGCAGTGTCGTCCACCAAGAGTTTAGCCAATCACACATTGCAGTGGCCTGAAACCATTCGCTTATTCCGATATATTTTATTGTGGCTCCAATGACCATCAATGATGTAGACAAAATACCTGTAAATCTTACTCCGCATTTATCAAGGATGATACCTGCCAGGATAAGAAATCCACATACGTTAAGAATATATTCTGACGCAGCATATGTTCCAAACACACCGCTGTCCCAGCCTTTGAGTTTTGATTCTATAAGTGACTGTAGCGGTGACATTACGTCTACAAACATATAGGCAAAGAACATTGCCAATGCTATTAACACCAAAGCTGTCCAGCGCGCTGCGGCTGAATCGTTAAGCTTTCTTTGAATTGCTTCTGTCATTATTTTTCTTGTTTTTATTGTTATTTATGTCAATGATAATTTTATTTCAGCCAGCGGTCGAGCCAGTTGAAGAATGTTCTTTGCCAAAGTACGCCATTCTGAGGTTTCAGAACCCAATGGTTTTCGTCCGGGAATAAAAGCAGTTCTGCCGGAATGCCTCTCATTCGTGCGGCATTGAATGCTCCCATACCCTGATTTGCATTGATGCGATAATCTTTCTCTCCATGTATGCAAAGTATAGGTGTATCCCACTTATCTACGAACTTGTGAGGTGAGTTTTCGTAAGTTCTCTTGGCATTTTCTGTCATATCTTTATTCCAGAAGGCATCATCATACTCCCAATTGCTGAACCATGCTTCTTCTGTGTCTGTGTACATCGATTCGAGATTGAAGGCTCCGTCATGTGCAATGAAGCATTTAAAGCGTTTATTGTGGTGACCTGCCAAATAATATACGCTGAATCCTCCGAAACTTGCTCCTACAGCGCCAAGACGGTCTTTGTCGACAAATGGAAGACTCTTGCATGCATCATCAATTGCGCTCAGGTAATCTTTCATGCACTGACCTGTCCAGTCGCCGGAGATTTCTTCGTTCCATTCACTGCCGAATCCAGGTAAGCCTCTTCTGTTAGGGGCAATCACAACATATCCGTTGGCTGCCATTATCTGCATGTTCCATCTGTAGCTCCAGAATTGAGAGACTGGGCTTTGTGGACCGCCTTCGCAGAAAAGCAATGTTGGATACTTCTTCGTTTCATCAAAATGAGATGGAAGAATTATCCAATACATCATGTCTTTACCGTCTGTTGTCTTGGTCCATCGCTGCTGAATTTTTCCAAATGTCATTTGATCATATAGATGCTTGTTTTCAAATGTTATTTGTTCAACTTTTGCAGTCTTTGCTTTTTTGCCTGGTGTAACGATGTATAGTTCTGATGCCTGCGACATGCTGTGTCTTTCGGCAAGCAGTTTCTTGCCGTTGTTCAGCATTTGTACAGACCCGTAATCATTCCATCCGTCTGTGAGCTGCATTACATTACCTTTAAGGTTTGTCTGGTATATGTTTTCGCATCCATGCCATATACCGAGGAAATATAATGTCTTTGAGTCTGATGACCAGCAGAAGTCATCTACATTTGAATCGAATGATTCTGTTGTATATGTTTTCTTGCCTGTGCTTAGGTTGTATACACAAAGTCTGTTTCTGTCGCTTTCGTATCCGTTACGTGCCATACTTAGCCAAGCGACATATTGTCCGTCAGGAGAAAATTTAGGATTTACATCATATCCGGGATTGTTCTTTAGATTTTCTTCAGAGTTGACAGCCTGGTATTTCATAGATTTTGTCATATCTATTTCAGGCTCTTTATAATCAGCCGGCTTGCAGATATTAACTGTTGTCTTTGTTTCTATATTATATAGGTAGATGTCCGTATCTGTCGATGTCGCGTATTTCACGCCTGTTTTTTTTCTGGATGTGTACGCAATTGTCTTTGAATCGGTGCTCCAGGCAAGTTGTTCGCTTCCGCCAAAAGGTTTGACAGGACACTCGTATGGTTCACCCTGCATGATGTCAGTTCCTTCTCCAATGCCTTCATTTGTTACATCTGCCACGTAAGGATGTGGTATGGATTCTACGTATTCATCCCAGTGCCTGTAGTTCATGTCGGTTATGAGCCTTCCGGTAGACAATGGCAGGTCTGTTGGCTTTTCTTTGATACTTTCGTGATATGGAATTTGTTTAATAAGAATTATATGCTTTTCGTCAGGTGAGAATTTAAAGCCGTCAATACCAGTCTTGTCTTTTGTCAATTGTTTTCTTGCGCTTCCATCGGGGTTCATTTCCCATATTTGTCCGTCACAGAGAAAAGCAATCTTTTGTCCGCCTTTAATCCATACGGCGTCGGTTTCACTTTTAGGTGACGTTGTCAGCATTTTATTGTTTTTCCCGTCGGAATCCATTATGTAGATTACCTGGTGTCCTTTGTTTTGTTTTACACTGTAATAACCTACTTGATAGATAATGTGTTTTCCATCAGGCGAGGCTTGTGCGCTGCCTATTCGCCCCATTGCCCACAGAGCTTCAGGTGTCATCAAGTCGCTTTGCAATTTGATGTCGTTCTTTCCGATGAAGCTCGCATTTTCTTGTGCGTTAACCGAACTACAACAAATTGAAAGTGCGGTTGCTAAGATTGTTGCCTTGTACATAAATTTAAGTGTTTTTAGAATATAGGGGCATACGTTTGCATGCCCCTATTTTTAATTATGAAAGTATGTTTTCTTATTTTCTCATCTTATCTTGTGCTTCGCGCTGACGCTTCAGTTCTTCTGCCTGTTTCTGCATGGCTTCCAGTCTTGCTGCCAGTCCGCTCATTTTCTTTGGATTACTTTTATTTTCCTGATATCTCGCTTCGAGTATACTAAGCAGTTTCTCGTCATTTGTTGTCTTGCGGAGAGTCCACATTATAGCTGCGCTGAAGAATAGAGATATAAAGTAATAGAAGTTAAGACCTGATGAGTAATCATTGAACATAAAGAAGAACATGATAGGCATAAGGACTGTCATCCATTGCATCATTTTCATTTGTTCTGCCTGCGCGCCGACCATTTGGTCTCTTTGCTGTCTTATTGTCATTACAGAATAAAGCACATTTGAAATGCAGAACAAAATACAGGTTAAGCTCAGGTGATCGCCGATGAGCCATATGTTCTTATTCCATTCAATAATCGGGTCGTATGTCGAAAGGTCACTTATCCAGAGGAAACTTTCACCTCGAAGCTGTATAGCATTAGGCACGAAGTTGAACATTGCAATCCATATAGGAGCCTGTATCAGCATAGGAAGACAGCCGCTTAGCGGGCTGACGCCATATTTTGCATACAGAGCCATCATTGCCTGCTGTTTCTGCATTTGGTCTTCGGGCTTGTTGTATTGTTTGGTCGCTTCGTCAAGTTTCGGTTTCAGCACTCTCATCTTGGCAGACGACATGTAGCTCTTCTTTACAAGTGGGAATGTTATGACTTTCAGCAAAAGTGTTATCAATATAAGTACTATACCCATATTGATGTTCATGCCTGTAAGCCAGTCGAACACATATAGGGTAAACCAGCGGTTGATTATACGGAACAGTGGCCAACCAAGATAAACCAGACGATGCAGTTCGAGCTCTTTATTGAATTTACTTTCTTTTTCAATTTTTTGCAGCAGTCTGAAATCGTTAGGTCCATAATAGAATTCAAGTTCCGTAAGATTCTTTCCGGTCGGGTCGAATGATGTCTGCATCTTTGCACCATACTGCTTCAGGTAGCCTGAGCCTTTTTCCTGCGGAATGCTTGTCATTAAAGAATTGGCGCCGAAATCATCTTTTGCAATCATTACAGCACTAAAGAACTGATTCTTGAATGCAACCCAGTCGATAACGTCTTCAATTTTTTCGTCAACCTTCTCGCTTGTTTCACTCAAATAATCTGTTCCGCCTTCAGTTAAATGATATGTAAGTGATGCATATCTGTTTTCAAAGGTGAAACCTTTCTCTTGTTGGCGGCAGTGATCTGTCCATTCTATGTCAAGTTTATTATAGTTAGGTGAGAACATTCCGCTCATGCCATTTGCCCTTAATGAGAAATGCAGCATATAGTCTTTTCCTAACTTATAGTCCATAACCAATGACTTGCCATTGGCTCCTACGGCAGTCATTGTTACCGTTGAGTCGGTGATATTTGAAGGAGTGAAGAATAAATCGCTTGTTATAATATTGGTCTCTTTTCCTTCAAGCATAAATTTCAACGACTGGTCTTTACCGTCAAAAAGGGTCAGGTCTTTGTCTCCTTTATTATCCTTGAAATTCTTTATGACAGCCTTTTCTACTGTTCCGCCTTTTGTACTTAGCGTAAGTTCCAATTTTGAATTTTTTAGGACAATATGTTGTGCGTTTCCTGTCAATGCCTTATTGAAAGCTATCGTAGTGTCAGCCATTTCTGCATTCAGGGCGTTGGCTTTTTCAGCTTGTGCTTCAGCTTTCTGCTTTTCCTCAGCTCTTTTTTTTGCAAGGGCGGTTATGGAGTCTTGCGTGCGCTGTTGGGCAATCTCCTCCTCAGAAGGCTTGGTATACCAGCTGAAACCTATCAACAAAGCAGCAATGAGAACAAAGCCTATAATTGTATTCTTATCCATTATTTTTAATTATATGGTTTTCTTTTGTTTAATTGTTATCAATTATTGCTTTTCTTGTTTTCTATTGCTTTTTTTATGAAGTCAAGGAACAACGGATGCGGATGAAGCACGGTGCTTGAATATTCAGGATGGAACTGTGTGCCGATATACCATTTCAGTCCAGGTATTTCTACTATCTCAACAAGATTGCTTTCGGGGTTGCGTCCTACACATTTCATTCCGGCGCGTTCGAATTCCTGCTCGTAGTCATTGTTAAACTCATAGCGGTGACGATGACGTTCCTGAATGTATTCTTTTTTATAAATGTCGAAGACACGCGAGCCTTGTTTCAGAATGCATTCGTAGGCACCGAGACGCATGGTTCCGCCCATGTTCGTGATATTTTTCTGGTCTTCCATAATGTCAATAACATTATGCTCTGTCTTTTCGTCCATTTCACGGCTGTTGGCGTCTTCGTAGCCGAGGACGTTGCGTGCAAACTCTATAACCATCATCTGCATTCCTAGGCAAATACCGAATGTAGGAATGTCGTGTGTCCTGGTATAGTGGGCTGCAATTATTTTACCTTCAATGCCTCTTTGGCCGAATCCGGGACATATTACGATGCCGTCCATTCCGCTAAGTTTCTCGGCGATGTTTTCTTCGGTAACCTTTTCACTGTTGATGAATGTGGTCTTAACTTTATAGTCATTGTAAGTTCCGGCTTGCGACAGGCTTTCAAGAATGCTTTTATATGCGTCTTGCAGGTCGTATTTGCCTACTAGTCCGATATTTACTATTTCTGTGGCTTTGTGTCTGCGTTCCAGGAATGAGCGCCATGGACCCAAAGTCGGGGTTTCGCCTACAGGCTCACCCATCTTTCTTAAAATTGTTTCATCCAGCTTTTGTTCTTGCATGCGTACAGGAACTTCATAGATGGTAGGCATGTCGACACTTTGAACAACAGCTTCAACATCAACATTACAGAAGTTTGCCACTTTCTTCCTTATCGTTTCGTTTATCGGATGCTCTGTCCTTAAGACGAGAATGTCAGGCTGTATACCAACGCTTTGCAGCTCTTTGACAGAATGCTGCGTAGGCTTGGTCTTAAGCTCTTTTGCTGCTGCCAGATAAGGTATGTAGGTGAGATGAACACATAGTGCTCTTCTGCCAAGTTCCCGTTTAAGCTGTCTGATACTTTCAAGGAATGGCAAGCCTTCGATGTCGCCTACCGTACCGCCTATTTCAGTAATAACAAAGTCGTAATTGTTCTTTTTGCCAAGCAACATTACGTTGCGCTTGATTTCATCGGTAATATGGGGTATTACCTGTATGGTTTTGCCAAGATAGTCGCCACGGCGTTCTTTGTCAATAACAGCCTTGTATATGCGGCCTGTAGTAAGGTTGTTGGCTTTTGTTGTTTGAATACCGGTGAAACGTTCGTAGTGTCCGAGGTCGAGGTCTGCCTCATGCCCGTCCACTGTAACATAACATTCGCCGTGCTCATAAGGATTGAGCGTTCCCGGGTCAATGTTTATGTACGGGTCGAACTTTTGAATTGTGATGTTGTATCCTCTGGCCTGAAGAAGTTTGCCTATTGATGACGATATTATTCCTTTTCCGAGAGAGGAAGCTACACCGCCGGTAACGAATATATACTTTGTTTCTGCCACGATTATAATGTTTTGGTTATTTATTAATACTAATATACAAGGTGCAAAATTAAGAAAAAATGCTGATATGCCAAAATTATAATCTCTTAATTTTAGCAGTTTCGTATGTGTTGAAAAAAACAGCCATAGTTGTTCTGTTTTTGAATATAAATACTAACTTTGCAAGCAAAAATTAAAAAATGTATGAAAAGTGAACGATTATTTATCTTAATCCTGCTTGAAAGCTTGTGTGTCATGTGGTGTATAGGTAAGCCTATCAGACACTTGCGCCGCAACATAAGCCGCGATTCGGCCTTGGTCATTACTTATGTCGACTCTTTGCGTGCGTATAAGGCCGGTCTGGATACGCTGGAGGGTGACGGTAAGGCTGATGCTCGCTTTTTTAAATTCTTTGCACCTCTTACTTTTTATTATTCGGTGTCTAATCACAGCTTTGGGCTTAAGGACAGATATAAAGACGTTGACGATGTGAGTGGCGCTGTCGACGATGCTCTGATGGAGGTTTATGTAAAGCATCCGGAACTGGTCGTGAGTACGGAAGGTGACTTGCGTAAGATAGGCTCTTTGCATGAGGAGATAACAAAGCCTATTCGCCACAAGGTTGATTACACGCGTCAGGACACGCCGGCTCCAGATGTGAGCCTTGATGCTCCTGTCGAGATTGTCATAGATAAACCTAACTTTTGGACTTTTGCCGGTGATTATTATTTGCAGTTCTTGCAGAATTATGTGTCAAGCAATTGGTATAAGGGCGGGGAAAGTGATTATTCGATGGTGGCAAGTGCTACTCTCCAGGCGAATTATAATAATAAGCAGAAAATAAAGTTTGAAAATAAACTTGAACTGAAACTTGGCCTTCAGACTTCAAGGGGCGATACGCTGCATAGTTTTAAGACGTCTGAAGACCTTATAAGGTATACAGGAAAATTGGGGCTTCAGGCAAACAAAAATTGGTATTATACGTTGCAGTTGATTGCCTATACTCAGTTTATGCGCGGATATAAAAGTAACGATCCTGAAGTGTATTCAGACATTTTGTCGCCTTTGAATATAAACCTTTCTTTAGGTATGAGCTATTCGGTTAATGCCTTTAACGGCAAGCTTACAGGTTCTGTTCAGCTTGCACCTCTTGCTTATAACTTCAGATATGTGGGCCGTGATTCGCTTGCAACACGTTACGGACTTGATGAGGGTTCGCATACGATGAATGATTTCGGTTCGGAGTGTACTATTGATTTGACGTGGGCTATATCTGAGTTGATTAAGTGGAAGACGCGGCTTTACGGATATACTACTTATGAGCGCACTGAAGTGGAGTGGGAAAATACGTTTACATTCCAGTTTAATAAGTATATCTCTTCGAATATATTTATTTATCCGAGGTTTGACGACGGCTCGTCAGTACGTGATGATCATTATGGATATTGGCAATTTAAAGAATATGCTTCAATAGGCTTTACGTACTCATTCTGATGGATGTATATTCGGATTGCGGTAATGCCGGAGGCTTAAAATCAAAAGCGGGGAGACGCCTTTGCGTCTCCCCGCTTTTGATTTATTTTTATTTTGCTTCTTCCATGGTTCCTTCTATGTATAACCTTACCATCTCGGTCTTTGCGTTAGTCTTTATTGTTATCGACTTTTTGAAATGTCCAGGAAACTTGCCTTTTCCGTTATATGTTACGGTTACGGTTCCTTTTGCACCCGGAGCAATTGGCGATTTTGTGTAGGATGGTATTGTGCATCCGCAGCTTGCCATGGCTTGGTTTATTACAAGGGGAGCATTGCCCACGTTAGTGAAAGTAAATGTGCATTTTTGAACAGGGTTACTTTCTGAAAATTTGCCGAGGTTATAAGTCTGTTTGTCAAACTTTATCTCTGCTACCTTTTGTGCCGTTATGCTGCCAAGGCAGAATATCAGCATCATTGAAATGAATAAAATCTTTTTCATTTTTTAGCTGTTCTATAGTTTTTGGAGCAAATTTACATCTTTTTTTTATAAAAAGTACATCATGCCGTATTTTTTGTGTTAATTTATTTTTTATTTGATTTGAACTTAGTGCTTGCAGTTGTTTTTGTCAATATATTTGTATGGATGTGATTATCAGGCGCGCCTTGTAGGATAATTTAAATCCCGGGCTTTTCTTTTTATTGACAGATGCTGTGATAACTTTAAATGTGATAATGATTTTATACAGTTGTCTGGATGTAACGTGTATGGCAAATAAAGATGGCGGTATTGGTAAACAAATTTTTAATGGACGTTGTTTTTTTTATTTACAAAATACGTGTGGAAGTTTTCTTTAAAGCAGAAATTAATATGTAATATATGTTAATATATTGCGCTTGACCTGTTGTGGCTATAACACTTGTTAATACTTTTGCCGCGTTGTCATATAAATATGGCTTGTTTTTCAGACAGAATACATAGCTTTAATAAAGCTAAAGCATATGTTTTATGGTCTGAAAGCTATGCTTTTGCAGTGCAAAATGCCACATATCGCAAGCCGAATAATACGGAAAATTTCGGCACCTTAAGTTAAGTGCTTGATTGTCAGTTGTGTATGCAGCTTTATCAAATTTGCGTTTTTTTTAGGCAGAAACAATGATTCTATATAAAATTAATGTATATATATGGCTTGTCCTGAAAAAGTTTTCTTTTTGAAAACATTTCTATTGTAGCTTTAATGTTTCATGAAAATGTAATGAAAAATTATGTAAAGACAACAATCTGCATGTTGGAATATTTCGTGCACCGGCTAATTTTGCCGTCTGGATATTTGCTGAATAAATACATTATGATGTAAGGCGTAAAGTCTTTCATTGGAGTCTGTGGCATGCCTGAAAATATTTGATAATAAAATATAGATAAGCATCTCTTTACTTTTAAGCATTTAAAATTTGTTCGTTCGCCCATTTTTTGTACTTTTGCATTTAGATTAAAGTAATTTGTAAATTTATGTATAGAACAAATACATGTGGAGAGTTGCGCCTTGCTGATGCCGGCAAGACAGTTACTTTGGCCGGATGGGTTCAGCGCCTCCGTAAAATGGGCGGAATGACTTTTGTTGACATCCGCGATCGTTATGGTATAACACAGCTCGTTTTTAATGAAAACGATAATGCAGAGTTGTGTGCTGCCGCCAATAAACTGGGCAGAGAGTTTTGTATTCAGGCAAAAGGAGTTGTTAATGAGCGTGAAAGTAAAAACAAAAATCTTCCTACTGGTGATATCGAAATTATCGTCTCAGAGCTTAATGTGTTGAGCGAAAGTCTGACACCTCCGTTTACTATAGAAGATAATACAGACGGCGGTGATGATATAAGAATGAAATATCGTTATCTTGACTTGCGCCGCTCTTGTGTACGCAAGAATCTTGAGTTGCGTCACCGTATGACAATATTGATACGTAATTTCTTGGATTCAAAAGACTTTATAGAAGTAGAAACACCTATATTAATAGGTAGTACTCCTGAAGGTGCGCGCGATTTTGTCGTGCCGTCACGCATGAATCCCGGTCAGTTCTATGCTTTGCCGCAAAGTCCGCAGACATTGAAGCAGCTTTTGATGGTAAGTGGCTTTGACAGATATTTTCAGATTGCGAAGTGTTTCCGCGATGAAGATCTCCGTGCAGACCGTCAGCCAGAGTTCACACAGATAGACTGTGAGATGTCTTTTGTTGATCAGGACGATGTGATTAATCTGTTTGAAGACATGGCACGCCACTTGTTCAAGGAGATTCGTGGTGTTGAACTTCCTGCAAAACTTCAGCAGATGACATGGCATGAAGCAATGCGCAGATTCGGCAGCGATAAGCCCGACTTGCGCTTTGGTATGGAATTTGTCGAGCTTATGGACACACTTAAAGGCACTGGTTCGTTCGAAGTGTTTAACAATGCTGAATACATCGGCGGTATTTGCGTGCCAGGATGTGCTTCTTATACGAGAAAGCAGCTGGATCAGTTGGCTGACTTCGTTAAGAAACCTCAGATAGGCGCAAAGGGCCTTGTATGGGTTAAGTTTAATGAAGATGGTTCGGTTAAGAGCAGCATAGATAAATTTTATGATGCAAATGTATTGTTGAAACTTAAGGAAGTCACAGGTGCCAACAATGGAGACTTGGTTCTCATCCTTAGTGGTGACAATGCAAACAAGACCCGTGTACAGTTGTGTAGCCTGCGACTTGAGATGGGCGACAGATTGGGCCTGCGTGACAAAAACAAGTTTGAGTGTCTGTGGATTATTGATTTCCCGTTATTCGAGTGGAGCGAAGAAGAACAGCGCCTGATGTCAACCCACCACCCGTTCACTATGCCTAATCCAGATGATATACCATTGCTTGAGGAGCATCCGGAAAAGGTTCGTGCCAAAGCTTACGACTTTGTATGTAATGGTATAGAGGTAGGCGGAGGAAGCCTTCGTATACACGACGGACGTCTTCAGGAGCGTATGTTCAAAATACTTGGATTTACTCCTGAGCGCGCTATGGCTCAGTTTGGTTTCTTGATAAATGCATTTAAGTATGGCGCACCGCCTCATGCAGGTTTGGCTTTTGGCTTAGACCGTTTCGTTTCAATCATGGCAGGACTCGACAGTATTCGTGATTGCATCGCATTCCCGAAAAACAATAGCGGTCGTGATGTCATGCTGGATGCACCTTCTGCACTTGACGAGAAACAACTCAAGGAATTACAGATTAAGGTTGATTTATGTCAAGAAAATTGACATAAAAAGCCGGTGTAATGTATTAAATGCTATTTTTCTTTGATATTTTTTTTATTAATCTGAATAAAAGCATTATATTTGCATCGGAAATTTGAAAAGATTGAGTGTCAATGACATAGCCAATCTTAATGTGTTTTACTTAGATTATGACAGAGAAGAACGTAAGTGCAAGAAAGACTGCTGCAACAAAAGCAGCTGAAAAGAAAGCAGCACCCAAGAGAAGTACTGCAAAAAAGGTAGTTTTCGAGATTAATGCTGAGACAGTGGGTTTTAAGGCTGGAGATGTTTATCAGGCCTTGGCTACAGCTGAAAAGCCCTTAAGTGTTGCTGAGATTGCAAAAGCAGCTAAGATTACCACAGAAGAGACTTTGCTCGGTATGGGATGGCTCTTTAAAGAAGGTAAGATTAAGGATGCAGAGAACAAGATTACATTAGCTTAATCTTTAGAAAGAATATTTAAAAAGGGCTGGTAATGTTGGTTTACCGGTCCTTTTTTATTATAATACTATGAATTACGACCGTGATATCATTTTTATTCTTAGTGAGGCAGGCCCTAAAGGATTGAGTATAAAGAAAATTGCCAGGCATGTCTTTAATCACAACAATGGCTTGTTTAATGTTGTGTCTTTTGACGACGTTTATCATTATGTGTCGTCCTATTTGATACGTAATAGCAAGTCGGCAGATTCTATTATCGAGAAAACAGATGTACGCGGCGTTTATCGCATAAATCTTTCATCGAGGACCACTAACCAGCTTCAGTTTATTTTTTGTGATGAGGAAGCGTCTGAACCGGAGAAACCGGATAATGAAGATTTATCTTTGTCACTATTTTAAAATACTTTAACCTTTTAATGGTTACATGAAAGTAGGGAAATACGTTTATTGATCGTTTTTAATATAAAAAGTATATTTATATTATGGCTGGAAGATATTTATTGGGTTTTGATGTCGGCAGTTCTTCTGTAAAGGCGTCATTAGTTGATTCAGATAGCGGTGCGTGTGTCGCATCAGCATTTTATCCGGAAAAAGAAGCACCTATTATAGCTGTTAAGTCGGGTTGGGCCGAGCAAGATCCGCAAATGTGGTGGGACAATGCAAAGCTTAGTCTTAAAAAGGTTATGGCAGACTCTTCTGTTAAGGGAGAAGACATTAAGGCTATAGGTATTTCTTATCAGATGCATGGCTTGGTTTGTGTTGACAAACAACAGAATGTCCTCAGACCTTCTATAATATGGTGCGATTCAAGAGCTGTTCCTTATGGTGAGAAAGCTTTTAATGATTTAGGAGCAGATGTGTGTCTTGCCCATCTTCTTAATTCTCCTGGAAACTTTACGGCTTCTAAACTTGCATGGGTTAAGGATAAAGAACCGCAGCTGTTTGATAAAATATATAAGATTATGCTGCCGGGTGACTATATCGCCATGAAACTTAGTGGTACAATTAATACCACTATTAGTGGATTGAGCGAGGGTATGTTTTGGGATTTCAAGAAAAAAGCTGTTGCTGATTTTCTCTTAAATTATTTTGGCTTTGATGAAAGTATTATAGCTGATATCGTTCCTACATTCAGTGTGCAGAGTGAAGTTTCAGAAGCTGCGGCAGAAGAGCTTGGGCTGAAGGCTGGAACTCCAATAAGTTATAGGGCAGGTGATCAGCCGAATAATGCTTTGAGCCTTAATGTGTTTAATCCCGGTGAGATAGCATCAACGGCAGGAACGTCTGGTGTAGTTTATGGTGTATTAGGAGAAGCTAATTATGACAACAAGAGTCGTGTTAATACTTTTGCCCATGTGAATTATCAGAAAGACATGGAACGTCTTGGTGTCTTGCTCTGTATAAATGGAACTGGTATTCTCAACGCATGGATGCGTCGTAATGTAGCTCCTGAAGGAATGTCTTATTCTGACATGAATGATATGATGGCCAATGTGCCAATAGGAAGTGATGGCGTCACGATAATACCATTTGGCAATGGTGCAGAGCGTGTGCTTGAGAACCGAGAAATTGGCTGTTCTATACATGGCGTTAACTTTAACAAGCATGGTAAGGCTCATCTTATGAGAGCGGCACAGGAAGGTATTGTGTTTAGTTTCTGTTATGGCATGGAAGTAATGCAGCAGATGGGCATGGACATTCATAAAATACATGCAGGAAAGGCTAACATGTTCTTGAGCGAACTGTTCCGTAATACCTTGGCGGGAGTTAGTGGCGCAACTATAGAGCTTTATGAAACTGATGGAAGCGTCGGCGCTGCTAAAGGTGCAGGTATTGGCTGCGGCATTTACAAAGACCATAATGAGGCATTTAGTACATTGAAAAAACTGGCGGTTATTGAGCCTGATGATAAACATCGTTCTGAGTATTTGCAGGCCTATTCTTTATGGAAGGACAAATTGCTGCATCAAATAAATCATTAAAATCAAATTTGGAATAATTATATAGGTTTAATAATTTAATACATAATGGTTATGGTAAAAGAATATTTTCCACAGATAGGAAAGATTAAATTTGAAGGTACAGAAAGTAATAATCCTTTAGCTTATCATTATTATGATGCTGAAAAGGTAATAATGGGCAAAAAAATGAAGGATTGGTTGAAGTTTGCTATGGCTTGGTGGCATACATTAGGCGCTGCAAGCGGTGATCAGTTTGGTGGTGGTACACGTGTTTATCCTTGGGACGAAAAGGCTGATGCTGTAGAGCGTGCAAAGGACAAGATGGATGCCGGATTTGAGATTATGGAAAAACTAGGAATTGAATATTTCTGTTTCCATGATGTTGATTTGGTTGATGAAGGCGCTACCATCGAAGAGTATGAGGCTCGTATGAAAGCTATTACAGATTATGCTCTTGAGAAGATGAAGGGTACGAACATCAAGTTGCTTTGGGGTACGGCTAACGTATTCGGTCACAAGAGATATATGAATGGTGCTGCAACAAATCCTGATTTTGATGTAGTTGCCCGTGCTGCTGTTCAGATAAAGAATGCAATTGACGCAACAATCAAACTTGGTGGTACTAACTATGTATTCTGGGGTGGACGTGAAGGCTACATGAGTCTGTTGAACACTCAGATGCAGCGTGAGAAAGACCATCTGGCTAATATGTTGAAGGCTGCCCGCGACTATGCTCGTTCTAAAGGATTTACAGGAACATTCCTGATTGAGCCGAAACCAATGGAGCCGACAAAGCATCAGTATGACGTAGATACAGAAACTGTTATCGGATTCCTGCGCGCTCATGGCCTGGATAAGGACTTTAAGGTTAATATTGAGGTTAACCATGCAACACTTGCCGGTCATACTTTTGAGCATGAACTTGCAGTTGCTGTTGATAATGGTATGCTTGGCAGCATTGACGCTAACCGTGGAGATTATCAGAACGGATGGGATACAGACCAGTTCCCGATTGACAACTGGGAGTTAACTCAGGCTATGATGCAGATTATCCGTAATGGCGGTCTTGGCAATGGCGGTTCTAATTTCGATGCAAAACTGCGTCGTAACTCAACTGATCCTGAGGATATATTCATTGCTCACATAAGTGGTATGGATGCTATGGCTCGTGCTTTGGAGAATGCAGCCAACCTGATAGAGAAATCTCCGATTGGTGATATGGTTAAGGAGCGCTATTCTTCATTTGATGCAGGTAAGGGTAAAGAGTTTGAGGAAGGCAAACTTTCTCTTGAAGACATCGTTGCTTATGCTAAGGAGAATGGTGAGCCTAAACAAACTTCTGGCAAGCAGGAATTGTATGAAACAATTGTAAGCTGGTATTGCAAATAATAATTGCGACTAATAATCCATGCGACAGACAAAATCATGGCATAAAACCTTGAATATTTGTCTGCCGCATAAAAAATAAGAGGCTGTTTCAATTAAATGTTGAAGCAGCCTCTTGTTTATTATCAGGGTAAACTTTAATTCTTGTGATTAATGCATATTCCAAGTTTGTACCATTCGTAAAGCTTGTGAATACCTTCATCAATTTCAATTTTATGATGCCATCCAAGTTTGTGTAATTTGCTTACATCTGTAAGTTTTCTTGGAGTTCCGTCCGGTTTTGTCGCGTCCCAAAGCAGTTCGCCCTTGAAACCTATTTCATTCTTTACTTTTTCAGCAACATCGTGAATACTTATTTCTTTTCCTGTACCAACATTGATGTGGCAATTTCTTATTTCCTTTTGATCAGGTGCGTAAGTGTCTTTGAAATCAACATTCAATAAGACAAAGACACTGGCATCAGCCATTTCTTCACTCCAAAGGAACTCTCTCATCGGACTGCCTGTGCCCCATAGGGTAACGGCTTGCGGTGTTACTCCGAATTTATTGAGTACGTTCAGTATCTCGGCGTTAGTGTTTTGTCCGCTTATGCCCTCAACTGGTCTTAAATCCAAGTCTTTGCGTACAGCATCCCAATTATCTTCATTAAGACACTTAGCCAAATATATCTTGCGTAACATTGCAGGTAGCACATGGCTGTTCTCAAGATGAAAATTATCATTTGGTCCATATAAGTTGGTCGGCATGACGGCAATGTAGTTGCAGCCATATTGCAGGCTAAAGCTCTCACACATCTTTAATCCGGCAATCTTTGCTATCGCATAAGGCTCGTTTGTGTATTCAAGCTCAGATGTCAGCAATGCGTTTTCTTGCATAGGCTGCTGCGCCATTTTAGGATAAATGCATGTACTGCCAAGGAACAACAGTTTCTTAACACGATGTTTGAAACTTTCTCCGATAACGTTTTGCTGTATTTGAAGATTCTGGTAAATAAAATCGGCCCTATAGTTCAAGTTTGCCATAATACCTCCAACATGAGCGGCTGCAAGAACTACGGCATCGGGCTTTTCATCATCAAAAAACTTCTTTACGGCAACAGGATCAAGCAAATCCAGTTCCTTGTGTGTGCGTCCTACCAGATTGTTGTATCCCTTTTGCTTCAGGTTGTTCCAAATCGCAGACCCCACAAGTCCGTGGTGTCCGGCAACGAATATTTTAGAGTTTTTGTCTAACATGCTTATTCTGCCATTTGAGCTTTGATATAGAGTTTCTTCACGAAGCTCATATCATGCTTAACCATTATCTTTATTAATTCATGGAAAGACGTCTTTGTAGGATTCCATCCTAATACGTTTTTCGCCTTGGCTGGGTTGCCCAACAATTGTTCAACTTCGCAAGGACGGAAGTATTTAGGATCAACTTCTACAAGTGTTTTTCCTGTCTTTACGTCAATGCCTTTTTCGTCAACACCTTCACCTTCCCAACGGAGCTCAATTCCGACTTCCTTAAATGCAAGTGTACAGAACTCTCTTACTGTATGCATTTCGCCGGTGGCGATAACAAAGTCTTCAGGTTGAGGCTGTTGCAGTATGAGCCACATACATTCTACATAGTCGCGTGCATATCCCCAGTCGCGTTTCGCGTCAAGATTACCCAAGTATAGCTTATCCTGATATCCCTGTGCTATACGGCAAGCCGCAAGAGTTATCTTTCTTGTAACAAAGTTTTCGCCTCTGCGTTCACTTTCATGATTGAACAAAATACCATTGCAGCAGTACATTCCATAGCTTTCACGATAGTTCTTCATTATCCAATAGCCATAAAGTTTTGCAACAGCATAAGGTGAGCGTGGATAGAATGGGGTGGTCTCAGTCTGAGGTACCTCCTGAACTTTTCCGAACAGTTCAGATGTTGATGCCTGATAGATACGGCAACTCTTGTCGAGTCCGCAAATGCGTACAGCCTCAAGCAGTCTTAACACACCGACAGCATCTGTGTCGGCTGTATATTCTGGTACGTCGAAGGACACCTTTACGTGGCTTTGAGCAGCCAAATTGTATATCTCTGTCGGCTGTACTTCAGCTATTATACGAATCAGTGATGACGAGTCGGTCATGTCGGCCCAATGCAGGTTTACCAGTCTTGACTTTTTCATGTCTCTCACCCATTCGTCAAGATAAAGATGCTCAATACGTCCTGTGTTGAAAGATGAAGAACGGCGCAACAAGCCATGCACTTCATATCCTTTCTCTATAAGAAATTCTGCTAAGAAAGAACCGTCTTGTCCGGTTATACCAGTGATTAATGCTATTTTTTTATCCATCATTAATTATGCTTATTCCAGAATTTAAATTTATTTGTCATCGCTTGAAAACTGCTTTATGCGCTGTTCTTCAGACAATTTGCATATCAACAACTTATCGTCGTCATCGGCTACGATAAATCCGTCAAGCCCCTGTATAACAACTTTCTTTTTATCCAATGTGTGTATTATGCAGTTGTGTGTGTCGAAGAGTGAAACGTTGTCGCCGATAACACCATTTCCATACAAGTCTTTTTTTGTCTGTACTAACAGCGAGCCCCATGTGCCAAGGTCGCTCCATCCGAAATCGGCCGGACAAACAAATATTTCTTCGGCCTTCTCCATGATGGCATAGTCAACAGATATGTTTTCACACTCAGGGAATCTTTTGTTGATTTCGTCCTGTTCTTGCGGAGTGCCGTAAACAGGCAACAGGCTTTCAAACACCTTGCTTATGGCAGGCTGGTATATGCGGAATGCATTTACTATTGTGCTTACGCCCCAAATAAAGATGCCGGCATTCCAGAAATAGCTCTTGTTCTGTATGTATTTTTTTGCAGTTTCAATGTCCGGTTTCTCTCTGAAAGAGTCAACGCGGAATATCTCTTTGTTTCGCGGAGAGCTTGAAGACAAGTCTGCCTGGATATATCCATATCCGGTTTCAGGTCTTGTTGGTTTCATGCCGAGTGTTACTATTGCGTCTGTTTCGTTAGTGAATTTCAGACATTGAGATATTACACGCTTAAATTCTTCACAATTTGTCACAATGTGGTCGCTTGGCGTGACTACAATGTTTGCGTCACGGTCTTTGGCTTTTATTCTCCAGCTTACATATGCAATGCATGGAGCTGTATTTCTTCTGCAAGGTTCGCAGAGGATGTTTGTTGCCGGAATTTCCGGCAATTGTTCTAAGACAAGGTCTTTATAGCTCTGGTTAGTTACAACCCATACATTTTCAGGGGAACAGATACCCTTGAATCTGTCAAATGTGAGTTGCAGCAAGGAGCGTCCCACACCTAATACATCTATAAACTGTTTTGGTTTTTCTGTTGTACTCATAGGCCAAAAGCGGCTGCCAACTCCACCAGCCATTATGACCAAGTGATTATTATTATAAGCCATAGGTATAAAATAATATAAAATTAGAACTAAGGCAAAATTAATAAAAAAATGAAAATAAAAGAAGAATTTCTGGAAAAAACAATGTCTTATGCGAAAATAATGTTTTGTGATTTATTGTAATTTATTGTTACTCTTTTTTTACGGCGTCAGCATAACTCTTAATAAGGTGTTGAACTGTTGTAAATATAAAGCAAAAATCTCGACCGAATCATGCTAAACAATTTGGGCTTAATGGTTATGTCGTTTGTCCTTTCGTAATTGTTTCCTTTTTATTTTTGTTCTTATCACATGGAGTAGGGGGATAGGATTTGATGAATCCTTATTTGTAACTATTATTCTTGTTTGCATGTAAATATTTTATTGCCTTATTTTTTTGCTTTTCCTTTTTGAAAATATATTATTGAATCTCATCTTGCGTTGAGCATTTTTTGTAGTAATCTTGTATCAAAAGATATAGGCAGTTGTTTGCGTATTGCAATAGGTGCCGTTTTACGATGTAAAAGGATGCCTTTTAGCTCTTGATTTGCCGTCTTTTGCAATGTAAAATACGGCAAATCGCAACTTGCTTGTAATCAGATAGATACACAGATGCCTCAAATTCATTGAATTTTGAATGAAAACTCATTGATTTAACATACTAAAACCGCTGAATTTTATATGCTAAATCAGTGGTTTTTCGTCTTTAAAATTTACGAATGGTTTTTGTACTGCATTATTGTTTGAAAAGGCTATAGCCTCATAACTGATATTGTCTTGATTATCACGTCTTTTTACTTTGTGCTGTGTCAATGGAAATTATAAATCACTGATTGTCAGATTTATGACACGTTATCGCTTGCATTTATGCAGAAAATATGTTAACTTTGCACCGCAAATTACAAATAGTAAATATTTAAAAATATGAAAGCATTTGTTTTTCCCGGACAGGGAGCACAGTTTGTAGGTATGGGCAAGGACCTGTACGAGAGCAATCCATTGGCAAAAGAACTTTTTGATAAGGCTAATGACATTCTCGGTTATAAGATAACAGACATCATGTTTAACGGAACTGACGAAGAGCTTAAGCAGACAAAGGTTACTCAGCCTGCTGTTTTCCTTCACAGTGTTATCAGTGCATTGTGCATGGGTGATGCTTTTGCTCCTTCAATGGTTGCAGGTCATTCTCTCGGAGAGTTTTCTGCTCTTGTTGCTGCCGGTGCGTTGAGTTTTGAGGATGGTCTTAAACTGGTTTATGCACGTGCAATGGCAATGCAGAAAGCATGTGAGGCTGCTCCTTCTACAATGGCTGCAATAATTGGTCTTCCGGATGAGAAAGTTGAGGAAGTTTGTGCAGAGGTAAACAAAGAAGGTCATGTTTGTGTTCCGGCTAATTTCAATTGTCCTGGACAGCTTGTTATTAGTGGTAATATTGAGGCTATTAACGAGGCTTGTGAGAAACTTAAGGCTGCCGGTGCAAAGCGTGCGCTTCCTCTGAAGGTCGGCGGAGCATTCCATTCACCGCTTATGCAGCCTGCAAAGGATGAACTTCAGGCAGCTATAGAGGCAACAGAGTTTAGCGCTCCTAAGTGTCCTGTATATCAGAATGTAGACGGCAAACCTCATACTGATGCAGCTGAAATAAAGACAAACTTGATAGCTCAGCTTACAAGTTCTGTTAGATGGACTGAGTGTGTTCAGAACATGATTGCTGACGGTGCTGACGACTTTACTGAGTGTGGTCCTGGCAAGGCTCTGCAGGGAATGATAGCCCGTATCGACAAGACCGTTTCAGCTCATGGCATTGCATAAACCGCAATGATGGAACATCATAAAATAGTAATATATCAAATCTTTACGCGCCTTTTCGGCAACCGTTCTTGTAATTGTGTTGAAAATGGAACCCTTGCCGAAAATGGCTGCGGAAAGATGAGTTTTTTTGACGATGCCGTTTTGCACCGTATAAAAAAACTCGGTGTAACACACGTATGGTATACAGGTGTTATACGTCATGCTTCAAAGACCGACTATTCTGCTTTTGGCATACCACGTCAGCATCCGGCTGTTGTTAAGGGCAAAGCAGGTTCGCCCTATGCTATTGTCGACTATTATGACATCGACCCGGATTTGGCCGATGATGTAGACAGGCGTATGGACGAGTTTGAGGCTCTATTGAAACGTACACACAACGCAGGCCTGAAAGTGATAATCGATTTTGTGCCAAATCATGTAGCGCGTCAGTACAAATCAATTAAAAAGCCTGCCGGGACAACTGATTTTGGTGAAACGGATGACACAAACAAAGGTTTTTATCCTGACAACAACTTCTATTATTGTCCTAATGTTCCGTTTTCTCCTTCATTTGATTTGAAAGGAGATGCTGACGAAGCATATAGTGAATATCCGGCTAAGGCTACAGGCAATGACCAGTTTGGCAATTGCCCCGGCATTAATGACTGGTATGAGACCGTAAAACTGAATTATGGCATTGATTATTGTGATGCCGGCGGCCGCTCATATCATTTTTCACCAGTGCCTGACACTTGGCATAAAATGAAAGATATACTTTCGTTTTGGGCTGCAAAAGGTGTCGACGGTTTCAGGTGTGACATGGCCGAGATGGTGCCTTCAGAATTTTGGAACTGGTGTATAGGTAAGATAAAGAATGATTTCCCCGGAATCGTATTTATAGGCGAAGTTTATAATCCGTCTCTTTACAGAAGCTATCTTGGCAGCGGATTTGATTATTTGTACGATAAAGTCGGGATGTATGATTGTCTTTGTCGCGTCATTCGTGGTGAGAGTGCTGCTTCAGACATAACATATCAGTGGCAGGCCGTAGATGATATAAAGGACCACATGCTTTATTTCCTTGAGAATCATGATGAACTTCGTCTTGCCAGCGATTTTCTTTCGGGCAATGCTTTTAAAGCTTTACCGGCAGCAATAGTAAGTGCATTGTTGTATAACAATCCCTTTATGCTGTATGCCGGACAAGAGTTTGGTGAGCGCGGTATGGATAAGGAAGGATTCAGCGGATTAGACGGTCGTACCACGATTTTTGATTATTGGACTGTTAAGGCCCTATATCACGGATATGTGAACAGACGTAAGCTTACTGCTGATGAGAAACGTCTTGAAAAAGCTTATTCTGACATTCTGAATATAGCAATCAAAGAGAAGGCCGTCAGTGATGGCAGTCTTTTTGATCTTATGTATGTAAATAATAATACTGACAAGTTCAATCCGTATAGTCAATACGCCTTTATGAGAAAATACGGCAAAGAGGTTATTTTCGTCGTCGTAAACTTTTCTGATAGAGATGTCGCTTGTAGTGTGAACATACCAAAACATGCGTTTGATTATATGCAGTTGCCGGAAAAGGTGGTGAGTGCTACAGATTTGCTTACGGGTGATTCTGTCAGCCTGTCGCTTGTTGCTGATTCTTCGGTAGAGTTAAACGTGCCCGCTTATGGCGGACGTATATATAAATTTATTGTCTAAATCTTTTTTCTGACTTCTTTTCATAATTGCAAATTAATAAATGCCATGGCAGAAGATTATATTTTAAATGCACATAACAAGGAAGAGTTTCCTCCGGCACATACGGCTGAGCATCTTCTTAATCAGACTATGATGCGTATGTTTGGCTGTGAACGCTCAAGCAATGCTCATATCGAACGTAAGAAAAGTAAAATAAGTTATGTTCTTGACCATAAGCCTTCACGCCATGAAGAACGCGATATTGAAAGGAAAATGAATGAGCTTATAGATGAAGATTTACCTGTAACGTTTGAATATGTCGACCGTAAAAACGTTCCTGAAGGTGTATCTCTCGACAGACTTCCTGAAGATGCCTCTGATACATTACGTCTTGTGCGTATCGGCGATTATGATGTATGTCCGTGTATAGGTAAGCATGTGAGGTCAACATCGCAGATTGGCCGCTTTGAACTTCTTGGGACAAACTGGGATGAAGAAAAGCATACGTTCCGTATACGATTTAAAATCGTTCAATAGTTGTATTATTATACAGTCTGGATTTTAAGTTTATTATTCTATAAAATAAAAAAGATGTGCCCATCTGATGGACACATCTTTTTTTATTTGGTTTCAATTTCCTCCTGCATGTCAATAAAGTGTTTCTTGCTGTCATAAAATTCATATTGCAAGAAAGCCATTTTTTGCGAAGGAATTACATGTACCCCCATGCCGTATTTCATCTGCCATTTGCGTTTAAGGCTTATGATGCCTTGATTTATATACGCGGCAACATAGGGATGTACGTGCAGATAGAATTTCTTTATCCCGATTTTGTTGACTAGTCTGTCAATTTTTCGCTCAAGCTGATCTACAAAAAGTATACTGGACTTTATGGTTCCTTTTCCAAAGCAAGTAGGACAGGTCTCTTCCACATTAACATCCATTGCAGGGCGGACTCTTTGGCGTGTTATCTGCATGAGCCCGAATTTACTTAGTGGCAATATGTTATGGCGTGCACGGTCTTTTTGCATGTTCTTGCACATTCGTTCATAGAGCAGCTGCCTGTCTTCGGCAAGATTCATGTCTATGAAGTCAACAACAATAATACCTCCCATGTCTCTTAAGCGCAATTGTCTTGCAAGTTCGTCTGCTGCTCCAAGATTAACATCAAGTGCATTGGCTTCCTGGCCGTTGGCGGAGCGTGTTCTGTTTCCGCTGTTAACATCTACAACGTGCAGTGCCTCTGTGTGTTCAATGATGAGATATGCACCATGTTTGTAGTTAACAATTTTGCCAAAGCTCGATTTTATTTGCTTGGTGATGTTAAAATTGTCAAAGATAGGAACATTACCAGAGTACATCTTTACTATATTTGCCTTGTCGGGGGCAATTAGGGTTACGTAGTGTTTTACTTCTTTGTAGACCTCTTCGTCATTTATATAAATATTTTCGTATGACGGATTGAATAAGTCGCGCAACAATGCTACAACACGGCTTGTTTCCTCATATACCAATTGAGGTCTCTTTTCGGTCTTTTGTACTTTAGTAATGGTATCCTCCCAACGCTTTAAGAGAATTTTAAGTTCAGTGTCAAGTTCTGCAACTCTTTTGCCTTCAGCAACAGTACGTACAATGACACCAAAATTTTTTGGACGTATACTGTTGATCAGCTGTTTGAGTCGTGCCCGTTCTTCGCCACTTTTAATTTTTGAAGAAACCGAAACTTTATCGTTAAATGGTATCAGAACCAAGTAGCGTCCCGCAAAACTTAACTCACCGGTAAGTCTCGGACCTTTCGTCGATATTGGCTCTTTGACAATCTGTACCATTACCTCTTGTCCCACACGCAGCGTGTTTTGAATGCTTCCGTCTTTTTTTAAGTCGGGGAGATGTGTGGCCTTTGAAAGAGGATAAAGTTTCTTTCTGTCGCTTTTTACCTGTTTTAAATACTTCTCGTATGAATCAAATTGACTTCCTAAGTCAAGATAATGGAGAAAAGCATCACGTTCGAAGCCTACATCTACAAAGCAGGCATTAAGTCCTGGCATCAGTTTCTTAACTTTTGCCATATAGATATTGCCAACTGAGAAAGATGCTGAGCGTTGCTCAGTTTGATACTCTACTAGATTTTTATCTTCCAGCAGGGCAATCGAAATCTCTTTCTGTTGGACATCAATTACAACTTCGCTGGTCATTTCTGATTTTCTGAACTTAGTTTTGTCAAAGAAGAGGGCATGTCCACCGGTCATTTAGGCTGTGACGACATGCCCTGTAATTTCTGAATTTACAGACTTGCAAGAGTTTACTTGCTCTTATGTCTGTTCTTTCTTAATCTTTTTTTACGTTTGTGTGTAGCCATCTTGTGGCCCTTTTTCTTCTTACCGCTTGGCATAGCTTATAAATTTAAATGGTTTATATAATATTGTTTGATTAAAAATCCGAAATTATTCACCTTTCATTTTGCTTACAAAACTCTTGGCCGGCTTGAAACTTGGAAAGTCGTGAGCTTTAATTACGATGGTCGTATTTTTTGAAATGTTACGTGCCGTCTTTTCTGCTCTATGCTTAACTATAAAACTGCCGAAACCGCGCAGGTATACATTTTCTTTATTTTCAAGCAAGCTTTTTTTTATAACTTCCATGAAAGCTTCAACTGTTGCAGAAACGTCTTTTTTTGCAATTCCTGTTGATCCTACAATTTCTTCAATTATATCTGCCTTAGTCATTTTTATATGAATTTACTAAATTTCTATTCTTAACTTTTCTTTTGGGCGTGCAAATATAATAGTTTTTGTCGTGAAACGGAAATATATTTTGCTTTTTTTGCGTTTTTAGACTCTTAAATATGCTATAAATCACCAACTTACATCGTTTTTGGCTGAATTATGCAATCCTTTTTGTATAAGTTGTATTTTGTATATAACTGCTTTAAAATGTATTTTTATGTAAATAATTACGTATGCTTTTTATCTCTTTCTTGTTGTTGTCTTTTTTATTTGTCACAGAAAAGGTTTTATCTTGATATGGTTTGTTGGGCATACAAATGTTAATGGGCAAATGCCGTGCTGTTTCTATTGCGGCATTTGCCCATTATATTTCTTACTTTAGCTAAAATTGTCAGTTAGCTTGAGATGTAATGGATTTTTTTGTAATTTGCTTTTTTATATTATGATATTGCCAATTTGGTAACAGCATGCAGACACGCACCATGCGAGAAACGTTGTGTAGAACATGGCGAATATTGTCCATTTCCAACTGCCCGTTTCGCTTTTTATCGCAGCTATTGTGGCAATGCATGGAAAGTAGATGAGGACAAATAGCAAGTAAGAAAATGCTATTAGCGGAGTTATTCCGTCTGCCCGCATTTTCTCGTTGAGAATTTTATACTTCTCGGAATCAGAAGACGCATTGTTGTCGTCTGCGTAAAGAACGCCCATTGTAGAAGCTACAATTTCTTTGGCGCCAATGCCGGCAACAAGACTGACATCAAGTTTCCAATTGAATCCTTGTGCCTTGAATGCGGGTTCTATAGTCTTTCCGATGAGTCCAATATAGCTCTGTTCCTTTTGCTCTTTGCTGCTTAAGTTTTCATTATGGGGAAAATAGCCTAATGCCCAGACAATAATGCTTGCTATGAGGATGATTCCACCCATCTTTTTTAAATACTGTTTTCCTTTCTCCCACGTATGGCGGAATATGGCTTTGCCTGTAGGAAATCTGTAGGGGGGCAGTTCCATCACAAAGGGTGTGTCGTCTCCTTTTATAAGCCATTTGCTGAAAATGCGGCTCATTATTACAGCCAATATTATACCTGTGACATATAATAATATCATTATGAGCGATTGATATTTTACGGCAAAGAATGTGCCTATTATCATTATATATATAGGTAAGCGGGCGCTGCAGCTCATCAGTGGCAGTATCAATATGGTTATAAGTCGGCTGCGTCTGCTTTCGATTGTTCGTGTTGCCATTACGGCAGGCACGTTGCATCCGAATCCCATAATCAGTGGAATAAACGACTTGCCGTGTAGCCCCATTTTGTGCATCACTTTATCCATAATGAAGGCAGCCCTTGCCATGTATCCGGAGTCTTCCATAAATGAAATGATGAAATACAAAATTAATATTTGTGGAAGAAATACAATTACGGCCCCTACGCCGGCTATGGCTCCGTCGATAATCATGTCTTTTAACGGGCCTTCCGGCATTGTTGTTCTCATAAAATCACATAATGCATTGACGCCATATTCAATCCAGTCCATAGGATATTGGCCTAATGTGAATGTTATTTCGAACATAAGGTACAAGAATATAAAGAAAAGCGGAAATCCAATATATCTGTTTGTTATTACAGCGTCTATGGCATGTGTTACTTGGTATGTGTCGGTTTGCTTTCCTTCTTCGCTTCCGGCTTCTTGCATGGCGCCATGTATTATGCCGTATTTGGCATTCATTATTGCCGTTTCGCTGTCTTCTCTTGTTTCTTCTAGTATTTGTTCTGCCGCCTTGTTCCTGATTTTTATAATATTGTCCCCATTAGGAAGACTTTTTATTTTGTTTTCTATTTGAGTGTCTTTTTCAAGCAACTTTATTGCAAGAAAGCGTGTTGAATATTTATATCTTATTTGTTCGTTTTTTTGTATTTCTTTTTTTACTTCATCAATGGCTTCTTCAATATATTTTCCGTGGTTAAGATGAATATGTCTTAGATTGTTTTTCCCTGGCTCGGTGACGCCTTCATATACGTTTATGATAGTTTTGAAAAGCTCGTCAATGCCACGCCCTGTCTTGAATACTGTTGGGACAAACGGCATTCCGAATAATTCTCCAAGCTTGTCATAATCAAGCTTGTCTCCACGAGATTCAAACTCATCGAACATGTTAAGCGCTCCTACAATTTTCAGATTCATGTCGACAAGCTGGGTGGTTAGATATAAATTCCTTTCTATGTTACTTGCGTCAATGACATTGATTATTACGTCTGGCGTTTTTTCTATTATTTGTTTTCTTACATATAGCTCTTCTGGACTATATGCAGACAATGAATATGTGCCTGGCAGGTCGACTATGTTAAAATGATATCCGTTGTATTCGGCGTGTCCTTCTTTTGCATCTACAGTTACCCCCGAATAATTACCTACTCTTTCGTGTGCACCGGATACAAAGTTGAACAGAGATGTTTTTCCGCAGTTGGGATTACCTATTAATGCAATGTTTATTGTATGGCTTTTTTCCAAAGCAACCTTATGCAACATTTCCTCTGTCAGGGTGGTGTCGTCGTCTGCTGTTTGTGATATATTTGTGAGCCCTAATTTCTTTGCCTCTTCTTCTTCTATTCTTTGGGCTTTGTCTGCAGGTATGATTTCAATCATTGCTGCTTCTGTATGCCGTAATGATATTTCATATCCCATTATCTGATATTTGACAGGGTCTTGTAGAGGCGCGTTAAGTAATACAGTTACCATTTTTCCTCTGATGAATCCCATTTCGACAATGCGCTTACGAAATCCGCCGTGTCCCATCACCTTGACGATAACTCCTCTTTCTCCAGTCTTAAGTTCTGATAATCTCATCTTTGTACCTTTTTTATTAAGTAATGCAAAAGTAACAAAAAATAATGATTTCGTATTTATTTATTCATAAAATACCTATTATTAATGATACGCTTCTGATTTAGATGACAGATATTGTTGCTCATTCGTGTTTTGCATGTGTCATACTCATAAGTTTTTATGAGAATGTTGTCATTTCGCATCTTGTTTAGGCATGACTTTATTAAATTATATTGTTTATATTAAAAGTGTTTGTCTCGTTTGGGTAACAGAAATTTCTTATGCCTAGTTCTTTTAATATAATGTTTTATAATTTATTGGTGGCATATTTTGTTATTTGGGTATGAAAAGACATATTGATTTTTTTGCGTTTGTTTTTGGAATGTATGATCTGTAACAGATTTAATAATGATAAATTGTAACAAGTAAAATTTAACACATGTATTTTGAAATATTAAGATAAATATTTTGTTGGTGTAAATATTACTTTTATAGGTCTATTTTTCTGACAAAATTAAAAAATATAATTTATATTGTGTAATATATGAAATATAATTTGCTTTTATGATAACATTTGTCTATATTTGCGAAGTGTTTAATTTAATTAAATTTAGCCATGAAACATCTATTCATCTACATTTTATGCGCCATAATGTATTGTGGAGCATACGCGCAGACAAACGTTCCGTCTACATCTTCGGGCGTTAAGTTTAGAACAATGATGGCCGAAAAGGCAATGCGTAGCGGCAAATTTGGCAAAGATGCTGCTGTTTGGCAGCAGAAAGCACGTACGGCCGCTCCAATTGTGAATATGCAGGGCTCGATGCTCCGCAATCGCATTGGTAATCCAATAAGAGTGGCAGCTCCAAAATTGGTAAACTCTAGCCCTATTGAAAGTGATAAAGCACGCATTACGCTTTATGTAGAGACAGATTGGGGAGATGATTCCGGTTATCAGTTGATATTAGACCGTGATTGCGGGATGTTCGGACAAACAATTGTTGATGATATTTTTGCAGCAGCGGATTATAAAATTCCAGAGAATGCAGAAAATTTAGAAAACTTTTTGGTTGCAGGAAAGTCAGGCTCTTTGGATATTCCGGCTGGAGAGTATGATTTTTATGTGCTTAATCCTACACCGTCAGAACGTACCGTTTATATAGCAGAAGGGGAGTCACAGGGGGATAACTATTATTTTAAAGGTGGTTATGAATATGTGTTTACTGTTAATGTTGTTGCTTCAAGCGATAATGTTGAATTAACCTGTGATTCTCCAGTTGAACTCGGCGTGAGTGAGATAACGACACCTAAATCTGGTGTGAATCTTGGCTCTAAAGAGAAAGTTACTGCCAAAATTTATAATAAAGGGTCTGAAAGTGTTTCTTCTTTTATTGCAAAGCTGACAGTTGATGACGGTGAAACAATAAGTGAAACTGTTAATACACAAATTGCTCCTGATGAAAGTATTGACTATACATTTAATGCGAATGCTGATCTTTCGGCTTCGGGTATTCATACCTTGACTGTAGCTGTGGATAATGATAGAGATGGCTTGGCTGGCAACAATTCGGTAATGAAGAAAGTTATGCATGTGGCTCCGATACCAGCACCTTATGTATGTGAATTTGATGAGGAAAGTTGTGCCGATGAATGGGATATTATTGATGCAAATGGTGATGGGCATACATGGAGTATATCACTGAATGATCAGGCGGCTAAGATTTTGTATAGTGCCACAAATATCTCTGATGATTATCTTGTAACCATGTGTCCGATAACTCTTTCGGCAGGTACTAACAAGGTTGTTGTTAATTATAATGCAATGGGAGCAAGCTTTTATGAAAGCTTTGAAATCCTTTACGGAAAGACTGATAATGTGAAAGACATGACAGTACTTAAGAAGTTTGAAGACTTCTGTGCTGCAGAAGAGCCTTATGTCAGTTCCATTGACTTTGATACGCCAGAAACAGGTGACTATTATTTTGCAATACATGCAACATCTAAACCTAATCAGTTTGGACTTCTTGTGTATGGTATTGAAATTTCTGAAGGCGCTTATTCCGGCACTCCAGATTTGGCAGTAAGTAAAGTTGTATTGCCTATTTCTAGCTGTTCTCTTGGAAATGCGGAAAAGGCAGGTGCTGTAATCTTTAATTATGGTACTGCTGGCGTAAAGAACTTTACTATTAAGTATTCTTTAAATGGCGCAGTTATGGGCACACAGAAGTTTGATGTTGCTGTTCCGGCTGGAGAAAGCGTAGAGATTACTCTTGATAATTCTATTGATATGTCATCTGAAGGTAAGTATACGTTAGGCATTGAGATTATTGATGTAATTCCGGATGACGGTCAGAATCCAGAAACCGTTACTGACAACAATTATGCTGAGTCTTCTGCCATTCATTACACTCCGACCGATGTTCCATTTACAGTAGATTTCAGTAATGCAAGTCAGCGTGATGATTGGGCAAGTGATGGATCATGGATATATGATGCAGAATACAATAATGCAGTTTATTGCGCTGGTTCGACTCCTCTTGTATCGCGTGGTATCAATCTTAAAGCAGGAAAGACTTATCGTATGTCTTATAACTATATGGCCGGTATGTTATATTTCGTTTCTGTAATTTACGACAGCTATGATATTATTCTTGGACAGGATGGCACGCCGACATCTGGATGGAATATAATAGCATCATATTATGACATTTATACAAATGATGCGTTTGCAGATAACGAAGTCGTTTTCACGGTACCTTCTGATGGTGTTTATTCACTTGGATTCAGACAGGATATTCCACAGGCGACATTTATGTTGCGTACTATAAGTGTTACGGAGGTTGAACCGTATGATATCGCCGTGACAGGTATATCGGGTTTGCCTTCTAAATTACCTAAGTCGTTGACTGAGAGCCTTACTGTAAATGTTGCAGTAAAGAATAATGGTGCTGAAACGGCATCAGGAACAATCTCATTAACTTCAGATGGTAAAGAAATAGGTAGTACTAAGTTTGATAATATAAGTATTGGGGATACTCGTACAATAGGTGTTCCTGTAATCTTTGATAATGTATCTGTTGGTATGAAAATGGTTGAGGCCAGTGTTTCTATAGATGGGCAAGACGATAGCAGGCCGTCAGATAATGTGATGTCTGTTCCGTTTGAAATAACAGAAAATGTTTATGCTTATGATTATGTGACGGAAGATATGTATAATAAATATTATGTAATCGGCATTGATGGCACTTCTTCATGCACTGCAGGTATTGTGTTCCATTTTAATAATAAAGTTGACATAAAAGGACTTTCTATTGGATGGGGTATTACAAGTGATGAATCAATAATCTTGGCTGGTTACAAATGGGATCCAAACGCCGTACCTGATATGAGTGGAGTATTGCCTGTAGGAGAAAATGTATTTTCGACAATAGAGGATCAAGGTAGTCAAACTGGACAAATAGATTATCTTCTCTATAAACCTGTAACATTGGAGCCTGGTTATTATATGTTTACTGTAACGTATACAGGTTATGCTCTTGTGGTAGATAATGTTACTCCTGGACAACTTTATATGCTTGTAGACAATGATGGTACAATGCTGGCATTTGATAACACTTCTGCAGGACTCGGAACTCCGGCAATTCGTGCGATACTTGGTGAAACTGTTGGTATCAATATTGCAGAAACGGATGCGGATACGCCTGCTATAGTTTATGATGCTGCAAGTAAGGATATTGTTGTTAGTTCTTCTAGTGCAATAAAGAATATTGCCGTTTATTCGACTTCTGGATCTATGATAGGCGGTATGACCGTTGATGCAAATACATGTCGTTATGATGCCTCAAGACTATCTTCTGGTGTATATGTTGTCAAGCTGAGTACTGCTGATGGAATCGTTACTGGAAAGATTGCTGTTAAATAAGCGATTTGTTTATAGGTAGCAGATGATGCCGGTTGTATCTTAATAATATAATAAGGCGGACAAGATGTAATTCTTATCCGCCTTATTTGTTTATAGATGCTTATTTTACATCGTTAAATATTTTATTCTAGAGAATGTGGTAAATTGGAATTGACATGTTAGACGAGTCCTTTACCATGACAATTTTTAAATTTTTTACCACTGCCGCATGGACAAGGGTCATTACGTCCTGGCAGCTTATCTTTATGAATAGGCATTTGTCTTCTTGGTTCAGCGCTTTCACGAGTGTCTTGATGTGCTGCAGCTTGTTGAGCAGGATCAGTCAATTCGTCTTTTTGTTCAGTATATCTTTGACTTCTTTGCTCAGGAGCAGCTTCATGAACTTCCTCTTGCTGCATTTCTGGTATTTGACCTCTCATAAGGATACCTACTATCCTGTTATTCATTTGGTCAACCATATCATCAAACAATTTAACGCTTTCCAGTTTGAAGATAACCAGCGGATCTTTTTGCTCATAAGATGCGTTTTGTACACTATGCTTCAATTCATCAAGTGCACGCAGGTTCTCTTTCCAGCAATCGTCAATTATGTGAAGAAGAATTGTCTTTTCAAATTGTTTTACAACGCTCTTGCATTCTGTATCATAGGCGTCTTTCAAATTACAAGGTATGTTGTAGATGCGTTTGCCATCGGTAATTGGAACCATAATGCGTTCATATCTGTCACCTTGATTTTCAAAGACTTCTTTGATTACAGGCCATCCGACACTTTGTATACGTTCCGTTTTACGTTTAAAGTCGGCCATTGTCATTTGGAATGCTTTTTCTGCCAAAGTGTCATGATTTTCGTTTGTAAATTCTTCAATAGTGAATGGACATTCCATTGATAAAATCTTTAAGAATTCATCTTTGCATCCTTCGTAATCATTCTTTTCAATGATATTTACGACACGGTCCCAAATGATATTTGTAATATCCATTCCAATTCTTTCACCCATAAGAGCGTGGCGACGCTTTTCATATACGACTGTTCTTTGCTTGTTCATTACATCGTCGTATTCGAGAAGGCGCTTACGTATACCAAAGTTGTTTTCTTCAACTTTCTTTTGGGCTCTTTCTATATTTTTTGTAATCATTGGACTTTCGATGCGTTCACCATCTTTGAATCCTAAGCGGTCCATTACACGTGCAATACGCTCACTGGCAAACAAACGCATAAGTTTGTCCTCAAGACTAACATAGAAGACCGAACTTCCTGGATCACCTTGACGTCCTGCACGTCCGCGAAGCTGTCTGTCAACACGACGGCTTTCATGGCGTTCTGTTCCGATAATTGCAAGACCACCTGCGTCCTTTACTTCAGGTGTAAGTTTGATATCGGTTCCACGACCGGCCATATTGGTTGCAATGGTTACTGCACCAAGCATCCTTTCTTCTGTATGTTGAGTTCCGTCAGCATCAGTTATGGTTACTTTGCCCAAGGTGCTTCGTCCTGCTTCTGCAACAATGTTTGCTTCACGTTGATGGAGCTTGGCGTTCAATACATTATGCGGTATGTGTCGCATTTGCAGCATCTTGCTGAGAAGTTCAGATATTTCTACAGATGTTGTACCAACGAGACACGGGCGGCCTGAATTGCGCATAGCTTCAATTTCCTCAATTACGGCATTGTATTTTTCGCGTGCCGTTTTGTATACCCTGTCATCCATATCATTACGTATAACAGGCTTGTTAGTTGGAATCTCAACAACGTCAAGTTTGTAAATATCCCAGAATTCACCTGCTTCAGTGCTTGCTGTACCTGTCATTCCGGCAAGTTTATGATACATTCTGAAGTAATTCTGAAGAGTAATTGTCGCGAATGTTTGAGTAGCTTCTTTTACTTTTACATGCTCTTTTGCCTCAATCGCCTGGTGAAGACCATCACTCCATTGTCTTCCTTCCATTATACGTCCAGTTTGTTCGTCGACAATTTTCACCTCTCCGTCCATAACGACATATTCATCGTCCTTATTGAACATCGTATATGCTTTCAATAGTTGCTGAAGCGTATGGACACGTTCACTTTGAACAGCATAGTGGTTCAGCAGCTGATCTTTTTTGTCAAGTTTCTGCTGATCATCTAAACCTTGTTCATTTTCTAAAGCAGAAAGTTGAGATGTGATATCTGGAAGAACAAAAAGTTCTTTGTCGTTAACTTGTTGTGCTAACCAATCGGTTCCTTTATCAGTTAGGTCAACAGAGTTTAGCTTTTCATCAACAACGAAATATAATGGCTCAACGGCTTCAGGCATACGTCTGTTGTTGTTTTCCATGTAGTATTCCTCTGTCTTTAGCATGCCAGCTTTTATTCCTTCTTCTGATAGGTATTTTATGAGTGGCTTGTTCTTCGGAAGAGCTTTATGTGAGCGGTAAAGACTTAAGAATCCTTCGTCTTGAAGTTTTTGGTCGTTCTTTTCACGGCCTTCATTGATTTTTTGTTTTGCTTCAGCTAAAAACTGCGTTGCTAATTTACGTTGAACATCAACAAGACGTTCAACTAAAGGTTGGTATTCCTCAAACATTTGGTCGTCTCCGTTAGGAACAGGACCAGATATAATAAGAGGCGTACGCGCATCATCTATTAATACAGAGTCAACCTCATCGACGATGGCATAGTTGTGTGCACGTTGTACAAGGTCGGCTGGTGATATTGCCATGTTGTCACGCAGGTAGTCGAAACCAAATTCATTGTTTGTTCCAAATGTAATATCAGCCTGATACGCTTTTCTTCTTTCAGGAGTATTGGGCCTATGTTTGTCAATACAGTCTACGGATAGACCGTTAAATTCATAAAGAGGTCCCATCCATTCTGAGTCACGTTTTGCAAGATAGTCATTGACAGTTACCACATGAACACCATTTCCAGTCAGTGCATTTAAAAATACAGGCAGTGTTGCAACAAGGGTCTTACCTTCACCGGTTGCCATTTCTGCAATTTTTCCTTGATGTAGAACGGCGCCACCGAAGAGCTGTACATCATAGTGTATCATATCCCACTTCATGTCATTGCCTCCGGCCATCCAATGGTTGCTGTATATAGCTTTGTCTCCTTCTATTCTTACGAAGTCTTTTGTTGCGGCTAGCTCCCTGTCGAAGTCGTTTGCAGTAACAACAACTTCTTCATTCTCAGCAAATCGGCGAGCTGTGTCTTTTACAATAGAAAATGCAACAGGCATTACATCATTTAATGCCTTTTCATAAATTTCTAATACTTCTTTTTCCAGCTTATCTATCTGGTTGAAAATGTTTTCACGCTCGTCTATTGGCGTGTCTTCAATTTTTGCTTTTAGTTCTGCTATTTGTTTCTTTTGTTCGTTAGCAGATTCTTGTACATACTTTTGAATTTCTTTTGTGCGGGCACGCAAAGCGTCATTATCAAGTGCTTTTATTTCGGGATAGGCAGCTTTTACTTTTTCAACTAGAGGTTGAATAAGCTTCATATCTCTTGATGATTTGTCACCGAATAATGACTTTAAAAAATTATTAAAACCCATATCTTTATATTTTATTTTTTTCTTTATTTTGAATATTTGTGTACAAAAGTACAAATTAATTTATAAATTTTTATGTGCCATGCCTTTTAATTAGAATAAAGGCGATACAGAACATGCGTTCGGAGCTCTTATTCTAATAATTTTAGATATTGTAGGAGCTATTCTGTCAATTGTTACAGGTGATGTGATTTCTTCAGGTTTAGTTCCTGCTCCATAGAAAATGACAGGAAAAGGCAATGCGTTTTCATTTGAAACGTATTGCTGTTTTGTATCTTCATTTAGAAGTTTCCATCCAGGTGCAACTTCAATAATGAGGTCTCCGCAATTATCAGGATTATACCAATTGCGAAGTTTTGAGTCGTCATTGTTTCCATATAAAAGAAGGTTTTTGCTTGTAAAGACATTTTTTATTCCTGCATTTTGTATTAGGAATGACTGTGCACGGCTTAATACATCATTAATATTTATCCGCTTAAGTTCTATTTGTCTTAAGTTAAAAAAAATCTGATTATAGAAACAACTTTCAATATATTTGTCTTGTCCGTAGATAGCTCCGAGATACATATTCAACAAGTTTGCCGTGCGGTTAATGTAAAAAGTTCCGCTTGGAATGCGATACTTTTCATATTTTACCTCTTTTTCGTCACAATATCCTGTGCTTGTTACAACAAATAGAACATTATTTACGCCTAATTTGTTTTCAATTTTGGATATTAGCTTTTCCAGTTCTTTATCAAGTTGAATATATGTGTTTTGTATTTGTTGCCTGTTGTATTTCTTTACAGGAACTTTTACGCTATATGTAATTGACAGCATGTCAGGTGTATCATCAATACCCATGCCGCATGAGTTGAAACATTCTAAGGCTATATTAGTAATGTTAGCGTTTATATTGTCTTCCGTAAAGTTATTGGCATATAAAATATTATATGATTCAAGCCAATTTGGTGCTTTTTTAAAATAGTATTTAGAAGAGCACCAGCATTTGTTGTCTTTGTTGAACCATAGTGCGCCGTCTGCAGCATGTCCCCCACCAATAACAGCCGCATCGCGTTCTAATGCTATGCTGTATACGATGGCTTCACCGTCTGTAGCAATTTTAAGCTCATCGTTTATTGTTGTTGTTGTTATGTTCTTGGGTGAAGAACCTTCTTTTGTGAAAATACCTTCATAATTATCATCATCAACACAATCAACGGGTATAAGTGTGTTCTTATTTAACCATTTAAATCCAGTTATTCCGTTACTTGACGGTGACGACCCTGTTGAAATTGAGGCTATTGAAGACGCCCGGTCTATAGGGGCAAACATATATTGTGCGTTTGTATAAACCGCACCATTCTTAAATAGCTTTTTTAGTCCTCCTTCACAATAATATGGGATAAAAGCTTCAATATAATCTGTTCTTAACTGGTCTATTGTAATATTGACGACCAATTTGGGAACAGGTCTGACATTTTGGGCTTTTATTATCCCACTTGACGCAACAGCTAAGATTGTTGCCGTTATATATTTATTTATCATTGTTCTTTTTACGAATAATGTTACATATGCATCTTAATAGCAAAGATAATGCCAAAATGTATGTGCCTTCTGCATAATCTTGTAATAGTCCTCCTATTAAGAAAATTGCTATTGAAATTGAGGCATAATACCAGAATTGATTTTCTTTATTGTTTTTTCTTCTTCGTTTTGCTACATAATATAAATAGAATAATGATAACGGATTGAATAAGAATATTTGTAAATTTGTACTTGTTGTCGGATGTTCGGAGAAAAACATCATAAAGAGAATTAAGCCGAGACATCCAATTATTGACATTACGATTGCGTCAAAAGCATAAAATCGTTTTTTAGATACAATTTCTATGATTGATATTGCCGTAATGATGATAAAAATTATCCATGCACATTCTATTGGCCTCAGGGGAAATCCTGTTTTTGCATGATTTTCGTTATTCGGACATTTTACAACTTCATATTGTGATGTTATTAATTGACGTTTAATGCCATTTGTGCTTTTTATTTTTGCTGTTTCAAAATCATGCATGAGATTAAATGGCAAAAATTGGTACTCATTTAATGTTGTTGCTTTGTCTGCTTTGGCTCCGAGTAATATGTCGTTTCCAAATCGTGCCCATGGATCATTTTCATTAAATGAATGTATTAGTTTCCTGAAAGAAGGATATGTATTACTTTCATTTGAATAATATACACTGCCTTTTATGTTGTCCAATAATATGTCGCGTGCTCGAGTCGTGCAGTTATCGTAGAAATAGTTATAGCGATATGTCCTGTTTTCTGGGAGATAGTTTCTTTCAATAGCCTTTATTATTTCCGCTTTTTCTTCCGGAGTGAGATTTAGTACTTGTTGAGTAACACTTCTGTTTTCATATCTATATTCTTCGCAAAATACATCAAATGGAATTATGCCCATTTCGTAATCTGTTAATCCAAAGATAAATCTGAGAATGAAAAAGGGAGCCTTAAATGAAAACATTCCATAATTAATAGCAATGTCAATTCCTTTGGCTTTGTCATTATATCTTATGGCTGTATGGCCGTAAAGACTATAAACTTCTTTTCCGGGAGCACACGTGAGCAAACTTATCTCTATGGAGTCATTGCCTGCGATTGTTGGTTGTGCGTTGTCTTTAGCGTATATTTCGTTCGGTATCAGCGAAATAACGCATACAATGATTAATGTTATGAATAAATTGAAACGTTTCACGGTGCAAAAATAATTCATATTTCTCATTTTACGTACTAATATTCCAATTTTTTTAATAATTTTGCACGCTGTAATTGAAAGCATACAAGTGAATCTGATTATAGATATAGGAAATACTTGCGTAAAACTCGCATGTTTCGATGATGAAAATATCATTGAATGTGTTCGTGTTGACAGAAGTGACGCAAGGTCGGGGCTGCTTGACTTTTGTAATAAATATCATTTTAAACGTGGCATATATTCAACAGTGGCCAGTTTGGATCCTACATTTGTCTCTTTATTGGACGAACTTTCGTTTCCTGTTATGAAACTTGTCAGTGGAAAGACATTGGTTCCGGTTAAGAACCATTATGCTACACCATTGACACTTGGGGCAGACAGACTTGCTGCTGTTGTCGGAGCTAATTTTCTGAGGCCAGAGTGTAATATACTTGTCGTTGATATAGGTACGTGTATCACGTTTGATTTTATTTCCTCTAAGGGCGTTTATGAGGGCGGCAATATTTCTTTGGGGCCGACTATGCGTTTCCTCGCACTTCATGAACACACGGCCATGTTGCCTTTGATTGAGCGAAAAGGTTGTGTGAAAATGCTTGGTGATACAACGGAAACAGCAATACGGAGTGGTGTGGTACAAGGTATTAAGTATGAAATAGAAGGCTATGTAAGTGCTTTTTTAGAAAAATATCCGGATCTTTTTGTTTATTTAACTGGTGGCGTTCATCTGAATTTGCATTTTTCAGAAAAAATGCCCATCTTTGCAAATGATTTTATTGTCCCCATCGGACTTAACAGAATATTAGAATATAACAATGAAATTGAATAGAAAGGCGTTAAGCGCAACATTAATGTCAATTTGTGTAATTCCGGCATTCGCCCAAAGTGGCACAAATTCTCCTTATAGCCAATATGGATTGGGGCAGTTAAGCGAACAGACTAGTGGCTTTAATCGTGGAATGAATGGCCTGGGCTTGGGATTCAGAGAACATAATCAGGTTAATTATATAAATCCGGCATCTTATTCAGCAATGGACTCTCTTACGTTTCTATTCGATGCAGGTCTTTCAGGCCAGATAACTAATTTTAGTGAAGGGGGAAGTAAGGTCAATGCAAATAATGCTGATTTTGAATATGCTGTTGCGGGCTTTCGTGCTTTTAAACATGTTGGCGTGAGTTTTGGATTGATACCTTTTACAAATGTCGGATATAATTATTCTACGACAGATTATTTAAATGGTGACAGAAATACAACTTACACAAATACATATTCAGGCAGTGGCGGTATTCATCAAGTGTATTTCGGATTAGGTTGGGAATTTGTCAAAGGCCTGTCTGTAGGTGCAAATATTTCATATCTGTGGGGCGATATAAGCCGATCGGTAATAAATAGTTATAGTGACAGTTGGGTTAATACATTGTCAAAGTATTATACGGCAACTGTAAATAGCTATAAAATTGATTTTGGATTACAATATTCTGTAAATATTAATAAAAAGAATTCTTTGACGCTCGGTCTTACTTATGGCCTGGGGCATAAGCTTAACTCTAATCCTGAGTGTAAGATTATTTCTACCAATTCGTCAACGGCGGTTGCTGATACTACGTCGTTTAGTGTTGATAACGGTTTGGAGATACCAATGTCATTTGGTGCCGGACTGATGTGGAATTACAACAATAAATTAAAGTTAGGTTCGGATTTTACGTTTCAAAAATGGGGTAGTGTTAAGTATCCTGTTTATACTGTTGTCAATGATGTTCCGTCGTATGGCTTGGTTGACAATTATTATTCTGACAGATATAAAGTTACGGTAGGTGGCGAGTTTTGTAATAATGAAATGAGCCGTAAATTTATTGATAGGGTTCGATTCCGTGCTGGTGTTTCATACTCAACGCCTTATTTTAAGGTAAATGGACAGGACGGTCCTAAGGAAATAAGTGTGAGTGCCGGATTTGGCATACCTATTATAAATAGTTACAATAATAGATCTGTGCTTAACGTTTCTGGACAATGGGTTCATTCTTCAGCAGATGGATTGTTGACAGAGAATACTTTCCGTATTAATATTGGAATAACGTTCAATGAGCGTTGGTTTATGAAATGGAAGGTTGATTAATGTATTTCTTATTTTAACTGATTTTGAAATCACTTATCTACATAATCATCTTGGGCATATTTTTTCTCACCTCCTGTCAGGAAGGGAAAGAGCATACCGCACCTGCAATTTATCCTCGTGATTCAGTTGCAGTCATGACTTCTTATGGTGTTAATACATTGGTTTCAGATTCAGGTTTGATAAAGTATAGAATAGTTGCAGAACGGTGGGAAGTTAATCAGGCAAAGAATCCGTCAAGATGGATTTTTGATAAAGGATTGTTCTTAGAACAGTTTGATGAAAAATTTCATGTAGAAGCTTATATACAATGTGATACGGCTTATTATTTTGATCAAAATAAATTATGGGAACTTCGCGGCCGTGTGCGTGTCAGAACCATTGACGGTTTGCGGTTTTCTAGCGAGGAACTATTTTGGGATCAGAATACACATGAACTATATAGTCACAGATTTTCTCGTTTAGTAACTCCTGACCGTGAGATGCAAGGTACTTATTTTATAAGTGACGAACATCTGCGTCATTATACGGTAAGTAATTCAAAAGGTTCGTTTGTTAAAGGACAGTTTGGCAGTGGCTCTGACAACGACAGCATATTGTCAGCCCCAGACACTGTAAAGGCAAAGAAACGTTTGCCGACAGCGCCTTCGGCCCGTACGGTCCGCTGATGTTTTTAATGTATAATTTTTATATCAATAATCATGTACTGAAAGACAGCTAATACCATCGTAAAACAATGAAAATGAAGTAATAACGTATAATTTACAGATCTTAAAAACATTATCTGTGAACTTTTTAAGCGAAAAATAATTGTTTTTATTTTCTTTTTTGTAATTTTGTGCGCTAAATTGTTTAAACACTAATTTGAGGGAATAATAAAAAAATAAATATTTATAATAATGGCAGCATTAGGAAAAATTAGAAGCAAAGGCGTGATCCTAATATGTATTATAGGATTCGCCCTTTTTGCGTTTATTGCCGAAGAGTTGTTCCGCTCTTGTGAATCATCACGGAATGAGAGCCGCCAACAAGTAGGCGAAGTTTTAGGTGACAAAGTCAACGTACAGGATTTTCAAAAACTTGTTGACGAGTACACTAACGTTATCAAAATGACTCAAGGTCGTGATAATCTAACTGATGACGACCTTAATCAGGTTAAGGATGTGGTTTGGAATACTTTTGTTCAAACCGAGCTTATCAGCAACGAGGCATCTAAATTGGGCCTTCAGGTTACTGATCAGGAATTGCAGAATGTTCTCAATGCAGGAACAAATCCAATGCTTCTTCAGACACCATTTGTTAACCAGCAGACAGGTCGTTTTGATGCTAATATGTTGAAGAAGTTCCTTGCAGAATACAAGCAGGCTCAGACTGCAAATCCGCAGATGGCAGAGCAGTATCAGGGAATTTATAATTTCTGGACATTTATTGAGAAGTCTTTGCGTCAGCAGCTCTTGGCTCAGAAATATCAGACTTTGCTTGCTGGCTGTCTGTTGTCTAATCCTGTTTCTGCAAAGATGGCATATACAGATGAAAACCAGGAGAGCAATATTCAGTTGGCTTCTTTTGCCTATTCTTCGATAAATGATAATAAAGTTAAAATCTCAGACAGCGATCTTAAGGCAAAGTATGAAGAGCTAAAACCGCGTTTTAAGCAGTATGAGGAAACACGCTCAATAAAATATGTTGATTATCAGGTTCTTCCTTCTGCGGCTGACCGTGCGGCTTTGAATAAAACCGTCTCAGGTTACGTTAAGTCTTTGAAAGAGGTTGCAGATCCTTCTGAGGTTATTAGAAAGAGTGGCTCTTTGGTTACTTATTTAGGTATACCACAAACAAAGGCTGCCTTTCCGTCAGACATCGCTGCGCGTCTCGATTCTATGGCCGTAGGTTCAACATCAACTCCTGTGGAAAATAAACAAGACAATACAATCAATATTGTTAAGCTGATATCTAAAACTCAGTTACCTGATTCAGTTCAGTTCCGTGCAATTCAGGTTGGTGGTGCTACTCCTGCAGAGGCTGCTAAAACAGCCGACAGTATCTATACTGCGTTGAAGAGTGGTGCAGATTTTGAGGCTATAGCCAAAAAGTATGGTCAGACTGGTGAAAAGAACTGGATTACATCTAATCAATATCAGAATGCCAATACAATGGATGTTGATACAAGGTCTTATATTGAAACTCTGAACACATTGCCTGTTAATGAACTTAAGAACCTTAAATTGACACAGGGCAACTTAGTCCTTCAGATAACAGACCGTAAAGGCTTTACTGACAAGTATGTTGCTGCGGTAATTAAGAAACCTATTGAATTCTCTAAGAATACATATTCTGCTGCTTATAATAAGTTTAGTCAGTTTGTAAGCGAGAATCAGACTCTTGATGCCATGCAGAAAAATGCCTCTAAGTATGGTTATAAGGTTCAGGAGCGCACAGATATACGCAACTCAGAGCACTATGTTGCCGGTATACATGGAACCCGTGAGGCTATGAAGTGGATTTTCGAGACGAAAGAAAATACAATTTCTCCTCTTTACGAGTGTGGTGACAACGACCATCTTCTTGTTATGGTTATGACCAAGATTAATAAAAAGGGCTATCGTGGTCTTGACGATGAAAATGTAAAGAACTACGTAAAACAAGAAGTACTTCGTGATAAAAAGGCTGAAATGCTAATGGCTAAGGTCAAAGGTGTTAACAGTATTTCTGCTGCAAAGGCAAAGGGTGCGCAGATTTCATCAGTTAATCAGGTTACATTCGCTGCTCCTGTATTCGTTCAGGCTACAGGTATGAGTGAACCTGCTTTGAGCGGTGCTGTTTCTGCTACGGCTAAAGGTAAATTCTGTTCTGTTGCAGTTAAGGGCAATGGTGGTGTTTACATGTTCCAAGTTGTAGATAAGAAAATGCGTCCTGTTAAATTTAATGCGAAAGAGTATGAGCAGCGTCAGCGCCAAAAGGCTTTACAGTATGCAGGAAACTTTATGCAGGAACTTTACATTAAGGCAAATGTAACAGACAATCGATATCTGTTCTTCTAAGCTATTTAGATTTAGAGACAGTTGTTTAAATAATGTTGCAGTCCCGACTGGTAAATAATTTTCAGTCGGGACTGTTTTTTATGTTTTATATAAACTTGATTGTATTTGGTGGCAACGATATTCAATTCCATATTATATTTATTGATAAGTTATGTTGATGACTCTGTTTACTTCTGTCATATAAATGGTGGCATTCTGCATTCTATGTCTAATTTTATAGACAAAAACAATTGATTTTAAAGAGCTAATTCTGTTATTTTTATACTAAAACTCAGTGAGTTTTGGTGATAAACTCACTGAGTTTTTCGTGAAGTATAAAGCGTTGATAATCTGTCTGTTAGTTGTGTGTATCCTTTTATTTTGCAATATGTATCTTTTTATGGGCATAAATGTATTGTATTATGCAGTAAAACGATGCATATTTAGTTTATGCATTTGTTAGGATTAAAATTGGTTCATCCGACATTTCGAGTGATAAATTATGTTTAAAAAAGAAGAAAACTGCT